>Ga0209554_1002165_pt1 | contig 13978 bp, 10 predicted proteins | sample MarorgKNORR_S2LV_5_FD_188221 | JGI IMG/M metagenome (GOLD analysis project Ga0209554, IMG submission 188221) | Marine microbial communities from the Southern Atlantic Ocean, analyzing organic carbon cycling - Bottom_A/KNORR_S2/LV (SPAdes) (version 2) | ecosystem: Environmental > Aquatic > Marine...
AATAATTATTTCAATAATCATAACAGTTTTGGGAGTAACTATTTTACCAAATGTAATTGATTGGATATTTCCAAAATTTATTGATGCAAAAGATGCAATTCAAATAATGAGTATAGGAATAATACCAGGTACAATTTCTATTCTTTATTCATCAAAATTCCTAGGAATGGAAAAAAGCAAGTTTGTGATGATCACAAAATTAGTTTCACTTGGAATATTAATTGGAGGTTTTCTTTATTTTGGACCAATATATGGCACTATTGGATTGGCATGGATTATAGTTACTATAATGATATGGGAAGCAATTTTCTTGTTCATTATGAGTAGAAGTTTAAGGACTGTGTAAATGTCTGCAAAATTAAATATTGTCAATATATTCGAAAACTCTGCAAAAAAACCAATAGTTTTTCTTGTGTTGATTGCGCTTGCTGGATTATTTCTAAGATTGGTATATTTTCCATATGATGTTCCGCTCTTTAATGATTCGCTAGGATATTTTTGGTATGCAATAGATATGAGTATACTAAACCAATTACCGCCTGGTCATTCATTAGTTAATAATGGATGGCCATCATTTCTTTCATTAATTTTTCAACAAATGGATTCAAGTAATTTTCTCGATTATCACAACATGCAGAGATTTGTTGGAGTTGTATTTTCAGTAGCTACAATTTTTCCAGTTTATTTTTTATGTTCTATGTATTTTAAAAAAAGTTATTCATTATTGGGTGCAACATTATTTATTTTTGAACCAAGATTGATTGGAAATTCGCTTCTTGGAGTACCAGAGAGTATGTACGTTTTTTTGATGGCATCACTACTATTTCTTTTTCTTTCAAATGATTTCAAGAAAATTTATTTGGCTTTTGCAATTGTGGCGTTACTTGCCATAACAAGATATGAGGGATTACTAATGATAATTCCAACATCCATAGTATTTTTTATTAGATTTAGAAAACAGAAAAAAGATTTAATAAAATATATCATTTGCATATCAGTTTTCATTTTAATTTTGGTACCTATGGCATACTTAAAAAATGAAACAATGGGACAAGATGGATTCATCAGTCATATTTCAGCAGGTCCAATGTATTATCAATCATCTATACAAGAGAATAGTTCAGCATTAGGAGATTTTCTCTATCTTGGAAGTATTAATTTGATTAAATATCTTGGATGGGCTCTAATTCCATCTTTCTTAATTTTTATTCCTTTAGGAATAATACTTATTTTTAAAAGCATAGACTACAAGAAAATTATAATAATTTTATCAATATTAATAATGCTAATTCCAGCGTTTTATGGGTATTCAAGAGAGCTCCAAGAAATGAAATATCTTTATGTTCTATATCCAGTTTTTTGCGTGCTTGCGTGTTTTACTTTTAAATTATTGGTTGAGAAATTTCATAGAAAAAATTTAATTTTTTGCATGATCGTTGGAGGAATAATTTTGTCGTCAATGGTTTATGTAGAATGGAAATCAATGGACAGGGAACATTATCTGGAAGCATATGAAATTTTAACTGAGTTAGCACAAAAAGAAATGAAAATAAATAAAGAATTGGGAAAATATGGTGAAGAATTAGGTTTTTTACATTGGGCTAGATTACATGATGTAGACGAATTTCCCATCTTAAAGAAAGAGATGCCACCAAGTAAAGTAACAACTGCAAAACAAGGTGAAGCCGAGTCAACGCGAGGATGGAATGAACAATTAAAGCAATGGAACCCAGATATAGATGAACTAGAACTAGACGAATCTATAGAATATCACAATATACTAATTGACAATTTAGGAGATTTTTTTCAAGTACTGAAGAAACAAAAAATGACGCATTTAATTTTGGATAAATTTAATTCTTCTGTACTGATAAATGATGAATTAAGGCTTCATCTAATAGACATATTTAATCACGAAAATAAATATCCATTTTTAGTTAAAGAATATGATTCAAAAGAAAATGGTTTTAATTATCATATAAAATTATTTAAAATTGATTATAAAATGTTAGAAGAATTTTATCAGAAAAGAGTATGAAACATTAACAAGAAAGTTTTAAACTAATTAAAATTTTTGAGGTTATAAATTTAAGGTGATGTTTTTTGGTCGCATTAATTTCATATAGTCTAGAATTTTCATTTTGTTTTTAATAATTTTATTTACGTTTTATTTTTATTGTTTTTTTATGAACGTAGTTCATGAAATTTGTTGTAATCAATTTCAAATACTTTTACCTTAAATTTTTTAAATCCTAATTCATTTGTATCTAATATTTTTTTTAAATAGCTATAGTTTTGTTCATTTTCATATATATCTGATAAAAATGGGTACCAAATTTCAGTAATGCCTTCTTCATTAATTGCAATATATTTTAAATTTTCTTGTTCACTGTTTAGGATAAAATCGTTTAGTGTTGAACCAAAAATATTAATCACATTAATATTTTCATTATACAAAACAGAAGACATTATTATCCCCTCTTGACCTATAGAACGGAATTTTGTGTTAGGTTCAGACAAATTTAGATAATTAATACCCTTTAATGTATTTCCGGCATCAAGAATTTTTCCTGAAATTCTATCATTCAATAATTTTATAAATTCAATTTGTTCTTGTTGTTCAGATTGATCCTGTATATCATACCTAGTTAGAAATAATGATGAAAGTATTATTACAATTAAAATAATTATAAGTAACGAAGAATTTTTTTGTTTATGTGTGAATGAAAATGTGCTTAGACCATATTCGATTAATCTTTGAATTGGAATTGTGCCAAAAATTATTAAAAATGGAAATAAATAAAATAAAAATCGTCTCTCAGGTATTACAGCGAAAATAATTACCATTAAACTTAGTGTTGTTAGGATTAAAATCCAGTTAGCATTGACGAATTTTTGGGTCTGATCAAATGCCCTTAATGAAAATATTATTCCAAATGGTATTAAGAATATTAGGTATGGAAAAGAAATTCTGGTTAACTGTTCAACGATATTAAAAATCCCTGTTATAAAGAACCTGTCAAGAAATTGCATTATTCCATGTTCATCAATATAATTAATTGCAGTGTAATCTAAATTAGATGTATTTACAGATTGAAGAGTTCCAAATTCTCCAGTAAATATTTTACCACCATATTCAAAATATAATGGATCACCATATGTATTGAAATTGATTAGTAACATTGGAGATGAAACTAAGAGAAAAATACCAATGCATAAAAAATATTTCCCAAATGTTTTACCTTCTAATTTAGAATAATAAAGGAAAATAATTGAAACAACTAATAACATGACAATTCCTGGCCATCTGACCCACCATAGTATACCCACAAAAAGAAATGATAGGTAATGAAATCTAGTTCTATGACTTAAAATAAAATAAAACGATATCATAAAAATTAAAATGTATAGTGGTTCTGATAATGCTTGACCAGAATTATAATTTAAATGTGGTTCAAAAGCAAAAAGACAGCCAGCGACTATAGAATACTTTTCTGGAAAAAATTTTCTTGCAAGCTTATACATCATAAAAATACTTCCAGTTGATATGCTAAGAGAAACTAAACGTGCGGTGTTGGCATAGTCAATAAAATTTTCGCTGTCTATGAAACTAACAAATGGGCTCAGAAAAATGGGCCAACCTATGGTTTTTGCAGATGCTGCTGAAAAATCTCCATTTGTAATAGAGATAGATTTTAGTATGTATCCAATCGCATCTTCATCAGGAAATAATGAGAATTCAACCAAGTATAATTTCATGCCTAATGCAATAATTGATATGATTACTAGGAAAACAACTACTTGGAATTTTTTCAAAAATTCACCTATTCCAAAAAATAAATTCTTTTATTATTCCCCAACTCAGTGATGCGCCAGTCGATAGCGGGCGCATTTTTCTTTTGCCTCCTATTCTTTTTCCCTCATTTCCTATAATTTCGCAAATCTTTTGTCTTCTTGTCAAACCCCTAACACTCATTTGTTGGGTTGTATCCATACCCATTGCATCATATTTCAATTCATTAAATGCCTTCCTAGAAATTATCCTGCTTCCATTCAACATATCAGTCCAATGACCCCCAAAGAAACAATTTACTAAAAATGTAAACATTTTATTTCCAAATGTATCGACTATACCAGCATCAAGATTTACAGAACCTTTTCCAAAACGAGTTACCAGAACTTGATCATACCCCTCTTTGATTTTTTCTATTAATTCTGGAATTTTTTCCACCTCATCATTACCGTCTGGACTAAAAAGAAGAATGTTGTCAGAAGTAGTTGCATCCACTCCTTGAAGAAAAGCAGTCCCATGACCTCCTGCAAATTCACCTTTTTGTTTTTGCATAACAACCTCAAAGCCCATTTTTTTTGCTTCTTCTATAGTTCCATCTGTTGAACCGCCATCAACTATAAGGATTCGGTCAACCCAATCTTTTTTAATTTTTGGCATGATATTTTTAATACCATCAATTTCATCCAACGTAGGTACAATTATATCTACTGACATACGAATTCAATTTCCGTCATTTTATTACCAACTTAAAGATTAAGAAGAAATCATTTGGTATATTAATAATAAAATTTTAAATTCATGGTAAATTCACTCATATAGCCAATAAAATATTAGTTAGATTTAAAATTGAAATGATCTCTTTGGAAATAAGTAGAAATGATCAAAGTTAGCAGTTCACAATTTAATTATCAATATGGAGGAGAAATACGCTTCCCATATAGTATTGGTTGTTTAGTATCCTATATTCAATCAAAACCTGCTCTAACTAAAAATTTTAAATTTGAAAAATCTTTTGTGTTTAGAGATAAAATTGATGACTACATAAAACAATGTAAAGATTCAGATATTTTTCTTGGTTCATGTTACGCATGGAATTGGGAATTTACAAAACTCCTTGTAAAAGAAATTAAAAAAATAAATCCTGGATGCCTAATAATTCTTGGTGGACCTCAAGTTCCTAATCATTCTGAAGGATTTTTTGATCATCATCCCTTTGTCGATATTATAGTACACGGAGAAGGTGAATACATATTTGAAGAAATTCTTAATGCATACCTGAAAGATAAGAATTATTCAGATATCAAAGGTATAGAAACAAAAGATTTTAGAACACCACCACAAGAAAGAATCAATAATTTAGATGATTTACCGTCTGCATATCTCACAAATACTATTTGGCAACTAGTAAATCAAATTGATGGTGTGCAATGGGTTGCACCATGGGAAACAAATAGAGGCTGTCCATATGCGTGTACATTTTGTGATTGGGGAAGCGCTACTAATACAAAAATGAGAAAATGGTCTGAGCAGAGAATGTTTAAAGAAATTGAATGGTTTGCGGATAATAAAATCACATACATAGATTGCTGTGATGCTAATTTTGGAATTTATCAAGACAGAGATATGAAAATTGCAAAAAAAGTCAAAGAAGTAAAATTAAAAAAAGACTATCCTTTATTTTTCCGACCAACGTGGGCAAAATTTTCATCCGATAAAATAATACCCATTGCTAAACAGTTGCAAGATGTAGGATTGTTAAGGGGGGTAACTTTAGCCTTGCAATCATTAGATGATGAAACATTGAAAATAATAAAACGTGAAAATGTTAAATTTGAGAAATTCTCTGAATTAACAAAGACGTTTCGAGATAATAAAATACCAACTTATACAGAAATGATAATGGGTCTTCCTGGAGAAACTCTCGAGTCTTGGAAGAAGGGCTTAGAGATTTTATTATCTGATACTAAAATCGGTACGATTTACATCTATCATTGTGCGCTTTTTCCTAATGCACCGATGAATGAACCAACATATGTCAAATTTTACAAAATAAAGACCATACAATCCCCAATGTATTTAGCACATTCATCAGCACAAGAAAATGAAATTCAAGAATTTGAAGATATTACTATAACCACTTCATCATATACTTTTGAAGAGTTAAAAGAAATGTATCTCTTTTCTTGGATGACTCTTACTTTCCATCATCTAGGAATTTTGGAACAGATTGCAAATTACTATCATCAAACAAAGGGTATACCCTACATGAGATTTTATGGATCGGTTTTAGATTTTTGTCGTACAAAAAAATCTATATTTTCAGAAGAATATGAAAAAGTGATTAAGTATAGAGATAATGGATATGCAGGAAAAGGTTGGAATCATTATGATTCAAAATTAGGCAGCATTAATTGGCCAATCGAAGAAGCTACGTGGTTAAGATTTGTAAGTAAAAAAAATGAATTATCGAATGGAATTGTAACGCTTCTTAACTATTTTGAAGATGTAAATGATTTAAAAACTGATAGTGAGATCTTAAAAGACCTAGCAAAATTCCAAGTATTTCTACTTACTACGAGAGAAGATTATGAAGAATTTAAATCCGAAAATTTCAAGTTTGATTGGAAAAGTTTCTTTGTCAATAAAACTGAATTAATAAAAACCCACAAAAATTTTAGATACAAAAATCAAATTCTAGAAAATGATTACCTGGAATGGGTAGTCAAAACTATATGGTATGGAAGAATGGCTACCAGGTATAAATTGAGCCCGGAGAGATTAGAACAAGGAAAATTTGAATTATCAGAATTAATCACGAATTAGAAAATTATCAAAATAATCTCTGAATTTACTTTAACATTAACCAGTTTTATAATATAATCTTTTGAATGGTGCAGAAAATTCCACTTTGTTCTTCACTGTCTAATTAGAGTATTATTACAAAGAAAAGACTATAAATTATTCAGGTAAATAGGAAGTGAATACACTTGTTCAAAGTAAACAGTTCAGAATTTAATTTTCAGTATGGTGATCAGATTCACTTCCCTTGTAGAATCGCATCTATGGTAACATATGTAAAAACTAATGAAAAGATAAAGAATAATTTTAAATTTGAAAAAAGTTTTGTGTTTAGAACTGAAGTAGAAGAATATATCAAAGAATGTCATGATACTGACATTCTTTTATGTTCATGTTATGTATGGAACTGGGAAATAACTCAATATCTTGCTAGTGAAGTAAAAAAAATTAATCCAAACTGTACTATAATTTTTGGTGGAGCACAAATACCTGATCTGGCACAGGATTTTTTTAAACAACATCCTTACGTTGATATTATAGCTCATGGTGAAGGAGAATATATTTTAGAAAATATTCTAACAGCGTATTTAAAAGATAAAGATTATTCACAAGTTAAGGGAATAGAAACAAAGGAATTTCGAAACCAGCTTCAAGAAAGAATAAATGAATTAGACAATTTACCATCTCCCTATCTAACTAATACTGTATGGGATTTAGTTGAAAAAGTAGATGGAATTAGATGGATTGTAGGTTGGGAGACCAACAGAGGTTGTCCATATGCGTGTACATTTTGTGATTGGGGTAGTGCAACATTTACAAAAGTTCGAAAATGGGAAGAATCAAGATTATTTAAAGAAATAGAATGGTTCGCAGAAAATAAGATACCATATATTGATTGTTGTGATGCCAACTTTGGAATTTTTCAAGAAAGAGATTTCCGGATAGCAGAAAAACTCAAGGAAGTTGCATTAAAAACTAATTATCCTGAAAGAGTGAGACCTGCATGGGCTAAGAACTCGTCTGAAAAGATTATTCCTATTGCAAAACAATTGCAGGATGGTGGTATACTTGGTGCAGTAACTCTAGCTGTACAATCTCTAGATCCAGATACTTTAAAAATAGTTAAGCGAGCAAACATTAAATTTGACACCTTTTCAGAACTAGCTTCTACTTTTCGAAAAAATGGAATCCCGACATATACAGAATTAATTATGGGAATGCCAGGCGAAACTCTTCAATCATTTAAAGATGGATTAGATAGCATAGCAATGACGAAAGTAGACACTGTTTTCATTTACAACTGTACAGTTTTACCAAATGCTCCAATGAATGTGCCTGAATATAGAGAAAAATACAAAATTAAAATTGTACGTTCGCCAATTATGTTAGTTCATTCATCAATTCATAACAGAGGAACTCATCAGGAGTATGAAGAGATTGTTGTTGAAACTAGTACATGTTCTTGTGAAGATCTGAAGGAGACATATCTACACTCTTGGTGTTTTTTGACATTACAAAGTTTAGGCATTCTAAAACATATCGCCACTTATTATAATATAGTACATAACATTCGATATACAAAATTCTATGAAGTGTTTATGGAATTTTGTCGTACTGCAAAATCTATCTTTTCTGATGAAGTTAATCATGTAATAGAATTTAGAGATGGTGGCTATACTGGTAAAGGATGGGATGAATATGATCCTAAACTTGGAGATATAATGTGGCCAATTGAGGAGGCTAGTTGGTTGCGTTTAACGTATAATAAAGAAAAATTTCATCAGGACGCTGAACGTCTTGTTAGCTTCATAGATAAAAAATTTAATCTTAATACACCTGAAAAACTGTTAAATGATTTGGTTAAATTTGAAGTTTTCACGTTATCAATACGAGATAACAAAGATGAAGTAAAATCTGAGAATTTTGAATTTGATTGGAAGAATTTCTTTACTAATGATGGGAATGAATTGAAACAAATTCCAAAAAGATACTACTACAAGAATTTAGTGATTGAAAATGATCCCATTATGTGGGGCTACAAGACAATTTGGTATGGAAGACGGGCTGGAAACTACAAGTGTCAGTTGCAAAAATTGCAGGAGGATGAAGTATCAATAAGTGATTCAAATAAAGATAAGCCTGGCGATATAGTTGTTCGGACTACACATTCTACAATGGGACCATAAAAAATTCAAAAATACATGTGTCATTATTTTTTTAACATCGAAAATCACTGAATTATTTTAACGTTCTATTTTAGAATATGCTATACTAAAAATTATAATCAAAATCAATCGTATAAAAAATGAGTCACGTATAATAAACAGTTAATAAAAAAACTCGTATTGGATGAATTTAAAATTCCTATGAGTAGACCTTCCATCGATTTTGAGACTCAGAATTCTATGTTTGATGTAATAAAAAGTGGATGGATTAGTCAGGGTAAAAAAACACAAGAGTTTGAAAGTGATCTTTCTGAATATCTTTCATCCAGAGTTGTTGTAGTTAATAATGGAACTTCCGCGTTAACTGCTGCATTATTAGTACATGGAGTCAAACCAGGAGATAAGGTAATTGTTCCCTCTTTTACGTTCATTGCAACTTCATCTGCAGCAAAAATGCTCGGTGCAAATATTTTGGTTGCAGATATTGATTCTGAAACATTAAACGTTACTCCAGATTCTATTGAAAAAATTGTTAAAGAACATGATGATATTAAGGCAGTTATAGTTGTAGATATGGCTGGTCAACCACTTGATCTAGAACCCATTATTGAATTATCAAAACGCTATAACTTTATTCTTATAGAAGATGCAGCACAAGCAATAGGTTCTGAATATAAGAATAAAAAAATTGGTTCGTTTGAACACACATCATGTTTTAGTTTTACAGTTGCAAAGATAATAACTACGGTTGAAGGAGGCTGCATAACTACGCAAGATGAACACATTCATAAAAAATTAAACCAAATTAGAAATGTTGGTCGTGATGGACCGGGACAATATATTCATCACTTGATCAGTAGTAATTATAGATTTACTGATATACAGGCAGCCTTGGGTATTAATCAATTAAAACAAATCAATCAATTTCTTTCACAAAGAATTAAAATTTCCAATGAATATAAAAATAAAATTAAAACTTTAACTTTTCAAAAAACTCCTCAATATGTAACAACTCACTCTCATATGCTTTTCTTTGCATTCTCAAAAAATAAGAATGAAAGAGATCGAAATTTGAAATTTCTAAGGGATAATGGAATAGATGCCCGTTTACCATATATGCCAATACATAAACAACCATGCAATTTTGAACTTGAAAGTTCTGATGCTCCTAACTCTAATTTAATTTATGAAACAGCATTCACACTTCCGATTTTTAATAATATGACTGAAGATGAATGTAATCTAGTAGTAGATTATTGTAATAAACTATAGAAAATCATTATGACTTTAGAACCACGTAAAACATGTAGAATCTGTAACTCTGATCAACTTACAACTATTATGTCATTGGGTGAACAGTATATTGCAGCATATACTCCAAAAGATACTGATCCCGAACCTATACTAGATAAATTTCCCTTAGAGTTAGTCAGATGCACCGCATCTCATTGTGGTTTAGTACAATTACGCCATTCTACACCATCTGATATCTTGTATGAACGCTATTTCTATAGATCTGGAATTAATAAAACTATGATTGAAAATCTGAATGAGGTTGTTACACAAGCAATGTCAAAAGTACAGTTGAATGAAAATGATATTGTTTTAGATATTGGTTGCAATGATGGCACCTTGTTAAAAAATTATCAAGCAAAAAAATTACGTCTAGTAGGTATTGATCCAGCTAAAAATATGGCTGAATTTTCAAAAGAAACAGGAGCTCATATTATAGTAGATTATTTTAGTGCAAAATCTTTTGTTGAACATTATAATCATGAAAAAGCCAAAATTATTACCAGTGTAGCTGTATTCTATGATCTTGAAGATCCTAATCAATTTGTGTCTGATATTGCAAAAATATTAGATGAAAATGGAGTTTGGGTAATCGAATTAAAATACTTGCCAACTATGATTTTTCAAAATGCTTTTGATAATATTGTACATGAACATCTAGAATACTATCATTTTGCAGTTATAGAACATATGTTAGAAAAATATAGTTTAAAGGCAATAGATGCTTTACTTAATGATTCTAATGGTGGCAGTGTACGAATTTTTGTTAAACATGCAAGTCAACCAATCGATGAGGAATCAGAAAAACATCTATCTGAATTGAGACGTTCTGAAGAAGCGATGAATCTTAGTACAGATAGACCTTATGAAGAATTTCTTCATAGATGTGAAAAATTAAAGGAGCAAACAGTATCTTTTATTAAAAAAGAAGTTAATGCAAAAAAAAAAATACACGTGTATGGTGCCTCAACAAAAGGTAATACAATTTTACAATATTATGGGTTGGATGATAATCTTATTGATGCTATTGCAGACAGAAATCCAGATAAATGGTCCCGCAAAACTATAGGAACTAATTTAAAAATTATCTCAGAGGAAGAATCTAGATCTTTAAATCCTGATTATTACTTTATTTTACCTTGGCATTTTCTAGAAGAATTTAGACAAAGAGAGAAAGAATTTTTTAAAAATGGCGGAAAATTTATTGTTCCTTTACCTGATTTTAAAATTATTGATAAATGATATAAAATGTTTGAAAATAAAAACATCTTAATTACTGGAGGAACTGGAATGATAGGTTCCCATCTAGTGGAATTACTTAGAGATAAATCTAACGTGAGAATAATTTCACATAAAAGAAAAATTCCTATGCAAATTAATTCAAAAAATATAGAAATTCTCAACGGAGATTTAACTGATAAAGAATTTGCAATAAAAGCAGTTAAAGGAATGGATTTTGTATTTCATTTAGCAGCCTATACTGGTGGATTAGGAAGAACAACTGTATATCCTGCTAGTACATTAACACCGAATTTAATTTTAGATGGGAACATCATTGATTCGGCAAAAAATGAAAATGTTGAAAGGCTTTTGTATGCTAGTTGCTCATGTGTCTATCCCGATTTAGAAAAAGATTTTTCAGAAGAAGATGCATGGATTGCCAATCCTCCAGAAATGCATGCATCATACTCTTGGTCAAAAAGAATGGGTGAACTACAAGCAATCTCATATGCTAAAGAATTTGGAATGAAAATTGCAATAGTTAGACCCGCAAATTCTTATGGACCTAGAGAAATAATAGATCCTCAAAACTCTCACGTAATTGGTGCTCTCATTTTAAAATCATTAGCAAAAAAAAATCCTTTTGTGATTTGGGGCGATGGAAGTCCTATCCGAGAATATATCTTTGCTGGTGATGTTGCAAGAGGCATGATTTTGGCACTTGAAAAATATTGTAAAGCAGATCCTGTGAATTTATCAAGTGGCGAATATGTAACAATAAACGATTTAGCAAAAAAAATTCTAAAAATTTGTAATCATAACCCCAAAATTATATTTGATAAATCAAAACCAAGAGGACAATCTAGAAGAGTACTTATCAATCAAAAGGCAGAACAAGTTCTAGGTTTTAAAGCACTTACTTCATTAGATGAAGGATTAAAATCTACGATTGATTGGATTGGAAATAATATAAAATTTAATGATTGAAATGTCAAATATGAAAGATAATAGAATATTGGTAACAGGCGGAGCCGGATTTATTGGTTCAGAGGTAGTTAAGCAACTAATTAAGAAAAACGCAATTGTAACGGTTCTTGATAATTTCTCTTCAGGAAAAAGGCAATATTTGCCAAAAAAAACAAAAAAATTAAAAATTATCAAGGGTGATATTACAGACGAAAAAATAGTTGTAAAGGCTGTAAAGGATCAAGACTTTGTAATACATTTGGCGGCACTTCCCTTTATTCCTGACTCATTTTATTATCCGGCAGATTTTTTCAATGTTAATACAACTGGTAGTATTAACTTACTTTGGAAATCCATACAATCAAATTCAGTTAAAAAATTTATTCATATTTCTTCAAGTGAGGTTTATGGTACTGCACAATATGTTCCAATGGATGAAAATCATCCTGCATCACCTCATTCAACATATGCGGTAAGCAAACTTGCAGGAGATCGAGTTGCATTTACGCTGTATAAAGAAAATGGTTTTCCAGTAGTAATAATCAGGCCGTTTAATTCCTATGGACCTAATTACACACAACCGTATATTATACCTGAAATCATGAATCAATTGTTAAATGGTAACAAAGAACTTTTACTAGGAAACATTGATGCTACTCGTGATTTTACATTTGTTTCAGATACTGCTGATGCTATAATACGTTCACTTAATTCTAAAAAAGTAATTGGTGAAATTATTAATGTTGGTTCTGGTAATGAAATTAGTATTAGAGAATTAGCCCTCAAAATTGCCAAGATTGCAAAAAGAAAAATCAGAATTAGATATGATGAAGGTAGAGAACGACCATATGATGTTAATAGACTGGTTTGTAACAATAAAAAGGCAAAAACGTTACTTGATTGGAATGTCAAAATAACTATAGATGATGGTTTGAAGAAAATATTCCAATGGGCAACAAAAAACCGAATTACTTTTGAAGCTCCTTTCAAAAGATTTTATTATAAAAATTTTTGATTCAATAGTAAAAATACTATAGTTTAGTTTTTTTTAATCTACAATGCTTCTTATTAATTGAAAGGCTTCTGCCTTTTTTAATGAACACTCAACACCTCTTTGGATAGCCAAATTTTCAATTACTTCGATTGAGCGTGGATGAGGGAATTTCATTACTTCGCTCTTATACATTTTAAATGCCTCTAGTTTGTACGAAAATTCTTTTTCAACATTTTGATATACTGTTGGTTGAAATGGTTGTTTAACTGGTCCAGGGCACTCGTATGATAGCAATTGTTTCACAGAACTTGAAAAAGGTCTTGTTGCAACTAAAGCTGAATCAAATACCAACTGGTGATCCTTATGCAGATCATGTGCTGGTGTGGTATAAACTACCTTAGGTTTATAATCTTCAATTATCTTTTCTAATTCTTTGTTTATTTCTAATTGTGATATTGTATCTAATCCCATATCCGGAAAATCTAGAAATTTTACCTTAGTAATACCTAGTAATTTTGATGACTTAATACACACATCACGTCTCACTTTTATCATTTTTTTATCATCATATTGAGCAGTAGTTCCATCAGTAATAATACAAAGGAAAATTTTGTTCTTCTTACTCAATTTTTTAATTGTTGCACCCATTCCTACAACTTCATCATCAGGATGAGCGCCAATTACTAGAACATTCAATAGATAATTTGGCTTTATTTTGTATTAATAAATTAAGTACAATTTCTCAAT
>Ga0209554_1002170_pt1 | contig 13932 bp, 12 predicted proteins | sample MarorgKNORR_S2LV_5_FD_188221 | JGI IMG/M metagenome (GOLD analysis project Ga0209554, IMG submission 188221) | Marine microbial communities from the Southern Atlantic Ocean, analyzing organic carbon cycling - Bottom_A/KNORR_S2/LV (SPAdes) (version 2) | ecosystem: Environmental > Aquatic > Marine...
CCGTGCTTGTCGCAGATATCGCGAAGCTTCTGTAAATATCCTTCGGGCGGCAGTAATACGCCCGCCGAACCCGCAATCGGCTCAACAATGACCGCGGCGATGGTTGATGCATCGTGCAGCGCAATAATGTTCTCGAGTTCATCGGCAAAATGCTCGCCCCACTCTGGCAAACCACGGGTAAATGCATTGTGCTCAAGATTGTGGGTGTGCGGGAGGTGATCGACGCCGGGCAACATGGCGCCAAACATTTTGCGATTCGGAGACATGCCACCAACAGAAATTCCACCGAAGCCGACGCCATGATAACCGCGTTCACGACCGATAAAACGCGTTCTGGCGGCATCTCCGCGGAGACGGTGATAAGCCAGCGCCATCTTCAATGCGGTGTCGACGGCTTCCGAACCTGAATTGACAAAAAATGCGTAATCGATGCCCTCCGGTGCCATGTCCGTCAAGCGATTCGCAAGCTCGAATACCGCCGGATGGCTCAGTTGAAATGCCATGGCGTAATCAAGCTTCTTCGCCTGTGCCTGAATGGCTTCGACGATTTTTGGATGGCAATGGCCTGCGTTGCAACACCACAGCCCCGCGACGCCGTCGACCAGTTTGCGGCCGTCATGCGTCCAGCAATACATTCCCTCGGCCCGGGAGATAAGGCGCGGATTCTCCTTGAAGTAGCGATTGCCGGTAAAGGGCATCCAGTGCGACTGCAGGTCGGGTAAATCCGTATGTAGTTGTCTGGCGGTGTTGTCGGTCATTGCGAGGCTCCGGAATGGCGTGATATCTGAGGGTGCGCGCGACCTGTACGGCCGTCTCTTCCCCGGACGCACACAGTACTCCAGCCCGGGAGAGTTAACAATATTTAAATGCTGGAATTTATCTTGTTGATTTTTCTAAGTTTAAGATCATACTTGTTCGAAATATTTAACGATTTAACACAAGGATCAATAATGGACCACATCGGCCCGCGACTGGAGAAGCTCCGCCGTCATCACGGCCTCTCGCAACGCAAGCTGGCGCAGTCTGCCGGCGTATCCAACGCCACTGTTTCGCTGATTGAGCACGGGCGCACAGACCCGTCGATGGGACTCCTGAAGAAAATTCTCGACGTCATGGATGTATCGTTTGCCGACTTCTTCTCGGAGCCGTCACGCGCTGCCGAAAAACATTTTTTTTCCAGGCACGAGCTCAGCAGAATCAGCAGCGGGCCGATCAGCTATTTTCAGGTTGGCAGCGATCTCCGTGACAGTCAGTTGCAGCTGCTGTACGAACGATACGAACCCGGTGCCGACACCGGTCAGTCCATGCTAAGTCACGACGCCGAGGAAGGCGGAATCATTATTGAGGGACGCCTCGAAGTCACCGTCGAGCAGCACACGCAGACGCTCTCGGCCAGAGACGCGTATCGATTCAACAGCCGATTGCCGCACCGGTTTCGTAATACCGGCAGCGAAACCTGCGTCATCGTATCTGCCTGCACGCCGCCAAGTTTTTGACTCGACACAGATTCCAAAGATGATTCGACCTCGTACAATAATCCTCCCGCGGGAGCTTTGTTGAGCGTTGTGGAAAGTTTTGTGAAAGAACCGCCGACGCTTTTTTGCTTACACTAGCACTGCGCTGCTGCAATCCCGGGGACGGTTTATTGAACAAAATGAGTAAACTGTCCCCGAAATTGTCCGGAATTGTCTATTTGTCCGCTTCCATCGGCAGACCTTGATCGTGGCCCCACTCAGATAATGAGCCGTCGTATACAACGACGTCCGTCCTGCCCAGAAGGTGTAAGGCAAATGCATCAGCCGTCGCCGAAATCCCGCCGCCGCAGTAGGTGATTATTCGATTTGCATCCATCGCACCGATTTCTTGAAACTTCTCGCGCAGGGCATCTCCATCAAGGAAACAATTCGACTCGCGATCAATCAATTTCATGAAAAACAGGTTGACGCTGCCCGTGATGTGCCCTGGCCGCCCGTACGGCGGATGAAAAATTTCGCCGCTGTGGATCTTGGGCGATAACGCATTGATGACACACGCATCGCTATCCTCAAGGGCAGCCAACACCTCCTCCTTCCCAACAAACATCCCGGCCGGACTGTTCGCGATAAACTCCGCTTCCGGCCACTCCGGAACGTCGCTTGTGGTCGGCTTCCCTTCTGCCGCCCATTTGTCCCAGGCGCCGTTCAAGACCTGCACATTGTCGAATCCAAATTCGCGGAACATCAGATAAAGACGTGTAGCCCAGAAATTCCCGCCGCGCGAATATACGACCACATTGTGATCAGAACCGATCCCCCGCTTTGACATTAGCTCTGCAAAATGTTCTGCGGGCGGCAGCATATAGTTCAATCGTGGATGATCCGCGGACAGATCCTTGCCAATATCGATATAGATTGAATTCGGGATGTGCGCCTCCGCCCAGTTAGCGAGGCCGGAAACGACGTCGTATCCGCCCTCCGGCTTCGGCGTCAGGATGATGTCGCAGTCGATTATGCGCAGGCCGGGATCGGACAGGCGAGCGGCCAGGTCGTCGGTTTCGATCAGCAACGACGGATTGTCATAGTTATTATCTGCGGTCATCACAAATCCCATTTTTCTGAATAAAGTATCGAATCGCTTTGAATTTGAACTGTATAACGCCCGCGAACAGATTGCCGATTATGCGCTAGAATCCCAGCAGCGAAATCACCCTAAGTCTGTCATGTCAGCGATATCCACCTTAAGCCAGTCCCTCGCCAGCCTCCTGCCCAAACTGGGCAGCGAGCAATTTTCCGGCTTGCTCATTAATACGGTCAGAACGCTCGTACCGGTTGATGAGGCCAGCATTATTGTCTATGAGACCGCCAGCACTCCGTATATTGATTTTGCGTACCCCGGTGCATGGACTCAACCAATTCTGGACGCGTTCTTGAACAGCGCTTTTTTGCTGGACCCCTATTACATAGCCGCGACGCGTGAAAACAAGAGCGGATTTTTTCGCCTGCGCGACCTGGCGCCGGCGGGGTTCCAGCGGAGTGAGTATTATCGCGTCTATTATCGAAAAACAGCGCTAAGCGATGAGTGTGGGTACCTGATCCCGATTCGGGGTGACGGATTCGTCAATATTTCCCTTGGAAGAACCGGCGCCAGTGCCTTTTCCAAAAACCAGCTATTGTTGCTGGAAGACATTTCTTCGTTGATTGCTTCGATTTGTGGCATGCATTGGCAGCAAATTGACAAGACAGAAACCAATTTTCGTGGACAGCTGGAGGCGGCACTGGGATGTTTTGGCGACAGCCTGCTGACGCGGCGCGAGCGGCAGGTGACGAATCTGATCTTGCTGGGCCATTCGACCAAGAAACTGGCGGACGTACTCGGGATATCGCCCGAAACCGTCAAACTTCATCGCAAACATGCGTATGCGAAACTGGACGTCCGAACGCAGTCGGAATTGTTTTACCTGTTTATCGATTCGGTAATGAGCATTGACGGATACGCCAGTGGCGACCCGCTGATCGCCTATTTGCAGACGCCGCGAAAACCAACTGGATCGATGACGACCAGAGCGGGGTAGAATTCAGGTGCTGCCGCGGCTGAACCCTACCCTTTTGGGGTACGGCAATCCCTTCGTGACGATGTCAGTATGATCGCGATCGGAGCTGTGGCTAATCCGAGCGCAACGATCGAAACCCCGACGAGGCAATGAAATCATGAGCACTACAGATATCCATAACGGCGCGACTGAACTGAGCACTGCGGATTTGCAGGCGCTGGACAAATCCCACCACTTGCATCCCTTTACGGATTTGCACAGCTATGCCAAGTCAGGCGGGCGCATCATTTCCCAGGCGGAGCGGATTTACATCCGCGATTCAGACGGCCGTCAAATACTTGATGGCATGTCGGGACTGTGGTGCTGCAACCTTGGCTACAGTCAGCCGAAAATTGTCTCTGCGGTCACCAAACAGTTGCAAACGCTGCCCTATTACAACAGCTTTTTCAATTGCTCGAACGACACGGCCATTGCACTGGCAAAAGACCTTGTGAAGGTAACGCCGGATGATTTCAATCACTTTTTCTTTACCAGCTCCGGTTCGGAAGCGAACGACACCAACATACGCCTGGTTCACCGGTATTTCGATTTGCTGGATAAGCCGATGAAGAAACAGATCATCAGTCGGAAGAACGCGTATCACGGCAGCACGATTGCGGCGGCCAGTCTCGGTGGTATGAGCACAATGCATGAGCAATTTATTGGTCTGCAGTACGTGCACCACGTTCAACAGCCGTACTGGTACAAGGAAGGCGGGGACAGCAGTCCGGACGATTTCGGCATTGCGGCGGCCCGAACACTGGAGCAAAAAATTGAAGAACTCGGCGCAGAGAATGTCGCTGCATTCATCGCGGAGCCGATCCAGGGGGCCGGCGGCGTAATTGTCCCACCCGCAACGTACTGGCCCGAGATTCAGCGTATCTGCGATGAACACGATATTTTGTTGATCAGCGATGAAGTCATTTGTGGATTCGGTCGGACGGGACAATGGTTCGGCTGCGATACGTATGAGATACGACCCGATTTAATTACGTTTGCAAAAGGCGTAACTGGCGGATACCAGCCTTTGGGCGGTGTTGCAGTCGGCGATCGGGTCGCGGATGTTCTGACAGCCAGTGGGGGTGAATTTGCTCATGGATACACATACTCGGGACATCCCGCCGCGTGTGCCGCTGGAATCGCGACGCTGGACATCATGTCCACTGAAAAACTCGTCGAATACGTTGACGCGGAAATCGGTCCGTACTTCAGCGACCGCTGTCATGAATTAGCGGAGCACCCCATCGTTGGGGAAGTTCGAACGAAGGGCATGCTCGCGGCGTTTGAGTTGGTCAAGGACAAGGGTTCTCGCGAAAAACTGGCTCCTGACGGAAAGGCTGCTGCCTTCTGCCGCGATTCGGCCGTTGCCAACGGGCTGATGGTCCGGGCTGTCGGCGATTCGATGATCAGCGCACCACCGCTGATTTGCACCAAAGAGGAAATCGACATGCTGATCGAGCGACTGGTAAAAGCTGTGGATGCTACTGCCGCCGAGTTCGGCGTCAGCGCATAGGCCTGCGTACTAGGGTTTGTCGCAACCGGGCCGGCTCGCGTACACACAAATCATTTCCATCGCCAGGTGTGCACCCGCCAGTGCGGTAATCTCGCCTACGTCATACGCCGGTGCCACCTCGACAATATCCATGCCGATGATGTTGATGCCGCGCAAGCCGCGAATAATACTCATCGCCTGGTAGCTGCTCAGGCCACCGCAAACCGGCGTGCCCGTCCCCGGCGCGTAACTCGGGTCGAGACAATCGATGTCAAACGTCAGGTAGACGGGTCGATCACCAATAAATCCGCGCGTCTGTTCAATGACCGCTGCGACACCATTCTCCTGCACCCACGGGCCGTCGAGAATATTGAAGTCCAGCGTGTCCGGATTTTGCGTGCGTAATCCTATCTGGACCGACGTTTTCGGATCGATAATTCCTTCTTTCGTTGCATGGTAGAACATCGTGCCATGGTCGATTCGACCGTCTTCATCCGCCCAGGTATCGCTGTGCGCGTCAAAGTGCAGCAACGATATCGGCGCGCCGAATTTCTTCGCGTACGCCTGCAGCAGCGGGTAAGTAATAAAGTGGTCGCCGCCCAGACTTAGAAGCCCGGGCCCCTGCTCGATGATGGCGCTCGCATGCGCCTCGATCTCGCCGGGCACAGCTTCGGGCCTGCCAAAATCGAACAGACAATCGCCATAGTCAACAACCGCAAGCTTGTCGAACGGGTCGAAGTCCATCCCGTACGGACGTTCCCAGGCCATGATGGTTGACGCCGCGCGAATCGCACGAGGCCCGAAACGTGCCCCGGGCCTGTTCGTGGTCGCCGTGTCCAGTGGAACACCACTGACCACCAGATCAACGCCTTCCAGATCGCGTGTGTACTTTCGCCGCGCGAACGATACGGCGCCGGCATAGGTCGCCTCGGGCGTCGTACCGTACAGTGAATCGCGGTAGATCGCGTTATCGCCGGAAAATTTATCCATGCTTGCTCACATTCACTTTGCCGTGATCGCCGCTACGGGAAGATTTCGTTACGCGAGAGGAATTAAGGCTTCCGAAAAAGCAACGTGAATCGATCCGTGTGCCGGTAACGGTGCGTCACCCGACTTCGTGAACAAGCTCGTCATCCGGTCGGTAATGCAGATCGCTGCTAGCTTCGAGTATGAAGCCTGCGTCCTGCACCTCTTTGATAATGACGACCGGGTCCGCCCTGCGTCGGGTTTCATTGGTTAGCGGTGCCATATGGCGTTGCGTATGGTCAATCACACCGTACAGTCCGCCCGACTTCAGCGCGTCGTAGGTCGCCGCATTGATCGCCGCACGTCCCGCGGGTGAAAAGTTGTGCATATTGCGAAACGTTACGACCAGGTCCAGGCCTTCGACGCCGAAAGAAAACGAGGGAAGGCTATTGGTGCGGAACGGCCCGTCGCGAACCGAGTCGACGCCAATATCAAGGACTTTGACGTGGCTGAACGCGTCATTGGACAACAGGTCTCTTTTGACTCTGCCAGCACCAATAGCGACGTAGAACTCTCCATTTTCGCGCAGCACCGGCGCGAGCAATTTCGTATACCAGCCGCCTCCCGGAATCAGTTCAAGTACACGCATGTCATCTCTGAACTGAAAAAATGCCATTGTTTCGATGGGCTTGCGATTGCGGTCCCGTACGGTATCCGCCTCTGCGCGTATGTCACTTTCCATGGCCGCGTGCATTTTGTTCTCGGTGCCCATTGCCTGCCCAAAGGCCGTAAAACAGGACAACGAGAGAATCAGTGTTAATGCGATTTTTTTCACGATATTCTCCGAGTTAGCTTGAGTTTGGTGCATCGCACGCAGTTTACCCGAAGCCTCGGCAACAGTCAGCGATTAGGCATGCGCGATTGACCGGATGATTGCTATGCTAGGCGATCGGGCTTGAGCGGAGAATATTATGAAGCTATACGGCTACTATCGAAGCAGCGCCTCTTACCGAATCCGCATCATTCTCAATCTCAAGGGTCTGGCCTACGAGAACATCGCGGTGATGTTGAATAAGGGAGATCAACACGGCGACGCGTTCAGGGCAATCAACCCAATGGGCTTCGTGCCCGTGCTGGACAGCAACGATCACCTTCTTGCCCAGTCTCCCGCAATTGCGGAATTCATTGAAGAGCAATACCCGGACCGACCGCTACTGCCCACCGACTTGCTCGATCGTGCCAAGGTTCGCGAAATGATGCATACGATCGGCTGCGACATACACCCATTACAAAACCTGCGCGTCCTTAAATACGTTCGAACCGAATACGAGCAGGACGATGAAGCTATAGAACGCTGGTGCCAACTATGGATGGGCGCAGGCTTCACCGCGTTCGAACAACTCGCGAAGGCACGTAGTGCCGACGGACAGTATTCTTTCGGCGACCAGTTATCTCTTGCCGACGTATGGCTAATCCCGCAATTATTCAACGCGCGCCGCTTTTCTCTGGACCTCAGTCCGTTCCCGACCATCGTAAGCATCGATGAACACTGCCAAACCGTACCGGAATTCAAAGACGCACACCCCTTGAATCAGGACGACGCACCAAGCGATTGATTATGAACTCGGCTTCCGCCGAGTCATGTGGTTTGCGTTGCCGTTGATGATTTTGGTGACCGCAATTATTGGGCCGTTCTTGCTCTGACAGCCAAGCGGATCGCGCCCGGGAGGGCGCTCCTACAGTCTTTCTATTGGCACTCCTGTAGGAGCGTGCTCCAGCGCGCGAGTGCAGTAAGCCCAATCGCCCCGCGCTGTCTACTTGGCCGTATTTGCCAAATCCGCCTCTATCGTCCGCCCGGCCATGTAGTAGTGGAATGCAGACCAGGGTCCCACCACACCACCGACAATCAACAACGCATACCGCATCGAATCCTGGCCGTAGTCGGCCACCAGAAGGTCGCTTAGCATTCCCGTGGTCAAGGGCCCCAGGCCGAGTCCGATTATGTTCAGCAGAAACAGCACCAGCGCGGAAGCAACACCTCGCATCCGCAACCCGACCAGGCCTTGCGTCTGCGCGAAAGTAGTCGCTAAGTAAAAATTCGAGAATATGGCCGGCACGATGAAAAGAATAATAGACAGGCTTTTGCTGTCAGTGAGATATATCGGGAACACGAACAACCAGGCAAACAGCATGGCTACGGATACGCCCCAGAGCGCATAACGCTGTCGCCGTTTCCCCAGATGATCCGCCACAAAGCCGCCACCGGCAAAACCCAATCCTCCCGCGATACCAAGGATCAGGCCTAAATACACACCGATCTCGGCGGGGTTCATCCCGTGGCTGCGCACCAGGAAGCTCGGGAAGAAATTGGCCACTGAATAGCCCCCGAATGAGGCCAGGCCGGCGCCGACCGCCATGTGTATGAATGATTTTCGGCTGGAAAGAAGATTCGCGACCGACAAAACGGTGCTTGGGTTGCCCTTATCGAGCAGTCCCTCGGACATACCGCGCGGCGGCTCTTTAACCGTGTATCTGACCACCAGCGCCAGCAGTAATCCGGGCAGGCCGACTATCCACAGCGCTTCGCGCCAGCCAATATTTTGCACGACCCAACCGCCGGCGAGGTAGGCAATCATGATGCCGAAGGATATACCCAGGGTGTATATGCCCATCGCTGAAGCGCGTTGTTCCGGCGGGTAGTAATCTGAAATCATCGAGTGCGCTGCCGGGCTGCAACCGGCTTCGCCGACGCCCACACCGATTCGGGCCAGCGTGAGCTGCGTGGCGTTGGCGGCGGCGCCGGACAATGCGGTCATGAGGCTCCAGACGGCCAATGAGATCGCAATCAAATTACGCCGATTCCAGCGATCGGCGATCAGCGCAATGGGTAGCCCCAGCGTCGCGTAAAACAGCACAAATGCGGATCCGGAGATGAAACCAAGCACCCAGTCATTCAGGACGAACTCGGCTTTGATTGCTGGCAGCAGAATTGAAATGATCTGGCGATCAATGAAATTAAACGTATAAACAATGACGAGGACGCCCAGCGCGTAGCGGCGTACCGATGGATCGTTAGCTTCCTGAGCGTTCGTTACACTTGCCATACGATTGTCCTTTAGCCAGGTGTCGCCATGCGAATTATTTTTCTTTTCTAAGGCAAAATCGTCTTAAATATATAGAAGAAAACAATTGCCAGAAATGCGCCAACCGGAATCGTGATCACCCAGGATATGAAAATTCGGCCAACCACCCGAAGATCGATGGCCTCAATTCCGCGTGCCATACCGACACCCAGTACGGCGCCCACCAGCACGTGCGTGGTTGATATCGGCATGCCGGTTCCCGATGCGATCACGATTGTCGTTGCCGCTCCCAATTCCGCTGCGAAACCGCGGCTGGGGGTCAACCGCGTGATGCCTTCTCCGACGGTTGCGATGACATGACGACCGAATGTGGCCAGGCCGACGACAATCCCCACGCCGCCAATCGCCAGCACCCAGATCGAGACGGTCGACGTTCCACCCACGACGCCGCTCCTGGCGATACTTATCACGGCTGCCAGCGGGCCGATAGCGTTCGCCACATCGTTTGAGCCATGCGCAAACGCCATCGAACAAGCCGTAACAACCATCAGCACGGCGAAAACCCGTTCAACCGTATAGAAATGCTGCTTTTTGTCTTTCTTTATATTGGGCTCAATGCGGTTGATCGCAACCGCGCCAACGATTGATATCAAAACGGCGATACCGGTCGCGAGCAGGTAGCTGTTCGTCGCCGACACGTCCAGGCCAATGTGTTTCAGTCCCTTCAGAATCGTGACCAGCGTCATCGTGAATGCGGCAAAAAATATATAAACCGGCACCCAGCGTTTGGCCCGCACCAGAGGATCATCGTGTTGCAATATCAATCGTTGTACGCTGTTGTAAATCAGGTAGGCAATGAAACCTGCCGTCAGCGGTGACACAATCCAACTAATGACGATCTCGCCGACTTTACCCCACATGACGGCATCCAGACCGATGCCGACCGCTGCAAAACCAACAATCGCGCCAACGATCGAATGGGTCGTCGAGACCGGCCAACCGTAATTCGATGCGACGAGCAACCAGGTTCCGGCCGCGAGCAATGACGCCAGCATGCCGTATATCAGTAATTCAGGAGAGCCTGACAAGAGATCCGCGTCGAGAATGCCCTTACGAATCGTAGCGGTCACTTTGCCGCCGGCAAGCACGGCACCCAGAAATTCGAATACCGCCGCAACGAGAATGGCCTGCTTGATGGTCAGCGCTTTGGATCCAACCGACGTCGCCATGGCGTTGGCGACATCATTGGCACCAATTCCCCAGGCCATGAATAAGCCAAACAATGCGGCAAGGCTGATATATACGAACTGAGCTTCCATCAATTCACCCTCAAACTGATTTTTTCTATTATTTTAGTGAGAGAGCAACAGCTCAAGTCGACGTCCAACCCGTTCCGCCATATCGGCGATTTCGCCCGTTAGCTGAATCACCTGATACAGAAATATGACATCGACGGGCGGAATATCGTTTTCAACTTTGAACAGGGCGGCACGCAGGTCCGCCTGAAGTCCATCCGTCTCGGTCTCGATTTTATCGAGTTCTTCGACCAGCGCCTCAACAAGCACGGCTTCGGCACCACGAAAGCCGGTCGTAAATAATTCGTCCAATTCACGCACGCTTTTTCGAGCCTGTTTCGCAGCATCAACATTGCGCTGCACAAAGACCAGGAAATCGCTGGCAATGGTATCCGGAATTTGCATTTTACGGCCCAGTACCAAACCCGATACGTCCTTCGTCCGGTTCGCCATTTTGTCCTGCACAAGCAGCAATTCCAGCAGGTCCTCTCTAGGTACGGGCATGAAAAGGCTTTTCGGCAAGTGCTTGCGAATTTCCTTTTTCAGGTCATCGGCTTCATGCTCCAACGCATCGATTTCGTCGCGATGTTTGCCCGCTTTTTTCCAATTTCCGGCAATGACTGCCTCGAAAAACGGGTACAGAGTTCGGCTACACCGATACGCAACACCAACGTGTTTTACGAGTGGCTGCACTGGCGATGAACCAAAAATATTCGAAAGAATGTTTGCCAAACTGAAGCCCCTGTCAGATGCCCGGCGTCGTGACACACCGGGTAGGCGGATTCCGCAGGCAACACGGTAGCTGAAATACGAGGCATGTCAATATGGACATTGCACCATTGTACGTGGTCATTGCCCCGGAGTGCTAAACTCGCCGATCCTACACAACGTTAGTTTGCAAGAGGAAAGGCCGTGGCTCATTGGCTGATGAAATCCGAACCCAATGATTACAATATCGATGATCTTAAGGCAGACAAGGTCGAGCCCTGGGACGGTATTCGAAACTACCAGGTACGAAACATGTTTCGTGACAATTTCAAGATCGGGGACAAGGCGTTCTTCTATCATTCCAGCTGCAAAGTTCCAGCCGTCGTTGGCACGATGAAAATTGTTAGCGAAGCCTACCCCGACCCTACACAATTCGATCCGGAATCCGGACACTTCGATCCGAAAAGCGACCCCGACAATCCTCGTTGGTTGCTGGTCGATGTGAAATTCACGCGCAAACTAAAACGTCCGATAACATTGACAGAACTCAAAGAACACCCGGCATTAAGTGACTTTCGATTGACCCAGCGCGGCAATCGATTGTCCATTTTCCCGGTTAGTGAGGCCCACTGGGACCTGATACTCGGCCTTGAGTAGACCGCGCGACGGACGGAATCGCCCGCAATCGTCTATAATTCGGCCAAGATAACAAGAACGAATATTCGACGTTCTGTCGAAAACAGGGGGCAGAAATGAAAATTAAAAGACTGGCTACAATGGCAGCAATTGCGGCCGTGTTTATCTCGTACGGATGCAGCGAACAGGAAGCCACCGATACCACGATGTCGGCGGATACCGAAAGCACCGACAGCCGCAATGAACTTGCCACGCGGGCGGGCGCGCCCCTGTTCGATGGCATGGGCGATCATCGCCATGCCATTACAACGAGTGATCCGGACGCCCAGCGATATTTCGACCAAGGCCTGATCATTGATTTTGCTTTTAATCACGCGGAGTCGATTCGCTCATTCCGCGCCGGACAGACGCTCGATCCGGAATGTGCCATGTGCTACTGGGGTGAAGCGCTGGCACTTGGCCCGAACATCAATGTGACCAGCAATGGCAAGGTGGTCATGGGCGATGACGATAGAGTCGCCGCTTACGCTGCAATACAGAAAGCGCTGGCATTAAAAGACACCGTGACCGAAGCGGAACGGGATTATATCGATGCCTTAGCCGTACGCTATAACGGCGATCCAGCAACGCCGCGCGAACCATTGGATGAGGCCTACGCCAATGCGATGCGCGAGCTCCATCAGAAATATCCGGATGACGATGATGCGGCATCGATTTTCGCCGAATCAATGATGAATACGATGCCGTGGGACTACTGGCTGGATCCTGATAATCCCAAGCCGCTCACGGTAGAGGTGCTTGCTGCACTGGAAATGGTGCTTGAGAGGAGCCCGGCGCATCCACTCGCGATCCATTTGTACATTCATGCCATGGAGGCGTCATCGCAAGCGAATCGTGCAGAGGGTCCGGCCGATACGTTGAGAGACCTGGTACCCGGTGCCGGCCATCTCGTGCACATGCCATCGCACATATACTGGCGTGTCGGTCGCTACGCCGATGCCTCACTCGCCAACGTAACAGCGGCGGCCGTCGACGAAGCGTATATCGCAGCCTGTAACGCGCAGGGTTTTTACCCGGCCGCATACTACCCGCACAATATTCATTTCCTGTGGGCCGCATCCAGTATGGAAGGACGAAGCGCCGTGGCAATCGAGGCTGGACGCAAGGTAGCCGCCAACGTGAAGCTTGAAATGATCGAACAATTCCCCGGCGTCGAGTTCTTCAAGACCATTCCGATGCAGTCGCTGGTGCAATTCGGTCTTTGGGACGAAGTCCTGGCGGAACCGCAGCCGCCTGAAAACCTGGAATTTTCAATCGGCATCTGGCACTACACTCGTTCGGTAGCGTATGCCCGCACCGGTGATATCGATGACGCGCGGGCCGAACAGGCGATGCTCGGACCCATAAAGTCTGAAACGGATGTCTTGTTCCTCGACACCATTCATTATCCGGCCTCCATGTTGCTGGATATCGCCGATTCACTGGCACTCGGTGAGATTGCGATGGCGGAAAATGATTTTGGATCGGCAACAGAGCATTTCGAAAAAGCGGTCGCCGTACAGGATGAGCTGCCCTACACGGAGCCACCGTTCTGGTATTACCCGACCCGCCATTCGCTTGGCAAGGCGCTGCTGGCCGATGGCAATGCCGCCGAGGCAGAGACGGTTTATCGTGCGGACCTTGAGCGGTATCCCCACAATGGCTGGGCGATGTATGGCCTGATTCAGGCTCTAGTCTCTCAGGACAAAGATTCGACCGAGGTACAAGCGCGATTTGATGCGGTATGGGCTCAAGCGGATGTTGAGCTGACCGCGTCCCGGTTCTAGGATCGCGTCTTGTGGGAGCGCGCTCTGCGCGCGATCGGGCTCAGATGATCGCGCCCGGAACGGCGCTCCTACAGTCTTTCTATTGGCAATGCTGTAGGAGCGTGCTCTGCGCGAGAGTGTCGCGGGTACGACCAGCACCTCCCATCACGACGCCGACAACGCTTTCAACTTTTCCTGAATCGCGACGCCGTCGTCGAGCGCTTCGTCGAAGCCCAGCTCAATCACGTCCGTGGGCTGCTCGATCCGGTACAAATCGAAATGCCACAAGGTGAAGGCGGCAAACTCGTAGGCCTGGACCAGGGTAAAGGTGGGGCTGGGAACCTCCATGGTCTCGCCCGCCAGGGTGGCGATTATATGG
>Ga0209554_1002173_pt1 | contig 13921 bp, 13 predicted proteins | sample MarorgKNORR_S2LV_5_FD_188221 | JGI IMG/M metagenome (GOLD analysis project Ga0209554, IMG submission 188221) | Marine microbial communities from the Southern Atlantic Ocean, analyzing organic carbon cycling - Bottom_A/KNORR_S2/LV (SPAdes) (version 2) | ecosystem: Environmental > Aquatic > Marine...
TTTTTAAGGCCGGTTTTTTTTTGAATACCCTAATACCTCCAAAACCTTTAATATATAATAATTTAAGTTTATGGATGTTATTTTCAGAAATACCACCTAGTGCCAGAATATTTATTTTGTTCATGTGAGATAGGTAATTAAATTTGAATAATCCTAAAAATTTTTTTGATTTTTCTACATTAAAAACAGGAGAAAGGAAGATAGCACTACAATTCTGTGAAATTTTTCTATGAATTTCTTTTTGATTGTGGGCCGAACCTATGATTGCAATATTTTTTTTTTCTAAATTTGAAAATGTTTTTGTTTTGTTGAAAGATGGAATATAAATACCATTTGCCTTAACTTTGAGCGCAAGTTTAAGATCATTTGAAACAAAAAGTTGATATCTACTTTTTTTACACGCTTTAGCTATTCTCATTAATTGTTTTTCCCTATCTCTATCTTTATAATTTCTGTAAATAACACCTATATTTAGGTTTTTATTTTTAAATATTTGATTATTGTATTGATCTACAAAAATAAAAATACTTGGTAAATGTTTATGCATGCAACTTTAGAAAAATTAAGCCGAGTTAAAAACAAGGTTAATGAAATTATTAGCAAAAAACAACTCAAAACTAAGCCAAAAATCGTTGTTGTAACAAAAACATTTCCTTTAAATAAAATTCTACCACTTTTGGAAAATGGACATATTCATTATGGAGAAAATAAAATTCAGGAAGCTGAAAATAAATGGATCGATACTAAAAATCGCTATAAGAATTTACAACTTCATATGATTGGTAAATTACAAACTAATAAAGCAAAAAAAGCGGTTAAATTATTTAATTATATTCATTCTCTTGACGATGACAGATTAGCTTTAAAACTGTCTCATCACGAAAAAGAATTAAACAAAAAGGTTAAATTATTTATACAAGTGAATCTTGCAGAAGAACCTCAAAAATCAGGAATAATGTTTAATGATCTTAACAATTTTTACAATTATTGTACTAAGGATCTATCATTAAATGTTATAGGTTTAATGTGTATGCCACCAGTTGATTCCAACTCTCAAGAATATTTTAAGAAATTAAAAAAAGCTGCACAACAATTAAATTTGGAAGATCTAAGTATGGGTATGAGTTCGGATTATGAACAGGCGATATTAAGTGGTTCCACTTATTTAAGATTAGGTACTACAATTCTGGGAGAAAGAAATTCTAACTAATTGAAATTCTTGTTTTTTTGTTAATTAACGGAAGTATTTTTAAAAAATCTTTTTTTACAATTGCTATGCAACCACTTGTAGGTTTGTAATTGATATTAGTTAAATGTAAAAAAATGGCACTTCCTTTCCCTTTTATAATTGGGCAGTAATTAAATTTTATATTAATAAAAATATCATAAATATTATCTTTTCTATAAAGTTTTTCTGCATGATATTTAAATGGAAAATATATTTCTTGATTATATTTTTTACTCCTGCTGTCATCACACCAACCCATATTTTTTTTTATAATTCTTTTTTTTATTTTGCATTTTAGTGATTTAATTCTATCTTTCCTATAATAGAGAAAACCAAGTCTAAATATTCCTTTGGGGGATACTAAATCACCTTCCTTTTTTGAAGGTGTAATACCAGATTTACCAATACTGCATTTTAATTTATAACCTTTGTATAATAGTAAATGTTTTTTTATTATAATGTTCATACAAATTATTGTTAATGAGTAATGTAACTATATCAATTTTTGGAAATAAAGTCTTTTCAGAAATTTTAAATGAAATGACGCTATTTTCTAAATACAAAATTAAATATTATGAAGATTTAAATTTATGCTTAGATGATGCTAAAAAAAAAAATCATTTAGTTATATTTTTTGTTTCTGGACTAGATAAAAATTTTTATAACGAAATCAAAAAAAATAATTTTCCACTAATTTTTGTTAATGAATCTTCATATGTAAAAAATATATTATCAGACGAACTTAACGATCAACTAAATATGCCATTTGCAATACTAGATTTCAAAAAGAAAATTATTAACGCTTTTGCTAAAAATGAATTTAAAAAGAATTCTTTAATTTATTTAAATAATTATATAATAGATAAAAATGAACGTAAAATTAAAAAAAATAACCTGGAACTTCAATTGTCCGAAAAAGAAATCAGTTTTCTTATTTTGTTCAGCAAAAACAAAGAACCGATAAGTAGAAGTTTAGTTTTAAAAAATGTTTGGAATTATTCTTCAGAGAGTGAAACTCATACCGTTGAAACTCATATTCATCGACTTAGAAAAAAGATTTTAGAAAAATTTGACGATAACAATTTTATCAAAAATAATAACAAGGGGTATTATATTTGAAAAAAAGATTGCGAAATTTTATCGCTAGAGATTTATTTTCTGCAAAATATAAAAAGCGTATTGTTAGACCTAAGAAAGGAAAGGGAAGTTATAAAAGAAAAAAGAAAGTTAGTTTAGTCTAGCTCCAATTTTTTGTATTATTTTTGAAGACATTTCAGTTCCTTTTTCTAAACTTTCTTTTATTGATAAATTATTAATATGACCATGTAAAAACCCCGCAGCAAAAAGATCACCTGCACCCGTTAAATCAACAATTTTTAAATCTTTTTGACTATCACATTCAACAACTTCATTTTTTTGTATTGCAATGCTTCCTTTTTCACCTCGAGTAATAACAAGGAGTTTTCCTAGTTGTTTGCCAAATGAAATTACTTCATTAAAACTTTTAGCGTCAATTAAAGATAAAATTTCTTGTTCATTGGCAAGGGTAATATCTAATTTATTATTTACTAAATCAAAAAAACTTTTTTTATGACGTTCAACACAAAACTGATCTGACAATGACATTGCTTTTTTTTTAGATATATTCATAGCTTTATTAAATGCCGCTTTAGGTTCCCCCTCATCCCATAAATAACCTTCTAAAAAAATTAATTCACTATTTTTAACTGCGTTTTCATCAATATCTTTGTCGCTAATTTTTCCTGCAATACCCAAAAATGTACACATTGTTCTTTCAGAATCTGGTGTAATTAAAATTAAACAGGTTCCAGTTGGAATGGATTCTTTCTTTTTTTGATAACAATATTTTACCTTTTCATTAGTCAGGCTTTTTTCATATTTATTACCTAATTCATCATCATTTACTTTTCCAATAAAAGAAACTGTATTGCCGAATTGTGATAAGCCAACAATAGAATTTGCAACTGAGCCTCCTGCTATTGTTTCTTCAATTTTCAGATTTGATAATAGTTTTTTAAATTCAGCTTCATCAACAAGTTTCATGCTGCTTTTGGTAAGATTATTTTCGGATAAAAAACTTTCTTTTACTTTGCAAATTACATCAACTATAGCATTTCCAATTCCTAATACTTTCATCTGAGTTCCTTGTTATTGTATTTACAATATTTGATTATTACACATGTCTTACACGAAGGTGTTCTTGCTTTGCAAGTGTATCTGCCATGGAGCAGTAAAGTATGACCGGCTTTTTTTAAGTATTTTTTAGGGACTACTTTGTACAAATTTTCTTGTACTTTGTCAGGATTTTTTCCATAGGCTAAACCCGTTCTATTACTCACTCTAAATACATGCGTATCAACTGCAATAGTAGGTAAACCAAAGCCTTCATTTAAAACAACACTTGCGGTTTTTTTTCCAACTCCAGGTAAAGCATATAAATCATCAAAATTTTTTGGGACTTGTCCGTTATGTTTTTCAATTAATTGCTTTGATAATAAATAAACGCTTTTAGCTTTATTTCTAAAAAGACCTATGCTTTTAATTAATTTTTCTATCTTTTTCCTTCCCAGCTTAACAAAATGTTCAGGTTTATTATATTTTGGATATATATTTTTGGTGACGTTATTAACATTAACATCAGTACACTGAGCGGAAAGAACTACTGAAACTAAGAGAGTAAATTTATTTTTGTATTTAAGATCGCTTCTGGGATTTTTTATTACTTTACTTAAATTTTTAAAAAGAGAATTTATTTCCCCAGATTTCATTTAAAATTTAATACGTTTCTCATTGAGTAAAGTCCAGGTTTTTTACTTATTAACCATTTGGCTGCAGTAAATGCGCCTTCAGAATAAAGAGCTCTGTCAAACGCTTCGTGGTCTAGAGTGATAGTTTCTTTTCCACTTGAGAATAAAACTTTATGATTTCCTACAATTTCACCTTTTCTAATTGAATTGAAATTGATTTTTTTACTGTAAGGAAAAGCCTTTTTATTTAAATATTTTTTTCCCACTAATTTATAAAAATCTTTCTTTTTTCCTACCGCGATACCTTTTCCGAGCATCAGAGCGGTTCCTGATGGATGATCTTTTTTGTGTTTATGATGTACTTCGAAAACTTTGCTTAAAAAATTATCCCCAAGGGATTTGGAGGCTATTTCAGTTAAATACATCAATAAGTTTATGCCTAAACTCATATTACCCGCTTTAAGTATGGGTATTTTTCTAGAATATTTTTTTATCAAATTTTCTTCTTTTTTAGAAAAACCAGTTGTTCCAATAACCACTCTTTTTTTTAGTTTAGAAGCAATTTTTAGTACTTCTAACGTGCATTTTGGAATTGTGAAATCTATAATTATATTTGCATTTTTAAATGCAGATATTGAATTTAATTGAGGTCTTAAACTAGCTACTTTTTTATTAACCATCCTGTTTTCTGTAACTGAAACGAGTTTAAAATTTTTTGCACTTTTAGATGATTTAACAAGTTGTTGTCCCATTCTTCCAAGGCATCCAGTGATTGCTAAGTTAATTTTTTTCATTTAATTCTTCCAAAACCTTTTTGCTTTTTCAAAAAAATCTTTCATAATTGGATTTGTTTTTGTGTCTTCTAGTTTTTTAAATTGTTCTAGCAGATTTTTTTGTTCTTTAGTAAGAGAAACAGGCACTTCGGTTATTGCTTGAATATATAAATCACCATAATTTTTATTTTTCATTATTGGCATTCCTTTTCCCTTTAACCTGAATTGCTTGCCATGCTGTGTTCCTGCTGGAATTTTTACCTTTGCCTTTCCTCCATCAATCGTTGGTACTTCAACAGTAGACCCAAGCGCTGCATTTGCTAATGAAATAGGAAATTCAAAAAAAAGATTTTCTTCTGATCTTTTGAAAATACTATGAGGTTTTATTGATAGAAAAATATATAAATCACCGTTTCTCGCACCTTTTATACCCGCTTCCCCTTTGGCTGATAATCTAATTCTTGTACCATCATCAACACCTCTTGGGATATTAGCAACTATTTTTTTTCTAGTTTGTTTTTTCCCTATTCCCCTGCACTCTTTGCATGGGCTAGAAATTTGTTCTCCTGAGCCAGAACATTCTGGGCAAGTTTGTTGAATTGTAAAAAAACCTTGGCTCGATCTCACTTGACCCTGTCCTCCACATGTGGAACAAGAAATAGGTTCAGATCCTGGCTCTGCTCCATATCCATCACATATTTCGCATTTATCTGAAGATGAAAAATTCATTTCTTTTTTTTTTCCGTTATATGCATCTTCCAGAGAAATGGATAAATCATACCTTAAATCTGCGCCCCTATAATCTGAAGATCTGCTCCGTCCTCTTCTCTTCGTTCCTCCAAAATCTTCAAAGAAATCATCAAAAGGATCCGAACCAAAAATATCTGAAAAAACGCTTGAAAAATCAAAATTTGAAAAACCTTCTCTTCCGCCCGCTCCTTCAAAAGCTGCATGACCAAATTGGTCGTAGTTAGTTCTTCGTTCTTTATCTGAAAGGACATGATAAGCTTCACCAGCATCTTTAAACTTAGCTTCTGCAGCTTTATCGCCTTTGTTTCTGTCTGGATGGTATTTTAGAGCTAATTTTCTGTAAGCTTTTTTGATTTCTTCAGCAGAGACTGATTTGATAACGCCCAAGACTTCATAGTAATCTCTCTTTGCCATATATATATCGACATTTTATGTCTTTAGACTTAGGCTCTTTTTTCTTTATCTTTGTCGCTTTTATCTTCTTTTACTTCTTCAAAATCTGCATCAACAACATTTTCTTTGTTTTGATTTTTATTTTTTGAATCTTGGCTTTGTTTTGTATCTTTTTTTCCAGCGTCTTTTTGTTGACTTTTATAGACAGCCTCACCAAGTTTCATTGAAGATTGGACTAAAGCCTGTGTTTTTTTCTTTACTTCTTCTGTGTCGGTGCCCTTAAGTGCGTTTCTTAGATCAGAAATTCCAGTTTCTATAGCTTTTTTATCAGCATCAGAAATTTTACCTCCATGTTCTTTAAGGGTTTTCTCTGTTGTATGAATAATTGTGTCAGCTTGATTTCTTGCATCAACGGCTTCCCTTTTCTTTTTATCTACTTCTTTGTTTGCTTCGGCATCTTTCACCATTTTATTAATTTCTTCATCACTAAGGCCTCCGGAAGCTTGAATTTGTATCTTTTGTTCTTTTCCAGTTCCTTTATCTTTTGCAGAAACATTTACTATTCCATTCGCATCAATATCAAAGGTTACTTCAATTTGCGGGACTCCTCTAGGAGCGTTTGGTATTCCAACTAATTCAAAATTTCCCAACAACTTGTTATCAGCTGCCATTTCTCTTTCACCTTGTAAAACTCTAATAGAAACTGCGGGTTGATTATCTTCGGCAGTTGAGAAGCTTTGACTTTTTTTAGTCGGAATCGTTGTATTTTTTTCAATAAGTTTTGTAGAAACTGCTCCCAATGTTTCAATTCCTAAAGACAAAGGTGTTACATCTAAAAGGAGGACATCTTTTACATCCCCTTGAAGAACTCCACCTTGAATAGCCGCTCCCATTGCAACAACTTCGTCTGGATTTACACTTTTGTTTGGTTCTTTTCCAAAAAAGGTTTTAACGCTTTCAATTATTTTTGGCATTCTTGTCATTCCACCAACAAGAACTACTTCATTGATTTCAGCAGCACTAAAACCAGAATCTTTTAATGCTGTTTTACATGGAGGAATTGTTTTTTTAATTAAATCTTCAACTAGAGCTTCTAATTTTGCTCTGGTTAGTTTTATATTAATATGCTTTGGTCCAGTTTTGTCTGCAGTAATAAAAGGTAAATTGATTTCAGTCTGCGCTGTTGAAGAAAGTTCAATTTTTGCTTTTTCAGCACCTTCTCTAAGCCTTTGTAAAGCTAATTTATCAGTTCTTAAATTTATTCCATTATCTTTTTTAAATTCATCAACTAAATAACTTACAATTTTATCGTCGAAATCTATCCCACCTAAGAAAGTGTCTCCATTTGTTGATTTAACTTCGAAAACACCTTCGCCAATTTCGAGGATTGATATATCAAATGTACCACCACCTAAATCGTATACAGCTATTTTTTTTCCACCTTTTTTGTCTAATCCGTAAGCTAGTGAAGCTGCAGTTGGTTCGTTAATGATTCTAAGAACTTCCAAACCAGCTATTTTGCCAGCATCTTTTGTTGCTTGCCTTTGTGAATCATTAAAGTAAGCCGGTACAGTAATAACAGCTTTTGTAACTTCTTGACCCAAATACTTTTCTGCCGTTTCTTTCATTTTTTGTAAAATGAAAGCAGATATTTGTGATGGTGAATATTTTTTGCCTCTCGCTTCTAACCAAGCATCATTATTGTCAGCTTTTATAATCTTATATGGTACCTTTGAAATACTTTTTTTAATGGATGTATCTTCAAAACTTCTTCCAATCAATCGTTTAACAGCGAATAAAGTATTTGCTGGATTAGTCACTGCTTGTCTTTTAGCTGGTTGGCCAACCAATCTTTCATCATTTTCGCCGAAAGATACTACAGAAGGTGTTGTTCTTGTTCCTTCTGCGTTTTCCAAAACTTTAGGCTGACTTCCATCCATTATGGCTACACATGAATATGTAGTTCCTAAATCAATTCCTATAACTCTACTCATAATATTTGCTTCCTTTTATTGCTATATGGGTGTTTTTTTGACTACTACAAGTTAAAAAAATCACTTTTTTTCCTCTTTTTTTTCATCATTTTTAATATTTTCTACCTTTTCTTCTCTTTTTTTAGTGACACCAACGAGGGTAGGTCTAAGCAAACGGTCTTTCATCATAAAACCTTTCTGGATCTCTTGAATAACAGTTCCAGCATCTTTGGTATTGTCTTCAAGCTCAAGCATTGCCTGGTGAAAATTGGGATCAAATTTTTTGTTCATACATTCAATTGGTGTTATTCCGTTTTTTTTAAAAATAGATACCAAGTCTTGTTTTATAATTTCTATGCTATCAATAATTTTGTTTAAATTTTTGTTATTTCTTAAGTTTTCATCATTTTTAAATGAAATAATTGCACGATCAATATTATCTAAGAGTGATAAAGATTCTCTAGCTAAATTAAATCCACCAAATTCATAAGCTTCTTGATTTTCTTTTTCAAATCTTCTCCTTTGATTTTCCATCTCAGCCATTGTTCTGAGTAGTTTTTCTTGAGTGACCTTAAGTTTATCTTCGATTGTTTCTTCTTTCGGTGGGGCACTTTCTTTTTCCGCTGCTGTGTTTTTTTGAGTTTCTTTCTTATCTTCTGATAGGATTTTTTCCACTTCTTTTTTGTCTGATTTTGTCATCGGTTTGATATATGGTCACTAAAAAAAAAAATACTAGTATAAAATGAGTAAAATTAAAGAAATTTTAATTGGAACAAATAATAAAGGAAAATATAGGGAAATATGTAATTTGTTACCAAATGAGCTAAAAAAATATTCTCCAAAAGAATTCAATATTCCAACTCCTAAAGAAACAGGGAAAAGTTTTGAAGAAAATTCATTTATTAAAGCTTCATATTTTTCAAAAAAAACAAGTTTAATTTGTTTGTCAGATGATTCAGGACTTGAAATAGATCTTTTGAAGAGTGAACCTGGAATCTATTCTTCTAGATGGAGTGGTGAAAAAAATAATTTTGATTTAGCGATCAAAAAAATTTTTGAAAAAATGAGCAATATAAAAAAGGATTGGACAAATGATAATACAGCAAGATTTATTTGTTGTATGACACTTTTATGGCCCGATGGCAAAAACTACTCTAGCAAGGGAGTTATAAGGGGGAAAATTTCAATAGCAAAAAAAGGAAAAAATGGATTTGGATATGATCCTATTTTTATTCCTGATGGTTATAGTCAAACTTTTGGAGAAATGGAATCTAAATTAAAGATGTCTATTGATCATAGATTTAAAGCGTTTCTTAAAATTAAAAAATTCTTTATTTAATATACTTTAATAAATTTTTTTTCTGACACTTTGTAAATTTTTAACTTTTGCTTACTTAGATTATTTTCTATAAGAAATTCTCCATGAAGACCTTTAAATCCTTTCTTATTATATAATTGATCTTGTTTGAATTGAAAATTATTATTAGACCAACAGTAATAAATTAATCCCAAGGCGTCATATGCGAGTATTGAAACCTTATTAGATTTTTCATTAAATGTATTGAAAAATTTTTTGTTGAATTTTTTTAAGTTTTCGAAATCAATGGATGGGAAATGTAAATTTTGCATGGCATTTTCATTAAAAAAAGTTTCATCGAACCATTGATTAATAGTAAAAAAATCAACTTTATCACTTAAAACATCAGAAAACATAAAAGATGTTAAGACACTTTTTAATCTTTCCCCAAAATCTATAACAACAACAGAATCAAAATTTACCTCACCTAAAGTATGCATTTGCTTTAATTTTTTTAGTTCGTTTTTGTCCTTATATAAATCAGATTTTTCTAATATTTTAATTCTTCTTTCTAGATCTTTTTTTCTTTCTCTATACCTAGTTATTTTTTCTATTTCTCCAGTTATTGTTTTTGGATTAGCATCATAGGAATAAGTTCTATAAAATTTTAATACATCTTTTTTAGCAACAGATTCCGACTGATAACTGAATTCTGACTTTGGTGATAGAAGTAAAGTTTTAGAAACTTTTATTTCGTTAAAATATTTCTTCAAAGCGTCAATTTGCGATTCAATGTTGATTCCAAAGGCAATCGTATTTTTTGGAATATCTTTAGTTTGATTAGTAAATGAAATAAAAGTAATTTTATTTATTTCACCAAGCCTTTCTAAATTTTCAAAAAAAATTGGACCTATGACGATTTTAATACCTTGTTCTTCAAATTCTTTGGCTGATAGATAAGAATTTAAAGCATTTCCCTTATTGTCTTTAGGATAAATTTTTACATCTTCATTCGATATATCGTACAAAGCTAACTGGATTGCTTTTAAAAAAGATTCCCCTATACCTTGAAATTTTCCAGACAAAGGAAGTAGAACACCTATTTTCAAAAAATTTGAGTTTTCTAAATTATTTTCACTCGATCCTTCATTAATCGCATTACTATTTATTGTAAATAATAAATAAGATAGTATTGAAAATGTTATTATTTTTTTCATAAATAAAAATTACCTTCAATAATATAAAATATAATTTAGGCATCAAATGGACAAAAATAAACAACAAACTGTTGGCCCCGGGCTTTACTTGGTATCTACTCCAATTGGGAATATGGAGGACATAACTTTAAGAGCTCTGAATATCTTGAAAAAATCAGATATTATTTTGTGCGAAGATACAAGAAGATCAGGAAAGTTACTTTCCTACTTTCAAATAAAAAGTAAACTCCTACCTTATCATAAATTTAATGAAAAAAAAGTTGGCAGTAAAGTAATTGATTCTATAAAAAAAGATAAAATTGTTTCACTGATTTCTGATGCTGGTACACCTGCTGTTTCTGATCCAGGCATGATACTTGTTAATAAATGTATTGATGAAAATTTAGATGTTCACCCAATTCCGGGATCATCTGCAGTCACATCAGCATTCAGTGTTTCAGGATTTAGTGATCAATATCTATTTTACGGCTTTTTGACAAAAGAAAAAAACAAACTAGAGAGTGTACTCAAAAATTTAAGTAATTTAGATTATTCGATTATTTTTTTTATTCCAGCTTCAAAAATTAATTTTTATATATCAAAATTAAAAAAATATTTTTTCGGTAGAAAAATAGTAATCGCAAAAGAAATGACAAAAATTCACGAAGAGTTTATCAGGGGCAATATTGAATCAATGGAAAATTTAACCGAACCTTTAAAAGGCGAACTAACTGTTGTTTTATCAGAGATAATAAAAAAAAATAATATTAAAAAAGAAATTCACGAATCAGTTAAAATAGAAATAAAGAAAATGTTAAAAAAATATACTCACAAGGATGTTGTCGAATTTGTTTCAAAAAAAGAAAATTTACCAAAAAAAATGATTTACAATTATTGTTTAAAATTAAAAAAATGAAATGAGAAAAAACTTTATAATATTATTTTTTTTACTTTTATTGAACTCTTGTGTTGGCTCTTCAACAAGTGGAGTTTTTGGTACTGGAGTAAGTGTTGCTTTAGATCCTCGAACATTAGGAACACAAATTGACGATTCTATAATGCAAAAAAATTTACGAGCAAGATTGGTTCTAACCGAAAAAAAATATCTTGTTAAAATTTCAGTAAAAGTTCTTGATGGTAGAATTTTTTTGGGTGGGAAAGTTGACGAGCCTGAAGAAAAGTTAAGAATAACCAAAATGGCTTGGGAAACTAAAGGCTCTAGATCTGTAAAAAACAATATCGTAGTAAAGCAAAAATTTTCCTTTAAAAATACAGTTAAGGATATTTTAATAACCGCTCAATTGAGAACTGCATTAATTTTAAACAAAAATGTAAAAGCAGCAAATTTTAATATTGATACTATTAATCAGAAAACTTACGTTTTTGGAATTGCTCATAATGAAAATGAAAAGAAAGAAATTATTCAAGAAGCAAAACAAATAGTTGATCTTAAGGAACTTGTGACCAGTATCTTAATGGTTTCCGATTTGAGTAGGCAAAGAGAGTAAGTTAATTTTTCTTTTTTTTTTTGTAATCTATTATGTCCGACGAATAGGCTGCTACCGAAGCCAGATTTATTATATCACTTGTTGATGATCTTAATGGTGCAATTTCAATAGGCTCTCCTAATCCAACTAACAAAGGACCAACTACTTTAACTGCGCTTAAACTTTTCATTAGCTTATATGAAATTGCAGCACTATGCCTTCCAGGCATTATTAAAATGTTAGCGTTACCTACGATTTCAGAGAATGGATAAAGTTCTTTGTATTCTTCATTTAAAGCTACATCTGGCTGCATTTCTCCATCAAATTTAAAATCAACTTTTTTTTCCTTTAATATTTCAACCGCATCCCTTAAATTTTTTGTAGAACTAGTTTTCGGAGTACCAAAAGTAGAGTGAGATAAGAATGCAACTTTTGGATTGAAGCCAAACAATCTAGCTACCCTTGCACTTGATATAGCTATTTGAGAAAGTTGCTCTGCAGTAGGAATTTCATGAACAGTAATGTCAGCTATAAAAACGGTTCTACCTCTATTAACCATTATAATTAGACCAAAAATTACTTCCCCTGATCTTGGATCCACTACACGCTTAACTTTATCTAATGTAGATGTGTAACGCCTTGTATTTCCAGTTACCATTGCATCTACATCTCCGCATGAAACCATACAAGTTCCCCAAACCACTCTGTCATTTCTTACTAACCTATCGCAATCTCTTTCCAAAAGACCTTCTTTTCGTTGCATTTTTCCGTAAAGGAATTTTGCATATTTTTCTCTCTTTTCATTATCTGTGGAGTTAATTATTTCAATATTATAATTTTCGTCCAAACCTATTTCCTTTAATTTTTTTTTTACTATTTCTTTTTTTGCTATCAATACGGGAATCCCAAGACCGTTATTTTTAAAAGCTATTGCAGCTTTTAAAGTGTTTTCATCCTCTCCATCGGCAAAAACAACTCTTTTTTTATTTTTCTTTATTTGTGAATTTATACCTAGCATTATAGTTAACGATGGATCTAGTCTTTGCCTTAGTTGATCCTTATAAACTTCCAAGTTTTCTATTTTTTTCCTTGCTACTCCACTCTTCATTGCAGCTTTTGCCACAGCAACCGGTATTACACTAATTAATCTAGGATCAAAAGTTGATGGAATTATATATTCTTTTCCATATTTCGGTCGTTCTCCTCCCATAGCGGCAGCAACTTCATCAGGAACATTTTCTCTTGTAAGTTCAGCTATTGCATGAGCAGCGGCCACTTTCATTTCTTCATTAATTGTTTTTGCTCTAACATCTAGCGCACCTCTAAAAATGTAAGGAAAGCCAATAAAATTATTTACCTGATTGGGATAATCTGATCTTCCGGTTGCAACGATAGCGTCATCTCTAGCTTCATGAACATCTTCAGGATTGATTTCGGGATCAGGATTTGCAAGAGCAAAAACGATTGGATTTTTTGCCATTGTTTTGATCATATCTTTGGAGAGTACGTTTTTTGTAGATAATCCTAAAAATACATCTGCACCCTTAATTGCATCTTTAAGTGTTCTTAATTTTGTATCTATTGCATGTGCAGATTTCCATTGATCAAGATTATCTCTTCCGCGATACAAAACTCCTTTTCTATCTAGCATAACTATATTTTCATTTGGCACACCATTGCTTTTAAATAAATTAGCACAAGCTATTGCTGATGCACCCGCACCATTTACTACTACCTTTATATCTTTAATAGATTTGTCAGATATATCTAAAGCATTAATTAATGCTGCTAAAGTTATTATTGCTGTTCCGTGTTGGTCATCATGAAATATAGGAATATCCAATTTTTCTTTTAATTTCTGTTCTATAACGAAGCAGTCGGGAGCCGCTATATCTTCTAAATTAATTCCTCCAAAACTTTTTCCAAGATTTGCTATACAATTAATAATTTCATTTACATCATAAGAGTCTACTTCTAAATCGATTGCATCTATATCCGCAAAACGTTTAAATAATACTGCCTTTCCTTCCATCACAGGCTTTGCAGCCAGAGCGCC
>Ga0209554_1002174_pt1 | contig 13917 bp, 15 predicted proteins | sample MarorgKNORR_S2LV_5_FD_188221 | JGI IMG/M metagenome (GOLD analysis project Ga0209554, IMG submission 188221) | Marine microbial communities from the Southern Atlantic Ocean, analyzing organic carbon cycling - Bottom_A/KNORR_S2/LV (SPAdes) (version 2) | ecosystem: Environmental > Aquatic > Marine...
GCCGCCATCGGATTTTTCGTCTTCGCCCTCGGCTGGTTCATCGCCGGCAAACTCCCCGATCCACAATTCGGCGATCACGAAAATGAAGAGGACGATGAACCAAAAACCATCGCTGCCGAAGACGAAGAAGAAACCACCGCACCTGAGAATTAGGGAAATGCTTTGCTGGTAGGGACGCGCTTCCGCGGGTCCAGGACGCGCGGAAGCGCGTCCCTACCGCTAGTCCATTCCGGCGAGTTGGGGGAGATCCACTTTTGCGCCGGTGGTGGCGGATTGGATTCCGGCTTCTAAAATTTCCTGGGCGTCTCGGCAGTGGCCGGGGCGGCAGAGGGGCTGGAAGGCGGTGTCGTTGTCAAGGCTGTGCAGGAAATGGGCGATGGGGGATTGCAAATGTGTTGGCGGCTCGGGGATTTCCACTTCTTTGCCTTCGGGATTTTTTGGGGTGGCGAGCAGTAATGGGCCATCGCCGGGCGCGGCAAGGAGTGTGCCTTCGGTTCCGTAGATTTGCGTGTGGTAGTTGGTGGCTTTGTCGATTTGCGTCCAGCTGGCTTCGGCAATGCAAATGGCTTTGGGGTATTGCATCAGCAACACGGCGTTGTCTTCCGCATCGAGATCGGTCTTCACCAGATTGCCGGTGACGGCGGTGACGCTGTGCGGGCGGCCGAGCAACACGCGCGAGAGCACCGCGCCGTAGCAGCAATAATCCATCAACGCGCCACCGCCATTGCGGTTGGGGTCGTACAGCCAATCGCAAAAATATTCGCTCGCGCCCATTTCCTTGGGGCCTTGATGCGCGGCGCGGTAGCGCACTTGCCACACTTCGCCGATCTCGCCGGACTGCGCGAGGGTGAGGGCGTGTTGCACTCCCGCCCACCATGCGATGGGCCAGTTAACCATTAGCCGCTTGCCGGTGGTGTCGGCGGTTTGCAGGAGTTGATCGGCCCCGGCAAGATCAGCGGCGAGGGGTTTTTCGATGAGCACGTGCCAACCGCGTTCGAGGGCTTTCACGCCTTCCTCCGCGCCGGCGCGGTTATCGCCGAAGAGGCAAACGGCATCGAGCGGATCGCCCGCGGCCATCTCGGCGGAATCGGTGTAAGTGGCCACGCCAAATTCCTTGCCGATGCGCTCCAGCAAAGGCGGCTTCGTGCTGGTGGCAGCGACCAATTCCACGTGTTCGTTCGCCGCCATATCCGGCAGCAAATCCCACACGTGATCATGCGACAACCCAATGAGCCCCATGCGTATCATCCGGGCAAAGTGTGGGGTGAACGCGCGGGAGGCTCAACCTTTTCCTGTGGAAAAGTTGCCACAATCGTGGGCAAAGATTCAGGCGCTAACGAATTTCCATCCGGCCATTGGGATCGGGGCGCTGAGTGGGGCGTGTGAAATTTTCATTCACGTCCAAGTAGGAGCCGCCATGGCTGCCTGCGTGAGCCTTGATGGCCTGGGCGAGGCCGGCATCAGTGGTCTGCCGCACGCTGCCATCGGCGAGGGTGATTTGCCCTTGGCTCGCGCCCAATCCCGCCATCGCGTGGCGTTGGAGTATCTCAGGGTCGGCGTGGTCGTTGCCGATGAAATTTTGCAGCAATGAATTTTGTTTGGCTAATTGCAATGAGCCGCCGAGGAATTCCGCGATGTCCGGCAGCGCCTTGCCGGCGGGATATTCAAATTCATACGCCGGCTCGCCAATGAGATTGCGCGTGAAGGCGAGGATGCTCGCCGGCCGCTGTTCGTCCGCGCCAAGGTGCACGCCGTAGCTCATCGACCGCCGATCCATGTGGATATGGATGCCATCGAAGCCCGCGCCGAAGCCTTCCCATTTGCCGTGGGTGGCCTCTTCTTCGTTGTACACCGTCACCGAAGGATCGCACGGCGAAGCCAACACGCGCGCAGTCACCAGCTCGCGCCTCGCCGGACCGCTCAAAAACATAAACCGAATATCCCACAAATGAATCCAGCCCGTGTGCGCCTGCCCGTACATTCGTTTAAACATCGCATCGCCCTGTCGCTGCGTGAGCAGCCAAGGATAGCGCGAATCGTGCGTCATGGAAAATCCGCGCAGCGCTGCATTCACCTGCTTAAGATTATTGGCGCACTTGATGCGATTCGCCTTGGCCTTGCCCTTCGCCAGCGTGGGCAGCAGCAAACCCGCCAGCACACTGATGATGGCGATCACCACCAGCAGTTCCACCAACGTGAACGCGCGTATTTTTGCCGCACTGTGCATCCGCGCAATGTGCCCCAAACGGTACGCGATTGCAATCCGGTGTGCGTTCCCCAATGCTCCCGCGCATGAAAACCATAGCCGCGGTGCTGCACAAAACAGAACGGCCGTTGCCGTACGCCGACTCGCAGCCGATGGTCATCGAGGAATTGGAACTCGATGGTCCCGGCGAAGGCGAGGTGTTGGTGGAGGTAAAAGGCGCGGGGCTGTGTCACTCGGATTTATCGGTCATCAACGGCTCGCGCCCGCGCCCCATGCCGATGGTGCTGGGCCACGAAGCCAGCGGCATCGTGCGCGAAGTGGGCCGGGGCGTGCGCGGATTTGTGCCCGATGACCACGTGGTTTTCACCTTCATCCCCAGCTGCGGCGCGTGCCGCTACTGCGTCGAAGGCCGCCCTTCCCTATGCGAACCGGGGATGGACGCCAACAACGCCGGCACGTTGATGAATGGCGCCCAACGATTCAGCCGCAACGGCAAATCGTATTTTCACCACTGCGGCGTGTCCGGTTATTCGCAATACACCATCGCCCTGCCCGGCTCGTTGGTGAAGATTGACAACGACTTGCCTTTTGAACACGCCACGCTTTTCGGCTGTGCGGTGATGACCGGCACCGGCGCGGTGATGAACACCGCCGACATTCGCCCCGGCCAATCGGTGGCGGTGTTCGGCCTCGGCGGCGTAGGGCTTGCCGCGCTGATGGGCGCGAAGGCGTGCGACGCGGGCACGATCATCGCCGTAGATTTGCTGGAATCAAAACTCGAGATGGCCCGCAACCTCGGCGCAACACACACCGTGAACGCCGGTGAGTGCGATCCGGTGGAAGCCATTCGCGACCTCACCGGCGGCGGTGTGGAGTTCGCCCTCGAAAGCGCCGGCCACGCGAAGGTGCTCGCGCAGGCGTACGAATCCACCGCGCGCGGCGGCACCACCATCGCCATCAGCCTGCCGCATCCGGAGCATCAATTCAGCGTGTCCGCCGTGTCGCTCAGCGCGATGGAAAAAACAGTGAAAGGTTCGTACCAAGGCAGCTGCATCCCCACGCGCGACATCCCGCGTTTCATCGAAATGTTCCGCGACGGAAAACTGCCCGTGGACCAACTGCTCACCGACATTATTCCACTGGAAAAAATCAACGAAGGCTTCGACCGCCTTCAAAAAGGAGAAGTTGCGCGACAGGTGATTTTGTTTTAGCGCCCGATAACTTCCTTGATTCTCGCGGCCACGTTGATGGCGTCATCGTGGCGCAAGCCGTGCTGCCCCATATCATCCGCCGCGCCGCCAAACGTTTCGAAAACAAGGCTGCTCCAAATCACGCCTTTGGTGTGGCGCACACTGGCCAAGCGCGTCATCTCAATTTCCGATTGATGCACGCGCAGGGTAAAGAAAGTCCAAACCGTGGTATTGATTTTGCCGCCTTTCACCTCAATCACCGGCGGGCGAAACAGACTCGTAAAATTCCAAGTGGAAAAAAACGCGCCGAAGGGACTCGCCGTCACAGAGATTTGCAACTGCCCCGCCTGCGCCGCCAACAGTGCCGCGTTGGCCGTGTTGCAATGCGGGCACTTTTTGGCTTGGGCCGCAATGGGCTCGCGGCAGCCTTCGCACGACACCGTATCCCGAATGGGCCGCGTGCAGTGCGGGCAAAAATAACGCGGATTGGAAATTGCATCCCCGCAATAGGGGCAGACAGTAGATTGGGCTTGGTCTTCGGTTGACGTTTCCATCGCGAAAACCTTACTCGGAAACCATCTTATTTTTCAATACCCCAATCCCGTCGATGCTGGCCTCGACCACATCGCCCGGCTGCAAGTGCACGCCTTTCGCGTGGCCCACGCCGGCGGCGGTGCCGGTGGAAATGATGTCGCCCGGTTCCAGCGTGACGAAGGCCGACACAAATTCGATCACCGCCGCCACCGGGAAAATCTGCATCGCGGTGTTGGCATCTTGATGCACCGTGCTATTAACCGAAAGCTTGAGCGGCAACGCTTGCGGATCGGGAATGCTTTCCGGGCACGCAATGCACGGGCCAACGGGGCAACTGCCGTCGTGCCATTTGCCGTGCTGCCAATCGAAAAACGGGTCGCGCGCGCGCGGGTCGCGATTGGGGTTCGGGCGAAAGCCGCGATCGGAAATGTCATTCACCACCGTGTACCCCGCCACAAAATCCAACGCATCCGCCTCGCTCACGCCTTTGGCGCGTTTGCCGATCACCACGCCCAGTTCGCATTCCCAATCAATGTGATCCGGCGAAATTGCCGGAATGGGTATCCCGCCGCCGTGCCGGTTCAGCGTCGTCGAAGGCGGCTTCATAAACACATACGGAAACGTCCGCGCCCGCTCCACCGCGATGCCGCCGCTTTCCTCGATATGTTTGGCGTAATTACCCGCGAGCAACAGCAACTTGTTGGGACGCGGAATCGGCGTGAGAATTTTTGCATCGGCCACGCTCAAGCTCGCCGCGGCCTCGGCGTTGGCTTGCAGCCAAATCTCCACCCGCAAGGCTGCTTCCCGTCCCGCTCCATTTGGCAGGAACTCCAGCAAATCATCAGTGTCCGGCAAAGATTCGCCGGCCGATTTTGCGGCGGTACTCAACGGGATTACTTTTTCGCTTGTGAAAAATCCAGCGCGCGCTTGGCCGTTTTGTTCGTATCGACAGAGTTTCATTTAATTGATTTCCGCCAACACTTCCGCCGTGGTTTTCAATCGCGCGAATTTGGGCTGCCAGATTTTGAAACACGCCTCGTGCAGCTCGGGCCACGGGGAGGCGCAGCCATCGGTGATAGCCGTCACGCGGTAGTTGCGTTGGGTGGCGGCAATAAGAGTAGCGTTCACGCACACGTCGGTGGTGATGCCGGTCATAAAAAGATGCGAAATGTTTTGGCTGCGCAACGCGAGATCCAGCGGCGTACCGTAAAATTTATCGTACGTGTGGCCGCGGATGATGAGTTCCTCCGGGCGCGGTTGCAGCGCGGGTATGGTGTCGGCTGATTCCGCGCCGGTGCCGGCGTTGTGGCCGATGAGGCAGTTGCTCGATTGGCTGCCAAATCCGGGAGCACCTTCGCTGGGCATATGCTCGTTGCCAAAAGGATCGCCGCGCAGGCACGGCACGTTCTCCGCATAAACGAACTCAGTAAAAATCACCGGCGCTTCTCGCGCGCGGAAGGCTTTGATGAGGCTTGTGAGGTTGGGAATAATGTCGCGCGCGGCGGCGACTTCCAGCGACGCGCCTTCGTCGATGAAGCCGTGCTGCATATCGATGATGAGCAGCGCGGATTGGTCAGCGGCAAATCGGTGAGTGTCGTTGATGACCTTCAGCTTGGCTTCGAGAATAGCGTCGTGGTTGCCCATGCGGGCGAAGGTAAAAAGTCAGAAGGGGAAAGTCAAAGGCGGATGAAGTTCCATTGAGAATTGGGAATTGATTATTTATCATTCCCCACTGGCCTTGAGCCGTTCAATCTGCTCCGCTTCAATCCGGTTGAGTTGGTCGTTCAAGCTGAAGTTGGTGCGTTTGTTGGCCGAAGCGAACAGGGCGAGCAAGGCGAGCATAAGCATCACAATGATCAGCGCGCCGCCACGTTGGCGGGCTCGGCAACGGCGTTTTATGCTGTTGGTTTTCATTATGAATTGGGCACGGCCAAGAAAGTGAACAGCGGCCGCGTCCGTGCGCGGCGGCCGCCTTGGGTTTTGAGTTCCAATTCCCAACGCACTGCGGGAATGGCGCCGTGAGGGTCATCGACCATTTCCGAGGATTTCACGTTGAACAAAATCTTTTCCTTGGGCGCATCGCCGGCCTTGCGCCAGACGCGGCTGCCTTCAAAAAAATAATCGATGTTGCCCGTCGGTGTCGTCAGGCGCATGACCACTGCCTTGCGCCAAGCGCTGGGGATCCCCTCCGGCGCGGCGGTGGCTTGGCGCACATCCGCCCGCCAGCGTTCGCCCGCGTGCAGGGCAAGCGAGATTTGGCGCGATTGCCGGTGGATGTCCGCCGATTGCTGTCTGGCGCGGTGATAAACTTGATAGGCCAACGTGCTGAACATCAGCAGCAGCGCCAAGTACATCAACAACTCCACGATGAGAATGCCGCGCCGATGCACTGCGGGAGTAGGGCTCGCGGTATTCATGGCAGGCGCGCCTCCCGGGCCACGCGAATGTGCCGGTGCGCGACGGGGTCGTCCGGCTGCCACTCGAGGCGGATGGTTTTTTCCGTGCGGGTAAAAATAAATTTCCCCGGCGGCAAATTGGCGGCGGCTTGGGCGGTGACGGAATACGAGTGTTTCCCCGGCTCAAACGCACGCCATGCGCCGGCGGCGAGCACTTCAATTTCGCCGTCCACAATCTCCATCGCCACCGCGCGCAAGTACAGCTCGCGAGTGTGTTTTTGGTCCTGCAACGACGAGGTCACCAGCGGGATCATCACCGCCGTAAGAATAGCCAGCGCCACCATCACTTCGGCCGTCAACGAACCGCGTTGGCAACGCTTCTGATTTTGCGATGAACCATTTGTTACCATAATGTGGTGGCGTCCAGCACGCCAATCAGGAATTGAAACACGCTCAACATCACGAGGCCAACGATTGCGCCATTATAAAACACAAGGCCGGTGGTGGCTACTTGCGCGGCAGCTTGTTCCTGCTGGTCAGCGCGGGCATCGAGCGACTCGTGCCAGGCGCGCAGGGCCGGCAGGAATCCCTGCCCCGCCCGGGCCGCGGTGGTGAGGCGCCATTGAAATTCGCCCGAGCCATCAATGCGCCGCAGGGCTTCGGGCAAGGGCACTCCATTAGCCAAATCATCGATTGCAAGCGCGGCACGGATTTGGAAAATTCGGTTGTCCGTGCTCTCAGCGGCCAGTTCAACCGCGCGGGTTTCAGGCAAGCCGGCATCGAGCAGCAACGCCAGTGAAATGGAAAAGTCGCGCTGAGCCCGCTTGCGCCGCCACGGCAGGGCGAGCGCCAGCCGCGCGCAAAGCCCGGGCACTGTGCGCGCAAAAATCTGCTGCAACCTCGGCCCGGCAAGGAACGCCAGCGCGAAGGCCCACAACGACAACATCACCAACCCGTGACCTCCCACGAGCAGCCAAAAATTTTCATCCAACCATACAAATAACGCCACCGAGTTCCCGGCCATTCCCGCTTCGGAAATCATATCAGAAATGATGAGTTGAAATTTTGGAAAAATGTAGAGACCCAAAATGGGCAACAGCACCAAGCTCGCGGGCATCATTACCAATGCGACTGTCACAAAATAATTTTGCGATGCACGGACTTTACCGGTGGCTTCGCCCAGCACCGAGCGGCAGGCGGGCAGCACTTTTTGCAAATCGCCCAGCTCGCGCCCCACCGCCAGCAGGGAAACGATGCGTGGCTCAATGAGCCCGGGCACTTTGCGCAAGGCCGCGACCAATTCCATTTCGCGCAATTGCACCACCAGCAAAGGCGATTGTTTCCCGTCCCGGCCACACACCGCCACCACCTCCGGATGGATGAGCAAATAAATGAACACCATCGGTGGCACATACCCCAATACCGTCAATACTACCCCCTCCAATGCCCCGGCGAATACCAGCGAAGCGAGGCTCGCGCTCACCAACAGAATGTTCACCGCCGCCAACCCAATAGCCAACCGCCGCCCCGACGTGCGATAACGCACCAACTGCACGCCCGCCCAAATATAAAATGATGACATAATAATAGCCCAAAAAATCAGGTGCAACGCCACGATCGCATCGACACTGCCGATGGGGATGTCTTTGAGGTGAATCGCCAATGAAATCAGCGCAATCAACAGGCCGACTGTGCCCAAAAAAATGTGCACTGTCCCCAGCACGCGCGGCGTGCGGGGTGCGCACAAAAATTCCAGCGTGCGGTCGCCGGTACGGGCCAGTGACAGGAAAACATCTTCCGCCCGCCGCCCTTCGCGCAGGCCCATCGCGAGCAGATCGAGAAACAAACGGGAATTTTCCCGCCGGCGCAAAGGCAGGCCCAGCACATAAGCGCCCAGCCGCATCACGGGGATCAACAACAACACCAAGCCAGCGATGAAGGTGAGCTGAATAAAATGTGCTCCGGTGATCATGAATTTTTATTAAGTGCCCAGTCGATCCATTATTCCGGTGACAGTCATCATCAGGGGAATCACCTGCACCATCACCAACACGCCCAGCGCGAGCATGGCCATCGGCAGGGCCGCGTACAGGAACGATTCCGTGCGATGCGCCTGCCGGGCGTGATACAAATCCGCCGCGCGCTCAAAGCCGGCGGCAAGATTTTCGCCGCCACTGCGCAGCACCCACGTGAATAGTGGCGGAAACACCTTTCCCGGTTGGGCGAATTCGCCGGGCTTGCCTTCACCGCGTTTCAAACGATCGTGCCATTGCTGCAATTCCGCGCCGGCGGGGTTGTCGCCTTCCAATTCTCGCACCAAAGCCAATGATTCGCCCAGCGAACAACCGCTGCGCAACAACATCGCCAGCGCCCCGGCCACGCGCGCCAGGCCGGCCTCGCGAAAAGCCGGCAACCGCCAGCACAATTTCGCCCGCCAAACCGGCAGCGCCAGCGCGGCCACCAAGAGGAGGGTCAGCAAGCCCAACAAGATGGGAGGCCCCCACTGGCACACTTGATGCACCAGTAAATTTCCGCCCTTCACGCCATCCGAATAAAATTGAATGTCAACAAACACCACCGCAACCACCTCACTCATACACCACGCGATGCCGAGCGAGAGGGCGGTTGCCGTGAGCAGCACGAGCAGTGGATACACCATCAGCCCCTTCAGCCGCAGCCAAGTGGTGTGGGCGCGGGCGTAGTGGTCGGCCAGCCACTGCAGCACGGCGGGCAGGTTGTTGGCCTCGGCACCGACTTGCAGCATTTTTTTGTAAAGGCGCGGCAGGTCGCGATGTTCCAGCGCGTCGGCCAAGTGCGTGCCTCGGGCGAGGTCTTTTTCCAACGCCATCAACTCCGCGCGTAACGGGCCGCGCTGCATCGAGCCGGCCAGCTCGCGCAGGCTGCCTTCGAGTGGCAAACCGCTCTTGAGCATGCCGGCGAGTTGTTCGTTAGCAAAGGCGAGTTCGTCGGATTTGATTGGCATTTTATGAACCTAAAACCCGTTCGAGTTCGGCGGCGTTGGTGAGGTTTTCTTTGAGCAAAACTTTTCCCGCTGCGGCCAAAGGTTTGGCTGGTTGAAACACCGACGCGCCCGTCTCGCGCACCCGCGCGCGCAGCGCATCATCCATTCGCGCCCATTCGGAAATGGGCAGTCGATTTTTATAACCCGTCTCCAAACAATCCCCGCAACCTTTCCCGGCGCATTCCGCGCACAGGCGGCGGATCAGTCGTTGGTTAAACACCAACGCCAACGCGGCCACCACCGCGTAGCGATCCGGACACATCGCCAGCAAGCGCTCGAGCACACCGGAGCACGAGCCCGCGTGCAGCGTGGAAATTACCAAGTGCCCCGTGAGCGCCGCGCGCACGGCGATGCGGGCGGTTTCTTCATCGCGAATTTCGCCAATCGCCAGCACCTGCGGATCCTGCCGCATCAAGTGCCGCGCGGCGGTGGCGAAGGTGAGGCCGCGCGCCTCGTTCACCTCGGTTTGCATAATGCCCGGCAGCACTTGCTCCACGGGATCTTCCACGGTGATGATGTGGCGCCCGCCGCTTTGGGCCAAATGACGCAGGCAGGAATAAATGGTGGTGGTCTTGCCGCTGCCCGCCGGACCGGTGAGCAACAGTAAACCAGATTGCGATTTTAGAAAATTTTCTAACACTGCACGCGGTTCGGATTGATAACCGAGTTCATCAAGCGACTGCGCGGCTTCAGGAAAAAAGCGCAGTACAATTTTCTCACCGGTCACCGTGGGATATGTGGCCACGCGCACATCGTGGGCGGCGTCGATGTCCTCCTTGGCAATGCGGCCATCCTGCGGCAGCGAATCCTGATAAGTTTTTAACCGCGCCAAATACTTGATGCGGCCAAACACGCGGCCCGCCATGGCGGCGGGAAATTCATCCACCGGTGCCATCAACCCATTGAGCCGAAAGGCCACTTGCGCCCGCGCCTCACCCACGCCGCACATTTGCAAATGCACATCACTCGCCCCCGCCCGCTCCGCGCGCCCCACCAACTCAGCCACCGCCTTGACGGCAGCGGATTCAAAACCATCGGAATCATTTGAATTATTCGAGTTTTCCGCCAAGTCAACCATGATGAGTCTGCGATTCCTGCCAACAAAAATTAGCATGTGGCGTGCCCACCTCCAACAAAAAAACCCAATTGAACACAGATATTCAGGATCAATAACAATCCTGCCCATCGTGGAAATCTTTGTAAAATGAAAACCAAAAAAAGACCGCCCGGAACGAAAAAGACCGCCCGGGCGGTGAACCGAAATTCACTTCCCAGACGGTCAAGCCCTGTTGAGTCGACCGAAGCCGTCTCGCCAAGGATGCCTCGGGTGGAGGCAACAAGCCTGAGTCTCACCGGAAATCCGCCCGAAGGCTTCCTCCCAGCTGAGGGGCCACTCCTAAAAACGGCCTCTCCGAGTCTCTGACTCGGCCAGTTTCCCTTTCAAGTTACCCCGAAAGTTCCGCTGACAAAATGAGGATACCACGAATGATGAAAACGCAAAGAGTAAGTTGTTCTGCACTTTTCACAGGTTATTCACAATTGCGAACAACTCGGTTTAGGCTGAATTTGAACTGAACTTGAAGGAAAGATTGTGCCCTTCTTGACTCTCGTTGGCCGACTACTTCTTCGCGTACGCCGCCAGCCAATCGGCGGCGGCTTTCTCAGCGGCGGCTTTTTGCGCGGCGGTTACTTTCGGTTCCTTCAGCACCGTCTGTTGCATACGCGGCAGAAAAGCTTTGGCGACTTTGCTGCCCAAGCCATTGGCGATGAGGTACCATTTGTACGCAGTCGGATAATCGCGCGCGGGGAGGCCTACTTGATTGTAGTACAGCTCGGCCAATCCCAGCTGCGATTCCACATGACCTTTCTCGGCGGCTTTGGTGTACCACTCCATTGACTTTTTGTAATCGCGCGCGGTGCCTTGTCCGTTGCGGCACATCCAGCCCACGGTGGATTCCGAAATCACGTGGCCCTTTTCCGCTGCGACCAAGTACGCCTTGTAGGCCTCGGCATAATTGCGCCCCGTGCCCTTGCCGGCGTAATAGAGATCGCCCAGCTCGTGCAACGTGGCGGCATCGCCTTTGGCCGCTTCGGCTTTCACGGATTCAAACTTCGCCTTGGCCAGCGCGATGGCGGGGTTCACCGGCGCGGGCGGGGCGGGTTTGTTTTGCGCCGTGGCGGTCAGGGAAATCAATAGGGCGGAAAATAACAGTGTGTTCTTCATAGTAAAAAAACCTTTTTAATCGGACATCAAGAGCGGCTATGCGTGGCGTGCCGTGCCGTCGGCGTTCCACGTTTTGAGCGGTTTCTGGTCGCCCTTGGCGTTCCACTCTCGGCGTTTGAGTTCGGTGCCGGCCTCGAAGATGCGTTCGCTGCGCGTGCTGCCATCCTCAAACCACGTGGTGTATGCGCCGTTGAGCTGGTCGTTTTTGAAATCCGCCTCAGAGCGTTTCTGGCCGCTCTCATAAAAAACCGTGTGCACGCCATTGCGCCGGCCGCGCGTGTAGTGGACGTTAATTTGCAATTCACCCGTCTCGTACCAAACCTGATGCGGCCCGTTGCGTTGGCCGTCATTGTAGGTCACCAGCGAGTTGCGATTGCCGTTTTCAAAAAACCAAATCTCCTCGCCGTGCGCCAACCCCTCGCGAAACTCGCCCTCCAGCGACACCACGCCGTTGTCGTACAAATCCACCGCGCGCCCGGTGAACGGCCCGTCATTTCCCTTTTGAAATGCGCGGCAGCCTTCCTGCCATTGCTCGAAGGATTCCTTCTGCTCATTGCGCCACTCGAGCTGGGCGTATTTGATTGGTCGCGCGGATTGGGTCGTCATGGCGAAAGGTTCGATTCTCAAGGCCCAATGGTCAAGGAATTTTCAAGGTGGATTTGAATCTTGAAAATTGATCATTGAAACTCGAACCTTTCCCGATGCCCAAAATCATCATTCTCGACGGACACACCCTCAACCCCGGCGACCTCTCTTGGGACGCCCTCGGCGCACTGGGCGACTTGACCGTACACGATCGCACGCCGCCCGCGCAAGTTGTCGAGCGTGCGGCCGATGCGGAGATGTTAATCACCAACAAAACCCCCATCACCGCCGAGGCCATTGCCACTCTGCCCGCGCTGCGTTACATCGGTGTGCTCGCCACCGGCTACAATGTGGTGGACACCGCCGCCGCGCGCGCGCGGGAAATTCCAGTCACGAACATCCCCGGCTATGGCACCGCCGCCGTGGCGCAGATGACGTTCGCGCTGTTGCTGGAGCTTACCTCGCAACCCGCGCTGCATTCCGCCAGCGTGGCCGATGGCGATTGGACCGCGTGCCCTGATTTTTGTTACTGGAAAAAACCGCTGGTGGAACTGGACGGACTCACTCTGGGCTTGGTGGGCTTCGGGGCGATCGGCCAGGCGGTGGCAAAACTGGCGCAAGCATTCGAGATGAAAGTGATAGTTTACACCCGCACCCCGCGTGCTGTGGAAGGGATTGAGTTTGTGGATCGCAACACCTTGTTTCGCAAAGCGGATGTGGTGAGTTTGCACTGCCCGCTCACCGACAAAAACAAGGGCTTCGTGAATGCCGAACTGTTGGCGACAATGAAGCCGACGGCGTTTTTCATTAACACCGCGCGCGGGCCGTTGGTGAACGAGGCCGCGTTGGCGGAAACATTGAACGAGGAACGCATCGCAGGCGCGGCCACGGATGTACTCTCGGTGGAACCCCCAGCACCGGGCAACCCATTGTTTGGCGCAAAAAATCTGATCATCACCCCCCACATCGGCTGGGCCACGCAAGCGGCGCGGGAGCGGTTGATGGAAACGGCGGTTGCAAACGTGAAGGCTTTCCTCGAGGGCGCGCCGGTGAATGTGGTGAATTGATTTTCTCACCACAGAGGCACCGAGAGCACAGAGGTTATTTTCTCTGTGTCCCCTGTGCCTCTGTGGTTAATAGAACACGCGCCGCAGTCACCAACGCCTCCACCCGCACTTCCATTTCAAAATCCGATGGCGCTTCGCAGGTGTAGCTGAGGCGAGTTTTATTCATCACCAGCCAAAATGCCTCAGGCCAAAGCTCGCGCTCGGCGGGGTTCAACTCGGGCCGGATGAGGCCGTGATCATTTTTTCGGCCATCAATTTCCGGTGAATGATCGATGGGGCAAATCGCCTCCACGGCTTCGAGCACGCGGCGCGGTTCAGTCGGCGTTCCGTCCATTTTCAATTCGTAACAGTAAAACCCCTTCGCCTCCCAGTCCTCATGCAGTTGGATGCTGAAATCAAAATCCGGCAGCGCTTCCAGCCACGCAACGTGAGCGCGAATCTCCGGCGTGTGCTGGGATTTGTAATCGCGATTAAGATCATCGCCAGCAGCATTCTCGCGCGTGTTGCGCAGGAAACCACTGGGATTGAGGCACGGACAAATCCAAAGCTCGGCATCGCTCGGCCAATCATTTTCTCGGAGCAACCGCAACATCGCCGGTGGGGCCGCCGGTTCATCGCCGTGGATGCCGGAGGACAAATAAATTTTCCGGTGCGCAGTGGAGGATGCGCGGTGCAGTGTTAGGATGCGGAGAC
>Ga0209554_1002176_pt1 | contig 13913 bp, 9 predicted proteins | sample MarorgKNORR_S2LV_5_FD_188221 | JGI IMG/M metagenome (GOLD analysis project Ga0209554, IMG submission 188221) | Marine microbial communities from the Southern Atlantic Ocean, analyzing organic carbon cycling - Bottom_A/KNORR_S2/LV (SPAdes) (version 2) | ecosystem: Environmental > Aquatic > Marine...
CGATGAAGACGGGCAGCGCGGGGGCTTCGGGCGCACGCAGGAACCAGGGCATGGCTGGCGGCGCGGGGCGGTCGTCAAAGGCACGTTCGCCGCGGTAGCGCCGACGCTGCTCGATGTAGTAGGTCTCGTCGGCGTCGAGACCGATGGCCTCGTCGATCACCTCGAGAGCGCCGTGTTGATCGCCCTGCACGAAGAGCGCCTCGGCCAGGGTGTCGAGAATGTCGGGGTTCTGGCGCTCGGTCTCGGCGACCGCGCGTTCGGCCAGCGCCACCGCCACCTGGGCCTGCTCGGGGGAGAGTTGGCTCTCGGTCAGCATGCGCCAGGCGAGATCGTTGCTGCGCCCCGGCCCGGTGTCCTCACTGGCGAGCACCGCCCGGCCGTGGCGCGAGAGGGCCGCGGGGTCACGCAACATCAGCGGCAGCGGGACCACGAGGCTGGTGGCGACGATCGCCAGCGTCGCGGCGACGGCAAAGCGCAGCCGCGGCGACGGCGACTCGCCGGCGAACGCGGCGGGGGCCAGCACGAGGGTCATCGCATAGCCCACGACGAAGCCACCGATGTGGGCGGCGCCGGCGATGAAGGGGATCAACAGGTCGATCCCCGCCTGTAGCACCAGCACCGAGAAAAAGAGCGGCCGCGAGAGCCGCCAGGAGGCGGGCAGGCGCTCGCCAAAGCGCAGCTCGAGGGCTAGCTCTGCGCCGACCAAACCCGCCGCCATGCCGGAAGCCCCGATCACCTCGTCGTACCCGGCGAAGGCACTGGCCGCCATCGAGCCGAGCCCCGCAGCCGCCATCACCAAGAGCGTCCGCAGAGAGCCGAGCGGGCGCTCCACCAAGAAGGCAAAGCCCACGATCAGGAGCAGATTCGAGGCAATGTGGAAGGGAAAGAGCACCGGGCTGTGCAGCAGGTTGCCGGTGATGGCGCGCCACCACTCGCCGTGGGCCACGAGTTCGGGCACGAACGAGGCCACGTCGGTGACGAAGGGGTCGAGCCACTGCAGCGCCATCACCGCGAGACATACCACCACCACCCCCGCAGTAGCGATCCGGCGCGCCGGGTGGGCGGCGAGCTCCTCGACTGCGGCGATGCGCTGCCACTGCGCGGGCCCGTCCGGCTGGGCCCGAATTGCGCGGTAGAGCGCCGTGAAGAGGTGTTCGGGACCCTGGGGATCCTCGAAGTGCTTGCGACGCAGCAGCCAGGTGTCGCGCCGCATCCCCACCCAGATGGCCTTCGGAGCCACTGCGATGTGGGTGATGTCGGCGTAGGGCTGCAGCGGCCCGGCGTGCTCGGTTCGCCGCGCATGCTTCACCCAGCGGAAGCCGGCGGCTTCGAGACGCAGGCTGCGGCGCCTGCGCAGGGGGATTTCGCGGCGTTCCGGGATCGGTGCCTCGTACCCCGTCGTCCCAACGCTCACCCGCGAGTCTCCATGCGCGCGAAGGTAGCGCGCAGCCGCGGAACGCCTTCAGAGCCCCCGACACGCAAACGGTCCGCGCGGACGCGGGCAGCGGCGATGGCGGTCCCGCTAGTTCTCTTCTTCGACGGCGAAGGAGGGGAAGACCCGGGTGTAGAAGAGAAACACCAGGCCGAAGGCGCCGAAGAAGCCGAGGGCGATCAGGATCGGGATCGGCCCGAGGTAGAGGGTGTTCACCTGCTTGATCACCGAAGGCCAGATCAGCAGGTTGCGCTCGAGCCAGAAGCCGAGCAACACCACCACGGCCACCGGACCCAGGATCCAGGGGGTCTTCTTCGGCTTCTCCCCCAGCAGCACCCAGAAGGGGATGAGCCAGCAGCAGGCCCAGACCACCATCGAGAGCCAGGCGTAGTTCTGGTCGAAGCGCTCCCAGCTGAAGTTCCAGTCGCTCCAGGAGAGCGCCCACTCGATGGGCGTGAAGCCCTTGTCGTTGAGGAACTGTGGGCCGAGGCGATCGAGGAAGAATTGCGTCTCTTCCGGGAGGTTGCCGTACCAGATCACCAGGTACTGCGAGAAGAAGAGGTACATCCAGAAGATCGAGAAGGCGAACATCATCTTGCCGATGTCGTGGAGACGCTCTTCGGTAATGCCCGAACCGATGGCTTCCGAGTTGCGGTGCAGCACCGACATCAGCGAGATCGCGGCCACCGCCGAGAGGATGCCCCCCCAACTCACGAAAGCGCCAAAGAGGTTCGAATACCAGGTCTGCTCCATCGACATGACCTGGTCGAAGATGAAGACCGAGAAACCCATCGCAAAGAGGATCACAATCACCGGCGAGAGCTTCGCCAACTTGGCGTGGGCGGCCTCGATCTCCTCGCGGTCCCCGCGCCAATTGGTGGTCCAACCATCGGCCATGCGCTTGGCGAAGCCGGTCATCGAATCTGCCGCCCCGCCGCCGAGCAGCGGCCGTGAAGTGGTCTTCAAGAAAACCATCGCAAGCAGGCCCAGCGCCGCGAGCACTCCGAGATCGGTGATATAGAAGCGCGGCGCGTTGAGCCAGGGCTCCTTGCCGTGCACCGCGCCCTCGCGCAGCCACTCGAAGAGATAATCGCCGCCGAAATAACCGACGCAGCCAAGCAGGAACGAGATCGGCACCCAGGCGGCGAGGCCCTCGGCGATATGGCGCAGGGGCCCAGGCCACTTCGCGCCGACAATCACGAAGGCGCAGAGCAGGATCAGGGCGCCGTTGGAGAGCGCCGCGAAGTAGATGAAGTTGGTGTGGAAGGCGAGCCAGGTCACCTGGGGGTCCGAAGAGAGCCCGTAGGCAAAGGCGGCTACGCCCACGGCGAGCAGCGCCGCAAGGATCGAGGTGAGCGGCTGGGGCAGTCGGCCGGGTCGGACCTTCTCGATGGCGCTCTGGGCCGAACTCACTGCGAACCTCCCTGTCCGTTCAGCTGCCGCAGGTAGTTGACGATGTGCCATCGGTCTTCGGGCAGGATCCGCTGGTAGGAGGGCATGCGGCCGCGATTGATCGAAATCGTGGTGTAGATGTGACCGTCGGTGAGGCCCTTCGCCACGCTCATCGGCCCGCCAATGGGCAGGACCAGCCCGAAGGGGCCCTTGCCGAAGGGCGGGCCCGCCACCGGGCCGTTGCCTCCGCCGTCCTGGCCGTGGCAGGTGGTGCAATAGCGGTTGTAGAGCTCGGCGCCGCGCTCGAGCGACGCGAAGGTGGAGGCTTGCGGGTTCTGCACGGCGTCCTGCTCGGTCATGCCCATCGCCGCGAGTTCCGGCACGTCCCCCCAACCCACCGGGACGGTTCCCTCGGGCGGCACGAACCCCTGCTTCTGGTCGCGGTAGGGCACGCGCTCGAAAGCCTGGAAGGTCGGCTGGCGCTTCATCTGCGGAAACCAGTTTCCGTCGTCGACCTGCTCCCAGCAGCCAATCCCCGCCACCAGGGCGAGGCCAAGGGCCACGGTGAGCCAGGAGCGCAGCTTCGGGTCACGCCTGGACAACGTGAACCTCCTTTGCGGTGTGCGCGCGCATCAGCGCGTCGATTTCGGCCACGTCGCTGTCCTTGCAATCGACGGCGACGCCAAACTCTTCGGCGGAAAAACGCTTGCTGTAGGCCTTGTCCAGCCGACCCGGTGCCAGCCGCCCCACGAGCATCAGCCCCAGGAAGGTGGCGAGGCCACCGAAGAGGATCGTCAACTCGAAGCCGACGATCACGTAGGCGGGGATCGAGGCATAGGCCTTGCCGCCAATCTTGAGCGGCCAATCCAGCGACATCCAGATCTGGATGGCAAAACCGGTAACGAGACCCAAAAGGCCGCCGATCAGCGTGAAGAGCCGAACCTTGCTCGGCTTCGGATCTTCGGCGTCCTCGACCTCTGTGAACGGCGCAGGCGAATAGGTCGTGAGCTGGTCGTGGCCACGATCGCGCAGCTTCCGCACGGCCTTCGCCACATCGCTCGGCCGGTCAAAAATACTCACCACGGTCGGCATCAGTGCGCCCCCCCGTGTGCGTGATCCCGGGCATGGATCGCGAGTTCCTTCACCTCGGTGATCGCGATCACCGGGAACACCTTCAGGAAGAGCAGGAAGAGCAGGGAAAAGAAGCTGAAGCTACCCACCAAAATTGAGAGTTCGACCGGGCTCGGGATGTAGATACCCCACGCGGCCGGCACGAAGTCGCGAGACAGAGACGTGATGATGATCACGTAGCGCTCGAACCACATGCCGATGTTGATGATCACCGAGAGCACGAAGAGCAGGTGCACATTGGTGCGACAACTCTTGAACCACAGCACCTGGGGCGCCACCACGTTGCAGAAGATCATGATCCAGGTGGAGAGCCAATAGGGCCCGAAGGCGCGCAGGAAGAACGAGGTCTGCTCCCACTCGACGCCGCTGTACCAGGCGATGAAGTACTCCATGGTGTAGGCGTAGCCGACGATCCAAGAGGTGAACAGAATGAACCTCGACATGTTCTCGAAGTGATAGTCGGTGATGATGTGCTCGAGACCCCAGATCCGTCGCACCGGGATCATCAGGGTGAGCACCATCGCGAAGCCACCGAAGATCGCGCCCGCCACGAAGTAGGGGGCAAAGATGGTGGCGTGCCAGCCGGGCAAAACCGACATGGCGAAGTCCCACGAAACCACCGAGTGCACCGACAGCACCAGCGGCGTCGCCAGGCCCGAGAGGTGGAGCACCGTGCGGCTGTGAGCCTTCCACTGGCGCCCCGTGCCCTGCCAACCCAGCGAGAGCACGGTGTAGAGCAGCTTCTTGATGCCGTTCGGCGCGCGGTCGCGTGCGATGGCGAGATCGGGGATCAGGCCCACGAAGAAGAACACCACCGAAATGGTGAGGTAGGTGTTGATCGCGAAGAGATCCCAGAGCAGCGGGCTCTTGAAGTTGACCCACAGGCCCCGCTGATTCGGGTAGGGGATCATGAAATAGAACTTCCAGAGCCGCCCAATGTGGATCAACGGGAAGAGCGCCGCGGTGAGCACCGCGAAGACCGTCATCGCCTCGGCGCCGCGGTTGATCGCGTTGCGCCACTTCGCGCGGAACAGGAATAGGATCGCCGAGATCAGCGTGCCCGCGTGGCCGATGCCGATCCAGAACACGAAGGTGATGATGTAGACGCCCCAGAAGACCGGCGCCTGGTAGCCCGCCACGCCGAGCCCTGTGTAGGTCTGGTAGGCGAAGACTCCGACCGCCTGCAGCAGTCCGCCGAGCGCGAGCAGCACGAGCGCCAGCCACTTGAGGGAGAAACCCTTCGTGACCGCCATGATGTCGCGGTTGTAGATCGAATCCTTCGGCACCGGCAGCGCCAAAGCCTCGGCTCCGGGAGGCGGAGGCGTCATCCGTGAGACCTCTCGTCGTCGCTGCGATCGACCGCGGCCAGGTAGGTGATGGCGGGTCGGGTATTGAGCTCGTGCAGTGCGATGTACTTACGGGCCTCGTCGTCGGCCTGTTTAACGACTTCGCTCTGCTTGTCCTTGGTGTTGCCGAAGTGGATCGCCTGGGTCGGGCAGGCCTGCTGGCAAGCCGTCACCACCTCGCCGTCTGCAATCGGGCGACCCTCGTTCTTCGCGATCTGACGCGCGCCGTTGATCCGCTGGACGCAGAACATGCACTTCTCCATCACGCCCTGACCGCGCGCCGTGACGTCGGGGTTGAGCATGAAGGGAAGGTTGCCGGGCCAGTTCTCGCGGCCGTAGTCGAAGTAGTTGAAGCGCCGCACGTCGTAGGTGCAGTTGTTGGCGCAGTACCGCGTGCCGATGCAGCGGTTGTAGACCATCGCGTTGATGCCCTCGTCCGAGTGGTAGGTCGCAATCGGCGGGCAGACGGATTCGCAGGGTGCGGCGCCACACTGCTGGCAGAGCATCGGCGAGTGACGCACATCGGTTTCGCCGACGCGCTCGCGGTCGGGGAAGGGACGGCGCGCTTCGCCGCCCTCGGAGTCGCCGTCTCCGATGAAGCGGTCGATGCGCAGCCAGGTCATCTCGCGGTGGCGGATCGCCTGTTCCTCGCCGACGATCGGCACGTTGTTCTCGATCGAGCAGGCCACGACGCAAGCACTGCAGCCGGTGCAGCGATCGGTGTCGATGGTCATGCCCCAGCGGTATTCGCTCTCGGGAGAGGCATCGTTCGCCGGGTCGTAGGGCAATGCAAATTCGTTGCCACCCTCGTGGGCTTCGCCGCCGTCGGCCCCGTTGTGACCGTTGGCGGCGAGCGCCGCCAGCGAGATCTTCTGGGCGAAACCGCGCCCGCGCTGGTTGTCGGTCCACTGGGAAAGTGCCAAGCGCTGAAAGCGGCCGGTGCGGCGCACGCTGGCGTTGCTGCCGAGCCAGACCCGGCCGCCGGTGGCGCCCGCGTCTGCAGAGAGCAGCGAAATCGCGTTGACGCCGCGAGCCACGCCCTCGAAGCCGTCCCCTGCGAGCGAGCCGTAGTGGCTTTCGGTATGGCCCCCGCCCATGGGGATGGCGATCACGTCGTCGCGGATGCCGCCGCGCGGGAAGACCGAAACCTCGACGTTTCCGTTCGGGGTCTCGACGCTCACGGCGTCGCCGAAGGTCACGCCGAGCTTCTCGGCGGTGGCGAGGCTCATCTCGACCCAGGACGACCACGAAAGCTTCGTGGTGGGGTCGGGTGTTTCCTGGGCCCAGGGCAGATCCGAGGAGGAACCATCGCCCTGGTAGGCATGCGGGAAGGTCACCAGCGCGAACTCGCCCGGGCCCGCGAGCTTCGGGAAGCGGGCCTCGATCTTCGAGACGCCCGCACCCACGCTCACGTTGGCCGGAGCCGCCGCGTTGAAGACGCCGCCCTTCGCGAGGGCGCGCCGGAAATCGGTGTCGGACCAGGCGGCCTGCACCACCTCGCGGAACGAGCCCTCGGGCGTGTCGCTGGCGCCGGCAGCACGGCCCAGTTCGAGGAAGAGATCCCCCAACTCGAGGGTGTCGTGGAGCGGACGCAGGGTCGGCTGCTGGATCGAGCGAATCCCCGGGCGCGGCTCGGCGTCGCCCCAGGATTCGAGCGAGGCGCTTTGGGGCAGGACCCAGTCGGCCTTCACCGAGGTCTCGTCGGGCAACGTCGCGGTGGAAACCACCGTTCCCACCTTGGCGAGAGCCGCCTCGAAACCGGCGGAGGCCGGCAGCGAGTAGATCGGGTTGGCGTCATGGATCACCAGCACGTCGATCGCGCCGGCCTTCATCTTCTCGACCAGCGCCAGCACCTCGGAAAGCGGCGCCGGGGCACCCGCTACGTCGCTGGCGGGCAGCGTCATCGCCCGGCCGTTGGCACCGAGGATGGCATTGAGGAGCAGCACCGCGGCTGCAGCGGAGGTCGCGTTCGCGGTGGTTGCGGCCACGCCCGGGGGCAGCGCCACCGCATTCTTCGCGTGGGCGAGACGATTGGCGAGGCCTTCGAGTTGGCCGGCTTCGAGGCCCGCTTCGGCGGCCACGGCCTTCGCATCGACACCCGAAAGGAGTTGCGCCACAGCAGCGGTGTCGCCGCCCGCGCGCATGCCCCCGCGGTGCAGGATGGCGGCCAGCGCCAGGGCGAGGGGCCCCTCGGAGCCCGGCTTCGGTGCCAGCCACTCGTCGGCGTTGGCCCCGGTGAGCGTCAGCCGCGGCGAGATCGAAACCAGCCGCGCGCCGCCGTTCGGGTGCTTCGCAAGGTCGCGAGCCGCGGCGAATTGGCGCATCAATTCGACCGGTGAGGGCCCGCCCTCCATGAAGTTCGAACCGAAGTCGACGATCAGATCGGTCTCGGTGAGATCAAAGACCGGGATCGCGCGCAAACCAAAAACCCACTCGGAGGCTTCGCGCAGCGCTTCGTAGGCAAAGGGCTCGTAGACCACGCGCTCGGCACCGCCCACGCCTGCTGCGAAGCCGTCGATCACTCCCGAAAGAGTCGGGCCGACCTGGCCTCCGAGGATGGCGGTGCGTGCGCCGTCGGCCTGGATCTTCGCCCCCACGGCGGCGAGTGCTTCCTGCCAGGGGACCGGCTGGGAGTTGCCGTCGCGTCCCTGGCGGCGCGGACCGTCGAAGCGTTGGGGCAGATAGGGGCGCGCGATCGCGGCCTGGCCGCGCGGGCACAGAGCGCCGGCGTTGATCGGGTGCTCGGGGTTGCCGTCGAGCTTGATCGGACGGGCCTCGCGGGTGCGCACGCGCAGACCGCAGCCGGTCGGGCACTCGGTGCAGGTCGAGGCGTACTCCACCGCGATACCCGGAGTGATCACCTCGGGCTGGATCACGTAGGGGACGAGCTTCTCGACCGGGTCTGCACAACCCGCCGCCGCCGCCGCGCCGGCCGAGAGGCCGACGAGCTTGATGAAATGACGACGATTGAGTTCAGGCATGTGTCCATCCTCTCGCGCTGCGCGAGGGTCTTAGTAGTGACAAGTCAGGCAGTCTTGCGAAGCCTGTTGATCGTTCTGGCGGTGGCACTCGATGCACCAGCCCATTTCCGGCTTCTTCACCGGTACGCCGTACCACCAGAAGGTGTCGGGCACGAGGTAGAGCTTGTCGATCTTCTCCACCGGGCCGTGGCAGCGCTGGCAGTCGATGCCCGCGGCGACGTGGCGGTTGTGCCGGAACTTCACGTGCTCGGGCAGGCGGTAGATCTGGTTCCACTCGATGGGCTTCTGCTCTTCCCAATGTTGCTTGAGGATCTGGATCCCCTCGAGTTCGTCGTAGCTGGCCGGGAACTGGGAGTGACAACCCATGCAGACCTGGACCGAGGGCACGCCGGCGGCGCGCGAGCGATCGGTCCCCGAATGGCAGTACTGGCAGTCGATGCCGAACTCGCCCGCGTGGTGCTTGTGGCTGAAGGGAATCGGCTGGATCGGGCCCGGCGCATCCGGGTCCCAGGCCGCCTCGTGCGACTCGCAGGCCGCGAGCGAGGGCCACTGCTGGTTGAACTCGGCGGGAATCTCGATGGACAGGTGGGGATCCTGCTCCTTCAACGCCTTCAGGCGCTGGGCATCACAGACGCTGGTCGCAACTTGCGGAGTGCCGGTGGGCTCGGCCTCGCGCGCGGAGGCTTGCAGGGCGCCCCATACACCGGCCGCGAGGACTCCCGCCGCAACGGCGACCACGGCCTTGCCCCGCCGCGTTCCGCGTGTTGTGCCTGCGCTTCGCATCGACTTCTTCGAGTCTCCCCGGTGGGTCGGATTCATTCGGCCCGATTCGCCTCGCGCGACCGCTCGGTCGAATCCGCTTTCATCGCGGTTGGCACCCAAGGTGACTGCTGCGTCCGCGGTCCCCCCCTGGGCGGCACTCGCGGCGCACGAGGCACAGAACCCCGCCTCGGAAAGCCATCTCGGGCGGCCCGTTGGTAGCCTTTTCGGCCTTGGACCGTCAAGGAATTGGGCCTGGGAAGTGGGCTCCAGCGGCGCAGCGAATCGTTGCACGGGACCGAGCCGAACTCGAACGCGCCCAGAGCGCCCCTCCTGCGGAGCTTGCGTTTCGAGGCGGAATCCATACCTTGAATTTTCCGCCCCACGGAAGTCCCGCTACCGCCCGGACACCGCCTGTCCGCGCTGGAGGAACCCGATGGCCGTCGAAAGCGCCCTACTCGAAATCCTGGTCTGCCCGGAAACGCGCCAGCCGGTTGCCCTGGCCGATGCCGAGCTGCTGGAGCGCCTGAACCAGGCGGCGCAGGCCGGCCAACTGCGCAACCGCGGCGGCGACGTCGTCGGGGGGCCCATCACCGAGGGCCTGCTGCGCGAGGACGGCCGCATCCTCTACCTCGTCGAGGACGACATCCCGGTGATGTTGATCGAAGAGTCAATCGAGATCGACTAGCGCCCGGGGCCAGGCAGAAGACCCGGGCAGAAGACTCGCGGGTCTTTTCGAAGCCCGAATTGCGTAGCCCGGACCGTGGCCGCCTGCAACCAACGACACGCTACCGGGGACGCTACTGCGCGAAGTCGCGGCGCTTGAGTTGCTTGACGTAGTCGGCGAGTTCGGAATCGTCGGCCACCGTCTCGGCAATCTTCTGTTCGAACTCCGCCGCACGTTTGCACAGGGGACCGTCGTCGATCACCACGCCGAGGTGCTGCGAAAGTGCCTGGATCAACGCCAACGAGCCGCGCGGGTTGGGCGAGGCCTCGATGTAGTGCGGCAAACCCGCCCACAGGCTGAGCACCGACGCCCCCTCTCGGGCCAACCGATCCGCCAGCACGCCGACGATCCCCGTTGGCCCCTCGTAACCCGACTCGACGATGCCGCTCTTCGCCAGCACCTCCGAATCGCTGGCCGAGCCCGTCACCTGGACGGGGCGGCTGTAGACGACGTCGGCGAGATAAGCCCCCATCAACACGACGCGCCCAATCCCCAGTTGGCTGCAGAGATCGACGACGCTGTCGCTGAAGGCCGACCAGCGCAGGTTGGGCTCCGCGCCGAGACCCGTCACCAGTTCGCGCGTGGAATCGACCGAGCCGTAGCGAAAGCCGAAGCCCGGCCACTCGATGCGCCGCACGCCATCCTCGCCGATGGCGACATCGGGGCGGCGCAGGACGAAATCGTAGAACTCGTCGGGATCGATGTCCGCAAGCGGGACTGACTGGATCGCGTGGTCGAGAAATTCGAGCGCCGACGTGGCCGACTCCCCCGCGTCGTTCCAGCCACTGAAAGCGAGGACGAGGGCCGAGTCGCGCAGCAGGGGCTCGACATGGATGCGGAGTCGATCGGACACGTGGCGAGGGTCGCACGCTCGCACCGGGATCCACAAGGGGCCAGTGTTATGATCCCGCCGAAATGCAAAGCCCCTGCCTCCGACCGAACGAAACTACGCCGCGCGCAGGGCGAGGCAAAGGCATCGCCGGTGCTGTCCTCGCCGCCGTTTTCGCCCTGGCCCTCGAGTCCGCCGCCGTGCCCCCCGACGAGGGCGATTGCCCGGCGGTCACCGGGGTGCCCGGCCGTGGCGCCGACGACGTAGATGCCGCCCCGATCCTGATCAAGACGGGGATGAAGATCCGCGCCGAGGACCTGCTGCTGCTGCGCTCGCTGCTACCGCCCGAGATCTGGAGGCACCGCGAGGTCTTTTTCCACGAGGGCATGAGCATGGAGATCGGGCCCTGCCACCGCCGCTATGCCATTCCCAGCTTCTACGAGGCGGCCACCCAGAAGTTCAGCGGGCAGCCGAAGCTCGACGCCGACGGAAACCTCGAGAGCTACACCGCTGGGGTGCCCTTCCCCCCCGCTGGGATCGACCCGAAGGCGCCCGATGCCGCCACGAAGTGGGCCTGGAATCTCGAAAATCGCTTCCGCGGCGCGGGCTTCTCCGGTCGCTTCCGGATCGTCGACTATCCCACGCGGATCGGCACCGCGCAGACCTACGAGGGCGTCTTTTTCATGCTCCAGACCAGCGCTCGTTCGGACCACCCCGACGACGGCTATCACCTCGAGCTGGGCTCCAAGCGCACGTTCATCGCAGGCGGCGAGTTCAAGAAGCCCTTCGACGCGCGCTTCCTCTCCTGGCGCCAGATGCGCCCAGCGGATTCTCGCGAAGCCTGGCAGACCTCCGACGACACCTTTGTCTACGTGCCGACCATGCGAAAAGTGCGGCGCGCCTCCTCGGGCTATGTCGATGGCCTCTACTTCCCGAGCTATGGCTACTCGGGCGACAGTGGCGGCGGCGGCATGGCCTTCGGCGACCCCATGGGCGGCGGCTCGGCTTCGATCAACCCCACTGCCAGCCAATCCAGTGCCACCACGGTCCACGTCGAGCGCGGTCTCACCGGGATCTCGCTGCGTCCCAACGCCTACGTCTGGCGCTACAAGGGGGAGCGAGACATCCTCGCGCCGATCAATCTCCGGAAGGACGGCTTCCCGGGGCGCCCCGACCGGAACTTCGGGTTTAGTGGCCTCTCGCTGGCATCGGACACCTGGGACGTGCGCCGGGCGGTGGTGATCGAGGGGGCCCTGCTCGAGCGCAACTCGACCCTACGCACGGTCACGATCTACATCGACTACCAGACGCTTCAGCCGCTCTACTGGATCACGCGAACCGATCGTCGGCGCCTGCTCAATATCGGCATCCTCGCGCATCGCTTCAGCGGCGACGTCTTCGACTACCCCGACTGGCCCGGCGGAAAGCAGGCCGCCATCTTCGAACCGGTGGCCGCCTCGTTCTACAACGCCTTGGCCGGGCGCGGCGGCTGGCGGCGCGAGTCCTTCGACCTGCGCTCGATCCCCTTCTCCGCCAGCAAGCGCCGCTTCATGAGTTCAGCCAACTCACTCATGCGCAACCACTGAAGCAACGGAAACCGGGACGTCGTTTTGGCGTCCCGGTCCGCTGGCTAGAAGGTGTAACGGAGCCGGAAGAAGACCTCGTCGCGGTCGCGAACGATCCCGAGACCCGGGGTCGTCGAGTTTTTGTAGGGGTGCCCGCCGCACTCGTCCGAGTTGCACCGGTTTCCGTAGGCCAGCGGGTTCACCGACATGTCGGTGAGGAACTCACGGCCCATGAAGAACGCCGTCCCGAAGGCCATCGAGAAGGTGTCGCTGAAGCGATAGGTGAACTCCGCGATGACCGCCGCCGAGACCGATTTTACGTCGTAGACCAGGGTGAGCTTCGGCAGCAGGCGATCCTGGAAGTAACCCGTCTGGATGAAGAGGATGCCCAGGACGTTGAACGGACCGCGCGGTGTAGTGAAGCTCTGCCGGTAGCCGTCGATGTACTGGAAGAACCACTGGGTCGTGATGAAGAAGGTCCGGTTCTGGTTCAGGAAGTTGATGAAGGTCGGACGATCCACCGAGAGTGTCAGGTTGAAGGTGTCGACCCGCGTGATCATGCTCTCGGAGGCCGAGTCGCCGTAGGCCACGTCCGGAATCCAGGTCCACTCGAGACCCCAGTTCGACTTCGTGTAGTCCTCGGCGTAGTCCGCACCGAAGCCGAGCACGTTGCGCTTGTCGTAGTCGAGGGTGATCTGTCCACCGCAGGACCAGATCGCACAGCGCCGGCCGTAGGTTCCGTTGCCCCCCGCACGCACCACCGGCGGGCCCTGCCCGGCCAGGCCCATCAGCGCCGTCACCGTGCCGCAGGTCTTCGTCGTGATGAACGAACAGATCGGCTTCAACTGCTGTCGCAACGCCTGGAGGTCGTCGAAATTTTGCTCGGTGGGGGCCTCCAACTCGAGCTTGCGGATATCTACGATCACGGCGGCGTTGTCGGGATCGTTGGGGTCGAAGGTCGCGTAGGCCAGCGGCTGCCGATAGCTCTGCGGGAACTCGAAGGCCGGGAAGGGATTCTTCGGGAGGATCTCCTCGATGCGCCGGGGGATTTTCAGGTCCTGGTACTCGGCGGACGCCGCCACCAGCAGCGTCAGGAAGTTCCACGAAAAGGCCGCGATCTCGTTCGACCAGGGCTGGCCCGTGAAGGGATGACCGACACCCTGGGCGTAGACCGGAACGTAGGGAGTTCCGAACGTCCCGTAGGGAGTTCCGAACTGCTTCCGCTGGAACTGGGCACACTGGGGCAGGCCCTGTCCGCTGTTGGCCTCCGGGAGGAGTTGATCGTTGTTGCACTGGTTGCTGTACCAGATCGACTGGAGGGTATTCGCCGGATCGAAGACGTCGGTCGGGTAGGCTCCACAGCCTCCTCCGATATTGTAGAGACACCCGCGCCGCGCCCCCGGGAAGAGCGGGTTCGCCGCCGTGGCACCGGCTGCCGCCATCGTCGCTGCGCGCTGGCTTCCGAAGTAGTTCGCCGCGTCGCATTGACTGGTTCCCGTCACACCGTTCCAGCCGTCCGGGGCCGCGCAATAGTGGCCCGTGCGGTAGAGGATCGCCGGGTGAAAGTTCACCTGGCTGGGTGTCAGGTCGACCAGCAGTCTGTTGTCGAAACCGGCGTTGTCGGGGTCGCCGTCCCTGGTGACGTCCCAACTGCGCGGGTCGACGCGCGGGCTCGCGTACAGGCCGAGCACCTCGCCCTTCCGGAGGGTCGGATTGTTCTCGAAGGTGCAGTCGTCGAGGCTGCCGGGATC
>Ga0209554_1002179_pt1 | contig 13901 bp, 9 predicted proteins | sample MarorgKNORR_S2LV_5_FD_188221 | JGI IMG/M metagenome (GOLD analysis project Ga0209554, IMG submission 188221) | Marine microbial communities from the Southern Atlantic Ocean, analyzing organic carbon cycling - Bottom_A/KNORR_S2/LV (SPAdes) (version 2) | ecosystem: Environmental > Aquatic > Marine...
CAAACCTTTTGATATCAATTTCCGAATCCAACGCTTCTCCTTTTTCTAAATGATTGAACAAGTTTTTGGCAACGGTTGGTGCAATCATAACACCTCGTGTTCCCAAACCATTTAAAACGGCTAATTGCGGATGTTTTGAATGCAAACCAACCAAAGGCCTTCTGCCCGCAACTGTGGGTCTTATCCCTGCGGATTGAGAGACAATAGTATATGGAACATTAATTACTTTCTTTAGTTTTTCTACCAACTCTGCTTTTCCTTCTTTAGATGGATCTGAGGTTTTATCGGTCCAATTAAAGGTAGCTCCAACTTTATATAAATTATCTCCTAAAGGCAGTACAAAAAGTGTCGATTTTAATAAAAAATCAATATTTAATTCTGGTGCATGAATCGTCAACAATTCTCCTTTTGCTTCATTTAAAGGCAAGTCCTTAAAATATGGGTTTTCTTTAATTCCAAAACCTTCACAAAAAACGATTCTTGACGCTTTAATATCTTTGTATTTTATTAATTCTTCATCAAGATTTAATTGTTGATGTTCAAAATTTTCGAATCGGATTAATTGACTATCTTCAAGATAACTTCTATAAGATTCTACTAGTTTTTTTGTGTCAATTCTACCTGCTTTATTTACATTCCCAAAACTAAAATCAGCGATAACTCCACGATACGTTTGGGCATCTAATTTAGGGTTTAAATAATCTATCAATTTTGGATTATCACAAGCCTCAAACCAATTATTTTGATCTTCAATAGATTTAAAAGCTTTTTTGATTACGAACTTCTCATCAATGATTATGTTTAGTTTTTCTTCAATACTTTTATAAAAAGGACGTGCAACCTTTAATTGTTCTTGAGCATTCCAAACAGGTGTAAAACGTTTTAATATTACAGGATTATAAACTCCTCCAGCAACCAAAGAAGACGTTTGAGAATCATCTTCAAAAACCATAAATGTTTTTTTAGCCCCTATTAACTCTTCAACAAAAGCCAATCCTGCCAAGCCTAAACCAACAACAATATAATCTACTTGCATGGTGTAAAAATACGCTTTTAAATACAAAAAAACACCCCTTCTAATCGCTATTAGAAGGGGTGTTTTATAGTTTTAAGGTTTTAAACGGTCAGTAAATGATTCCGCTGAAAAATAGTGTTTTACTAATAGTTCCACATATCCATTTCTCTATTTCGAATACGTTCTTTGATCTTATCCGCTTCTAACAATTGAAACAAAGAATTTCCTCTGATATAATCAGAAATTTTTCGATTTCCATAAATATTTTCTGTTCTAGTAATCGTTGCAGAAAAGCGTCTTGCGTTCAACAAATGATCATACGATATTGGGTGCGAAGAGTTTTCAGGATTGAATACTTTTACTTTGTACAACACCTCTCTTGCAGATGGATAAAACACCCAAAACAGCGGATACAACTCATCATCATCAATTTCTGCAACGCCCAAGGTTTGTACATCTGGTCCCATTGGCGCAATTGCCAACAGCCTGTATTTTAATTCTCCTTGACGTTTGTCAAAATACCACATCCCTTTGATTTGATATCCAGAGATGTCTTGTGACTTGATGCTAAACGTATCTACAATGTCCCCATCCCGACGGATATTAAACAGTTTCCCAGCAATTTCCTGACGTGTAATTTTAGTACTGAAAAAAGAATCCTCATAGGCTTCTTTGATCTTCCCGGATTTAAGTCCTTTCATTAAGGTATCAAACAACGAACGTCTATTGCTAGAAATGCTTGTGGTATCAATAGGGAAATAATACGGAAGGTTTATTTTTTGATTCAGATCTATAAATTCCCATACCACTTTAGACCATAAAACATCTCTATCGTCTATATAGCCATAAGGCAATGGTTTGTCATTGTCAGCAATAATTTGATCTGTTGTCTTTTTACCTATTGTTTCAACAGTTGTTGAGTTTAACAAGTTTACTTGTGCATGTACAGCCCCTGAGAGCATCAATGCTAAAAAAACAATATAAAAATACTTACTGTTCATACTCGTCTATTTACTATTAGTTGGTAATCTCAATATTTACAGGCAATACTTTTTTCAATTTATACGAAGAGTTTCCATCAATGGTTGCCTCAATATCAAAAATGGTAATTACATCACCTCTTCTAGCTCTTGCCAATACTTTTTTAGCTTGTGCGCTAAATGTTGTACCTCTTACAACAACCGTTAATTGATTTGGCACCTTTACTTTAAAGCTACTTACGTTTAATTTTAAATCAAACACAAAATCTGGAAGTCCAGCGCCTATTTGAACTCTTGCGACACTATTTTTAGGCATTCTAACAATTCCAAATTGCCCTCTAGCTGTACCCATTGCCGCAGGAATGTCTTTTACTCTAAATGGTACTTCAGATTTAACTGGAGTTCCATTGTCTAATGTTGCTCTTACGATAACATTTACTTCATCTGCTTTTCCAGGCATCAAGGTATATTTACTTCCTCGTCCTTTCATCACACCACTTGAAGAAGTCGCTTTTAAATTAGTATCTGAGACTCCTGGCAATGACACCGAAATAGGGTTCTCAATTCCACGATACACCACATTCATCCTATCCGCTGAAACAACTGCTTGATTCGGTTGAGGAATCACAGAATATGTATTACTAAAAGGAACTGGAATTTCTTCATTGTTTTCCATAAAATAGATGATTCCTTCAATACTTTTATCACCAATAGCTCTAGCAGCAGAAAAATCTAAAACAACTTCACCATCTTTGAAATTATCATATTTTTTACCGTTTAATACTACTCTACTTGGCTTTAATGTCTTGTCATAACGCCCTAGAACAATACTTCCTGTAACTTTTTCTCCAGGATAATAGGCGTTTTTCTTAAGATTAACGATCCCTTTATAATTGGTCATCGACACCTCTGTTTCTAATTGACCTCCAAGTAAATAATTCAACACATCACTTTCTGTGTTTTTGATATTCGCTTGAATCTGTGTCAAACTGGTTACAGAAGCAATCAACGGGAAGCCTTTATAACGAGCGTCCAACCATTTTATCTTAATACCATCTCTATTGGGTTTGTCATCTATATTGAATCTTTTTGCTACAACCGATTTCAGATCTTCATAGCCTGCTCCTAAAGCACCTGTAACACCTGTTTTATAGGTATTGATTCTATCGATAAAATCCTTGCCTTTGGCTGTATACCCATCTCCTTTAAAAAAGTATTCATCCAGGAAATTTGTTTTGTCCATAGATTCATAATCTTTTTGATCCGCTACCTTCGCCATCATTGCGGTTTTTAAGTCCCCCAAATAACTAGTAAACTCTGAAGACAATTTTTTAATGACAAGCGCTTTGTCATTTAATGGTTTGTATTTAGCAGATTGCTCTTGTGCTTTGGTCTCTAAACCAGCGTAAGCCAATGTGTTTTTCTCTGTTGTCGATACATTACTTGTCGTCAACTCTTCGTTCATAAACCCAAATGCAGACAATACTTCTTTACTCATATTCATTGCCAACATAGCAATAAACACAAGGTACATTAGGTTGATCATTTTTTGTCTTGGAGACATTTTTCCTACTGCCATATCTAACTAGTTTTTAATGTTATAATTACTAATTACTTTTAGTTGACATTGCAGATAACATTCCGCCATAAACTCCATTTAATGAAGCTAAATTTTTTGCCAATGATTCCATTTGTACTTTTATTTTATCTGTACTCTCAGCCAACGAGCTATTCAATTCTGCTTGTTTGCTTGCATTTTCCATTTGGGCTTGATACAAGCCATTTAACGATTCCATTTGCACAGCTGCCAAAGACATTTGATCGTTGTATTTATTGGTTGCCGAAATGGTTTCCGAAGCGGCCGATAATCCTTCCGCAGCACCAGAGAAATCTTTGATACTTCTTCCTAAACTCGAAATCAATTCAGTATCTATCTGCGCCTCTTGTAATAAATTGTCTAATTTCTGAGACAACATTCCTTGTGCTCCTATAGTCACTTCTCCATCTTCGTTTCCTAATTCTGGGTACACTTTGGTCCAGTCTAAATCGTCATCTATTGGTTCATGTGCAGAGATCGCAAATACAATCGCTTCTACTACCAATCCAATGGTTAACATAACTCCTCCTGTAAGAGGTCCAATTGAAAAGTGCTGAATCTTAAACAATGCTCCAACAATAACAATGGCAGCACCCCATCCATACACCATATTCATCATTTTCTTATTTCTTCTTGACTGTGCCATAAATTTCTATTTTTTATAAAATTTGAGTTGTTATTTTGATCCTATTTTACCTAAGTGACTTTGTACGGTTCTAAAACCGATATAACTTCTTGCGGTATCTGCATATTCGTAGTCTCTAGAACTTACTTCTAAAAAGTAAGCAACGTCTTTCCAAGACCCTCCACGAATAATTTTTCTTTTATTTGCTCTATCTTCTACATTAGGATTCATTGTTGACCCTTTGTAATAAGAAGCTACATTGTAGGCTGTATTTGTCCATTCAGAAACATTTCCTGCCATATTGTACAAGCCATAATCATTAGCATTAAATGATTTTGCTTCTACGGTATACAAAGCTCCATCAACGGCATAATCTCCTCGTACAGGTTTAAAATTTGCTAGAAAGCAACCTCTATCACTTACCACACTTGGACCACCCCAAGGGTATTTTCCGAAATCCAATCCGCCACGTGCAGCGTATTCCCATTCTGCTTCTGTAGGAAGTCTAAAGTTTGAAACTTGAGCGGCATTTTTCTTCCCTCTTAAGTAATCGTTTTTATATTTTGTTCTCCAATTACAAAACGCTTCTGCTTGAGACCAACTTACCCCAACAACCGGATAATCTCCATATGCTTTATGATAAAAATAATCTTGGTGCATTGGGTCATTATACGAATAGTTGAAGTCTTTTATCCAAACGGTTGTGTCTGGATATACATTGACATTTTCTGTTCTTAAAAAGTCTTTTCTACTACCTCCTTTTTTGATAGCATCAGCATCTATCCAAGAATATCTATAATTTAACAATTTAGTATTGATGGTTGTTCTGCCATTTACAGCATCTTCTCTTTTGATATAAATGGTATCCACCATCACCTCTACATAATCTACATCTGGATAGTCGTTTCGATCCCAAATGATGTCTACATCCCAATTCAACGGTTTTATAGAGTCAAAATCGTAGTAATTATCGATCATGTACTGTTGGTATGGAGTCGCGTTTACAGTATCATTCTTGAAAGAAAAGTTCATAATCCCTCCAGTTAAAGGAGCTCCTCCACTAGCATTTGCACCTCCAAGAAGGGCTACTTCATCTGCCCTTATCGCCAAATGAGTTCTTACAACAGAATCTCTCACCCAATGTACAAACTGTTTGTAAATGCTATTTGTAATTTCTGTTTCATCCATATAATAAGGACGAACCGTCACTGTTCTTGTAGGTGTACTAAGGTTTCCTACTACATCTTCATCTTGTTTTCCCATTGTAAAGGAACCTCCAGGAATCAATGTCATACCCAATGGCTTTTCTGAAAACCATTTTCTTTTATATTTAACCCCTGTCAACTCACCTCTATCATTAGAGCCGCAGCTATACATTAGAGTTATTATTAGTGCAAATAATGCTACTTTCTTCATGTTCTTATTAAGCTTTTCCTAAAACCGTCCGTAAACCTATTATTTTTTTCGAAAAAAACAACAGGTTTTCTGCTTTATATTTTTACTAAACAGCTAAATTATATATTCTACTGCTATTATCTTAATTTTCGCAATGCTTTGTACCATCGCTCAGGCATTTTTTGTTCCGTTGCCTGTAAATAATCTTGATATGTACATGGTATTAACGCATGCCTTTTGTATTTATTATTAGTGCTAATGTTTATCTCCATCCACCATCTGCCACTCTTATCACTTTTATAAAAGTTGATAGGATCATCATCTTCCATTAAAACAATAAATTTTTGATAACTCTCTTTTGTACAATACGGATAATCCTTAGCTCTAAAGTTAACGCCTTCAATAAAATACCAAATCATTTGCGCAATTAAATGTGCCGTTTGATTGTTTACGTCAAATTTAGAATTGTATTCATAAATCCCAAAAGAACTCACTTTATCACTGATTCCTGCATACCTAGAAATAGCACAAATTTCTTCGCCATAAAACCCATTTGGAGAACAATTGTTGTTCGCTGGAGCTTCACTTTGTCTGATAGAACCAATATCAACACTCACAATATCAGCATCTCGCAATATGGGTTCAACCGTTTGTAAATCTTTTACTTCTCCCAAGCGATAGGCATCAAAAAACAAATTCTTTAACAAATCCATTTCTTCTTGTGAATTATAATAGGTTTGATACCCAATGTTGCTATAATTGAATAAATTGTTAGGTGTATCCATTACAATTTTACCCAAATAAGACCTTGAGTTCAATTCATCTTCTGTAGTTCCAATATCAAATCGGCTGTCAACAGCAACAATATTTACTGTTTGCTCCAACCCATCATAGGCTCTGTAATTTGCATAGGTAATATCTTGACTTCCACCAATAATCACAGGAATAATGTCCCTTTTTAACAAATAGGTAATTAAACTCGACACGGCAAAATAGGTGTCTTCAACGGTGTCTCCTTTTTCAATATTTCCTAAATCGACAATAGTTGTATGCCAATTTCCAGGAAACAGTTGATACAAATGCTTGCGAATTTCATGTAGATTTTCTCCACAATTTAAATTATCAACGGCATTTCTATCTTCTTGCACTCCAACAATTGCAATTTGAACACCCTCTAATTCTGGCACCCCATTTTGAGAAGAGTGCACTTCGATGCTTCTACCCAAACTTTGTGCAGATTGCAACACCAAGTGAGCAATTATTGTGTCTTTAACAGGAGTTAAAAAATCCAGATTCATTAGTTCTTTTTAGCTGGTTTTTTCTTAGTTGCTTTTTTCTTCGCCGTTTTTTTCTTTGGTTTTTTTGCTTCGATGATTGCCTCAACTTCTTCTAACGTAAGCGTTAATGCCTTTGTGGTTTTTGGCAACTCTATTTTTAGCTTTCCTTTGATAATATTAAATCGTCCCCAACGCGCTTTTTCTACACGAATTCCTGCATCTTCCCAATTGTGGATTAATTTATCTATCTCTTTTTGTTTTTTATCTTCGATCAACTGTACCAAATCAGCATCCGATAAATTATCGAAATCATATTTTTTATTTACGTTGATAAACATGGAGTTCCATTTGATAAACGGCCCAAAACGTCCAACACCTTTTTGAATTGGCATTCCTTCATGTTCACCAATTGGCGCATCTGCTTCTCGCTTCGCTTCAATAAGTTCGATTGCTCTATTCATATCAACAGACATCGGATTTTCTCCTTTGTCTAACGAAATATATTTTTCTTTAAATTTGAGATAAGGTCCAAATCTACCACTAGCTACAACCACTTCTTCTCCTTCATAGTCTCCTAACGATTTTGGCAATTGAAACAAACCCATTGCTTCTTCATAGCTAATTGTATTCAATGTTTGTCCAGCTTGTAAGCTCGCAAATTTTGGTTTTTCTTCATCCGTAGCTTCTCCAATTTGCACCATGGCTCCAAAACGACCCAATCGTGCATATACGTTTTTACCACTTTCCGGATCAATTCCTAACAAACGCTCTCCTTTTGCTCTTTCTGCATTGGCTGCAACATCTTCTACCGTTGGATGAAAATCTTTATAAAAATCTTTAATCATAGAGATCCAATCTTCTTTTCCTTCTGCAATGGCATCAAAATCTGATTCTACTTTCGCCGTAAATCCGAAGTCTAAAATTGTTGAAAAATTAGTCACCAAAAAATCATTTACGATATTTCCGATATCTGTCGGAACCAATTTCCCTTTATCAGAACCCACTTTTTCAGTCAGGTTGTTTTCGGTTACCGAATCATTTTTAAATACCAATTGAATGTACGCTCTTTCTTTTCCTTCTACGGTTCCTTTTTCTACATATTCTCTACGCTGAATGGTAGAAATTGTTGGTGCATAGGTAGATGGACGACCGATTCCTAATTCTTCCAAACGCTTTACCAAAGAAGCTTCTGTAAAACGTCCTTTTGGTCTTGTATAACGCTCTGTTGCAGTAATGAATTCGTTCTCCAATTGTTCATTTACATGTAGCATTGGCAGTATTCCTGCTTGCTCCTCATCATCAGTATCCGTTCCTTCTAAATACACTTTTAAGAAGCCTTCAAAACTAATCACCTCTCCATTGGCAACAAATTGGTTTTGGTTTTTAGTATTGTCTATTTTCACAACCGTACGTTCTAATTTAGCATCGCTCATTTGTGATGCAAGCGTACGTTTCCAGATTAAACTATACAATCTCATTTGATCATATTCGGCTGAAATTTCACGAGTCTCCATATTTGTTGGACGAATTGCCTCATGCGCTTCTTGTGCTCCTTTTGATTTTGTTGAAAAGGTTCGAGGTTTGCTATATTCTGAACCATACGATGCGGTAATTTCTACAGCTGCAGCATCTCTTGCATCCTGCGATAAATTTACACTATCGGTTCTCATATAAGTAATCAAACCTGCTTCGTACAAACGTTGCGCAACCATCATAGTTTTTGCTACGGGATAGCCCATTTTTCGAGACGCCTCTTGTTGCAATGTTGATGTTGTAAAGGGCGCTGCCGGTGTTTTTGTTGCTGGTTTTTTTTGCAGATCAGCAACTGTAAATTCTGCTGCCACACACGATTGTAAAAAAGCTTCTGCGGCGGCTTTTTCTGTAAAATTCTTTGCCAACTTCGCTTTGAATTTCTTCCCGTTTTCATTGATAAACTCTGCATCTACTCGATAAGAAGCAACAGGTAAAAAGTTTTCAATTTCACGCTCGCGTTCTACAATCAATCGTACTGCAACTGATTGTACTCTTCCTGCGGACAAACCTCCTTTTACTTTTCTCCATAACACCGGAGATAATTCATATCCTACCAATCGATCTAAAACCCTACGAGCTTGCTGCGCATTGACCAAGTTGTAATTAATTTCTCTTGGATTCTCAACCGCTTTTAAAATGGCTTTCTTAGTGATTTCGTGAAAAACAATACGTTTTGTATTTTCTTTTTTTAACTTTAATTGTTCTGACAAATGCCAAGCAATTGCTTCTCCCTCTCTATCCTCATCACTTGCTAACCAAACTGTTTCTGCCTTTTTAGCAAGATCTTTCAATTTCTTTACAACGGCTTTTTTATCTGTAGAGACAATGTATTTTGGTAAAAAATCACCGTCTACATTAACGCCCAATTCTTTGGATGGTAAATCTGCAATATGTCCAAAACTAGATTCTACTTGAAAATCTTTTCCTAGAAATTTCTCTATTGTTTTTGCTTTTGCTGGTGACTCTACGATTACTAAATTCTTTGCCATATCTCTCTTCAATTATCTTTTTTACACCTTATATATATAGTGTTTTGAATTGGCAAAAGTAGGAAGTTTTTTTATATATCAAAAAATCACTCGATAATTTTCTGTTTTTTCTACAGAAAAGATCCGTAATTAATGACCATTATACTACTTCTGAATTTTTAAATTTCTTTGGTAGCTTTATAAGAATACAAGGCGACAATAAGTGTCACTAAGACAACGACAGCACCTAGTTGATGCAAAACGCCTAAAGAAACAGGCACTGCATTTATCAAGGTAAAAACACCTAAGAAAAACTGTAAAATAAGAGCCCCAATTAAAATTTTAGCACATTTTTTTTGAAGAGCTGATAAATCCTCTTTACGAGCACTTAAAAAGAAGTCTATAAAAAATAACACCACGATAACAGCCAACCAACGATGTATAAATTGTACCAAAACAGGATCTTCAAACAGCGACACTATACCTAAATTCTGAAAGGCTTCAATACCAGATAACGGCAACCAATCAGCTCCCATTTTAGGATACGTAGGGTACATATACCCCGCTTTAAGACCTGCTGTAAAAGCGCCATAAAGTATTTGAAGACTCACCAAACCTAGCAAAATTTTAAGCTTTTTATGCAAACTGGGGGAAAAGGGAGTCTTTTTAGTTCTTGGAGCTATTATGGGCAAGGCTGTCCATAAAATATAACCAACCAAAAACAGTGCAGTACTCAAGTGTAGCGCCAATCTATAATGACTCACGCTCGGTCTATTTACCAATCCGCTCTTTACCATAAACCAACCTATAAACCCTTGCAATCCTCCTAACAAAAAGATAATTATTAAGTTTCTAAAGAGCGATTTACTTGTGATTTTTTTGGTGACATAAAACCAGATAAAAGGAATCAAAAATACAAACCCAATCAAACGCCCAATAAATCGGTGAATAAATTCCCACCAGAAAATAGATTTAAAATCATCCAACGAAAAATGACTATTGCTTTTTAGAAACTCAGGAGAGGTTTTATAATTGTTAAATTCTACCATCCAATCTTGTTCACTCAGTGGCGGAATAATACCCGAAATAGGCTTCCACTCTACAATAGACAATCCGGATTGCGTAAGCCTTGTAATTCCTCCAATGACAACCATTGCAACAACCAATACAGCTCCTAAAAGCAACCAATAACCAACTATTTTTGGAGTTTTATTTTGCATACAAACAAATTTATGCAAAGATAGCTAAAACTATTCTTGCCAACCCCTAAAAGAGCTAAGAAAGCAATGCTTTTTCGATTCACGGAGCGGTTGTTAATTTTCTGCCAATTTGTCATCTTTTTTAAATATTGGTTGTATCTTTGCCTTTCATTAAGACATGAACATGGAACAGATTGAAAAGGTAATTGATGAAACACTACAGGGGAAACCTCTTGTAATAGATGCTAAAAATAAAAACACCAAAAAGTTATTTATAGAAAGTTACGGCTGTCAAATGAATATGAACGACAGTGAAATTGTTGCTTCAATTCTTGCAGAACAAGGGTTTAATACAACTCAAAACTTAGAAGATGCCGATTTGGTATTGGTAAACACTTGCTCTATTCGTGAAAAAGCAGAACAAACCATTAGAAAGCGTTTAGAAAAATACAATGCCGTTAAGAAAATCAACCCAAAAATGAAAGTGGGTGTTTTAGGCTGTATGGCAGAACGACTAAAAGAAAAATTCTTAGAAGAAGAAAAAATTGTCGATTTAGTTGTAGGTCCAGATGCTTATAGAGACTTGCCTAACTTATTAGAAGAAATTGACGCCGGTAGAGATGCCGTAAACGTGATACTTTCTAAAGACGAAACCTACGGAGATGTCTCTCCTGTTCGATTGAACAACAATGGCGTTTCTGCCTTTGTTTCTATCACACGTGGTTGCGATAATATGTGTACTTTTTGCGTGGTTCCTTTTACACGTGGAAGAGAACGCAGTAGAGATCCTCAAAGTATTTTGGAGGAAATTAGAACAATGCATCAGCAAAATTTTAAAGAAATTACCTTACTTGGACAAAATGTTGATAGCTACTTATGGTATGGAGGAGGCTTAAAAAAAGACTATAAGAACGCTTCTGAAATTGCAAAAGCAACTGCTGTAGATTTTGCTGAATTATTAGATTTGGCAGCAACAGAATTCCCGAGAATGCGTTTTCGTTTTTCTACTTCAAATCCGCAAGACATGAGCCTAGATGTAATTCACATCATGGCAAAACATAAAAACATTTGTAAGTATTTACACTTGCCCGTTCAAAGCGGAAGCACGAAGGTGCTAAAAGCAATGAACAGACAACATACCAGAGAAGAATACATCCAATTGATTGACAATGTCTTGAAAATTGTACCTGAAATGTCTTTATCTCAAGACATGATTATTGGTTTCTGTGGAGAAACGGAAGAAGATCATCAAGAGACATTGAGCTTGATGCGTTATGTAAAGTATGATTATGGTTATATGTTCTCTTATTCTGAAAGACCTGGAACTCTGGCTGCTAAAAAAATGGAAGATGATGTACCCGAAGCGGTTAAAAAACGTCGATTGGCAGAAGTAATTCAATTGCAACGAGAACACAGTTTACTAAGAACACAACAGCATTTAGGAAAAACGGAAGAATTTTTAATTGAAGGTGTATCTAAAAAATCTGACTTGGATTTTAAAGCAAGAAACTCACAAAACACCGTGGTTGTTTTTCCGAAAGAGCAGTATGAAATTGGTGATTTTGTAAATGTAAAAATAAACGATTGCACCTCCGCAACCTTAATTGGAACTGCAGTTGGGTACTCTGATAATAATTAAATTAAGTAACAAAGACACAAAGTAACAAAGTGAAAATAAAATTCACGTTGAACCTTTGCACTTTGAAACTCTGCAACTATAAAAAGCATGGAAAACTTACAAGTTATAAAACAACGTTTTGGAATTATCGGAAACGATTTTCATTTAAACCGTGCTTTAGAAAAAGCCGTACGTGTTTCTCCTACCGATATTTCTGTATTGGTTACCGGAGAAAGTGGTGTTGGCAAAGAAAATATTCCAAAGATTATTCATCAATTATCACACCGGAAACATTCAAAATACATTGCTATAAACTGTGGCGCAATTCCAGAAGGAACCATTGACAGTGAATTGTTTGGGCATGAAAAAGGAGCTTTTACAGGAGCAACATCTGATAGAAAAGGATATTTTGAAGTTGCCGATGGCGGTACCATCTTTTTAGATGAAGTTGGCGAATTACCGTTAACAACACAAGTCCGCTTGTTGCGTGTTATAGAAAATGGCGAATTTATAAAAGTAGGATCCTCCAAAGTCCAAAAAACAAATGTTCGGATTGTTGCGGCAACAAATCTAAACATGGACAATGCCATCAACAACGGAAAATTTAGAGAAGACCTATACTACCGATTGAGCACCATTGAAATTTCGGTCCCTCCACTTAGAGAACGTAAGGAAGATATTCATTTATTGTTTCGGAAATTTGCAGCAGATTTTGCGCAAAAATACAATATGCCAACCATTCGATTGGATGAAGAGGCTACCAAATTATTGAACAATTTTCGTTTTCCTGGAAACATTAGACAGCTAAAAAATATTGCAGAGCAAATTTCGGTCGTTGAAGAAAGCAGACTGATCACAGCAGCAAAACTGATTCACTACTTACCAAACAATCGTGGCAACTTACCTGCTGTAATTAACAATCCTTCAAGTACTGATTTTGCAAATGAACGCGACATCATGTACAAAATCTTGTTTGACATGCGTAATGACATCAACGATTTAAAGAAGCTGACATTAGACATTATGAAAAGTGGAAATGCAGAACATGTTCAGGAAGACAATCATAAGATTATCGAAAAAATTTATCAAGAACAACATACAGAAACAGGAGACATAGAAGTTGTGCAAATTCCGCAAGCAGCTATTGAAACCACCAATTCATACGATTTTATCGAAACCATTGAAGAAGATGAATCGCTGTCTTTACAAGACAAAGAAGTGGAAATGATTCGGAAATCATTAGAAAAAAATAACGGAAAACGAAAATTAGCATCGAAAGAATTGGGCATTTCTGAAAGAACATTGTACCGAAAAATTAAACAATACGATTTATAATATGGTGTTTAATTGTCGATTTGTTTACATTTGAATTTATTTATGAAAAAAATACGTTACATCGCCAGCTTTTTAATCATCTCAATCACGCTAATTGGTTGTGGTGTGTATTCTTTTACCGGTGGAGATACTGGAAAAGCAAAAACATTACAAATAGATTATTTTAGAAATAATGCTTCGTTGGTAGAACCGAAGTTGAGTCAAAAGTTTACAGAAGATTTTCAAGAATTATTTACGCGTCAAACGAATTTAGAGTCTGTAACAACTGGAGGTGACTTGCATTTTGAAGGAGAAATAACAGGATACCGAATTATACCAATGAGTGCAACGGCACAACAAACCGCAGCACAAAACCGATT
>Ga0209554_1002186_pt1 | contig 13854 bp, 12 predicted proteins | sample MarorgKNORR_S2LV_5_FD_188221 | JGI IMG/M metagenome (GOLD analysis project Ga0209554, IMG submission 188221) | Marine microbial communities from the Southern Atlantic Ocean, analyzing organic carbon cycling - Bottom_A/KNORR_S2/LV (SPAdes) (version 2) | ecosystem: Environmental > Aquatic > Marine...
ATAAATCTGATTTATCCTTATCAATTAACCATGATACTCTTATCCATTACCGCGGATGGATTTTTATTCCGTACGGGAGAATTTGGGGCTCGACTGGTATTTGGACATGGCGTGGGAATATATTCACCAGAAATTCAAACAGCTGAATCTGAGCCTAATCTCTCTGGAATGAAATATGAAAAAAATGGTTCATGGTCATGGAAATCATCTTCTTCAGATACCCATGTGTTAGCATCAAATTTTAGTATTAAAAAGGGCCTATCTCAGCAGATTAGGACTTCGATTGCTCAACAAAATAATTTACATCAATTAGATATTACATCAGAAAATAGTAACCATATTTATATAACTGTGGACAAAATGGAAAGTGTTCAAGTCATTGCTACATTTAATATTGATAATTTTGCTGGAGAATTATTATTAATTCATCATTTTCAAGATAGTTTGAATTACGATTATTTATCTGTACAGAAAAATCAGATTTCCCTGGGAAGAGCTACTAACGGAGTCGCTAAAAATTTGTCATCCGAATCAATTAGCATGTCAAATTGGAATACAATTAGCGTGGTAGGTGATGGCAAACATTTTGGGGATATTTAAATGATGAACTGGTACTTCATGCCCATCAGTCCCCATTAGATTCGGGGGAAGCGGGGATTGAATTTATAGGGATGGGAGTGCTTTCACTTCGTGAAATTAGCGTTACATCCCTAGATCAATCCCATAGCCAATAAACTTTCGATTGTTACAACTTTACAACAGTTAAGTGAGTTTATAATTTGGGCAGGTGTAATATATTTACCGACATTTAAAAATTTATATACAACAAAGGAGAAAATAGTGAAAACCAGTATCATTATTATATTTTCAATATTTGGCGTAATATATTCGCAGAATCCGCTAGATAACTATCTTTCGGGAAGTATTTTATCCACCGTAATGGGAAGTTCCCAAGATGGAATTGATCAACCCAGAGATCTTGATTTTCACCCCACCCGTGAAAATGAGCTTTGGGTATTAAATCAGGGATCAAGCGGATATGATAGTAATGCTCAATATTCTGAAATCGTATGTGTACCGGAAAATTCAGACTTAACCTTTATTATTTATGATTCCTATGGTGATGGTATTTGCTGTAGTTATGGAAATGGCTCTTATACCGTTTCAGCCTGTGGCAACACATATGCATCTGGTGGCAATTTCAATAGTAGTGAATCCACATCATTTACTGTAGGCTCATGTGCATCATTTGATTGTGTTGATGAAGAAGTGGGATTAAGTATTAACATCAATACAGATAATTATGGCTACGAGACTTCATGGGAGGTAATCGATGATAATACCAATGCCATTTATGGCCGACATGGTGATGCGGGTGGCAGTACGGTTACTTTTTATAATGCAGGATTGGGCAATCAAATATCTGAATATAGAAAAGATGCCTATTCAAATCATTTTATGAACACTGCCAGTGCATTAGCCTTTGATAATGATGGGTATTTTGCAAATACAATAGATTGTAAAGATGGAAACAATAACACCAATGGTTTATTTGCCGGCCCCACACTCTGGGATGCAGATACCAGCATTTATGCCCGTGTAAATCAGGGCAATAATCTACTTGGTAGTCATTTAGATATGTTACATCAAAGCCCATATGGGGTGGGAATAGAATATGACGGCAGCGGGAATGTATATTGGGTTTTTGATGGATATCACTCAGCAATTGTGCGGTATGATTTTCAAACTCCTCATGCTTATGGTGGTGATAATCATGCAGATGGTAGAGTGTGGCGATTTGGTGAATTGGATGTGGATCGAGATGTGGGAATTTCCAGTCATCTGGTCATGGATGATGAAAATAGAATGCTGTACATTGTAGATTCGGGGAATCAAAGAATTTTACGACTCAATGCAGATTCAGGTCAGTATTGGTATGGATTAAATCCATACGGAGAACAACTCAATCAATACTGGATGATGGATGGGGCTGAGTGGGATGTAGTCATAGATTCAGGATTGGAAAGACCCTCGGGCATTGATATCTATGAAGATCGATTGGTAGTGAGTGATTTCGCTACTGGAGATATTATTTTTTATGATTTATCTGCCATGCCCGTAACCGAATTGGGTCGATTAAGTACAGGCAATGAAGATGGAATTATGGGCATTAAAATTAGTTCTGACTTAAGAATATGGTATGTGAACTACGCAACAAATCAGTTGGTTAGATTAGATGTGAATACCATGCCAGGAGATGTAAACTTTGATGAAATTGTAAACATCCTTGATATAATAACCATTGTGAATTTCATTATGGGTACCATTGAGCCAGACCCTTCCCAGCTTAGTGCTGCTGATTTGAATAGCGATGGAAATGTCAATATTCTGGATATCATTATGGTAATCAATATTATTTTAGATAATTAATAGTATATTTTTTGTTGAGAGAAAAAATGGAATTCATGAAGAATCCACCCATTGGTGTATTAGACGAGCACCCAGATTGGCTTGACCCTTTATATGCTGCCTTTGATAAGAGAGGTATAAAATATGAAAAGATTGATATTAGTACCTTTTCGTATGACCCTAAACTAAAGGATTGCCTCCCTTTCTATGTAAATAGACTGAGTCCAAGTGCACTCAATAGAGGTCATGAATCAGCGTTTGCCTTTACCTTGGATTATATCACCCATTTAGAATCTTTGGGTGCACGAATTGTAAATGGCTCTCATACGGTGCTTATTGAAACCAGTAAAGCAAAGCAAGCATCTTTGATGAGTACATTGAACATTTCTCAACCCAAAACCGTAGTACTCAATAGCATTTCACAAATTGAGCAATATATGGGTGAGTTTAAATTTCCCGTATTGATTAAGCCAAATTGTGGAGGTTCAGGGGCGGGAATCCAAAAATTTGATACAGTTGAAAAATTAAGAACTGCCATGGATTCAGAGCAAATTAGTCTTCCTACAAATCAGTTATTTATCCTTCAGGAGTTCATTCAACCCCGAGATGGTCATATAGTTCGTATGGAAACCATCAATGGAAAACTGGTCTATGCCATGAAGGTCTTTACGGATGGTTCATTTAATCTATGTCCATCAGATGGTTGTGATATTGATCGCTCCCCATCACCTCCACCCAAAGAAGATTTAGGTTATTGCCCATCAAATACAGATTCTGGTGTGCGATTCGAACTTTATGAGAATCCACCTAAAGATGTGGTAAAAGCGGTAGAAAGAATTGTGGCATTTGCAGGCATAGAATGTGGTGGAATTGAATATACAGTGGGTCAGGATGGACAGTGGTATATCTATGATATTAATCCATTATCAATTCTGAGGGCAAGTTTCAAAGCTGATTATGGTGTGGATGGCTGGGGGATGCTTGCTGATTATTTTATCCAGGAATATCATAAAGTAGTTGAATGCTCATTATCTGCGTGAGAATATAAATTTAAGAGAAGTTAAAATTATGAGAACTTTTAAAATACTTATTATTGGATTCTTTTTATGTTTCTTGTACGGTGAAACAACACCTTATACTAAAAATAAACTAATTGTTAAATTTGACTACTCACTAAATAAAACCAATATTGAGGTCCTTTTAGAGAACACTGATTTCAATTTAAACAGAAAATTAGTCCGACGTTTAAATATTTGGGAAGTTTCCATAAGTGGACACAAATTTTTAAATGAAGACCAAGGGCTTAATACAATTCGTATGCTTCCTGAAGTTGTTTATGCTCAATTGGATCATCTTGTTTCAAGCCGGGTAATTCCTAACGACCCTGATTTCAATCAAATGTGGGACATGAATAATACAGGCCAAGGTGGGGGTACAAATGACGCTGATATTGATGCGCCAGAAGCCTGGGATATTACCACTGGTGGATTAACCGCATTGGGTGATGAAATAGTGGTGGCAGTAGTAGATGGGGGTGTTCAAATCTCTCATACAGATTTAGTTGCTAATATCTGGGTGAATGAAAATGAGATTCCAGGGAATGGCATTGATGATGATAATAATGGCTATATTGATGACATTAATGGATGGGATGCCTATTCAGATGATGGCAGTATTCCCTCTGATAGCCATGGAACGCATGTGGCAGGCACTGTTGGGGCAGTGGGGAATAATGGAAACGATGTGGTGGGTGTAAATTGGAATGTAAAAATTATGAGTGTAGCAGGCTCAACAGGCTCAACCGCTACAATTAGCATTGCCTACGGGTATGTTTTGGATCAAAAATCTTTATGGCTTGAAACCAATGGACAATTTGGGGCAAATGTAGTGGCCACAAATAGTAGCTTTGGTGTTGATTATGCAGATTGTAATTCTGGCTCTTACCCTGTTTGGAATGATTTGTATAATGCTATGGGTGAAGTGGGGATATTGAGTGCGGCCGCTACCATCAATGCGAACCAAAATGTGGACTCAATTGGGGATGTTCCCACAGGGTGCGACAGTGATTATATCATTGCTGTAACGAATACAACCAATAATGATGTTAAATATAATGGAGCGGGTTATGGCGCAACAACCATAGATTTGGGTGCACCGGGAACTAACATTTGCAGTACCGTTCCAACGAATAGTGTAAGTTGTTCATATACAGGAACTTCAATGGCAACTCCCCATGTGGCGGGAGCAGTGGGGTTACTCCATTCTGTTCCCAACCTCAATTTAGCGCAACTATGTATCGATGACCCCGGGGCGTGTGCTTTGTTTCTAAAACAAACATTATTAGATAATACAGACCCCTTGACAAGTTTGAATGGGGTTACTGTTAGTGGAGGTAGATTAAATATTTTCAATGCGGTGGCAGCCATAAGTGGACCTGCACCACAATTATCTTATAGTCCAAGCTCAATAGAATTTTTCTTAGGGCAAGGTCAAGAAGAATATGAATTACTGACAATTTCAAATACAGGTGAAGTTGATTCTCAACTAAATTATTCTATTGATTCTTCTCCATTTCAAAATGTAGGTGGCGGTCCGGATATTGCCAACAATTATTGGGCAGATTCTGATGATAATGAGAATATTAATTATGATTGGATTGATATTTCAGAAATGGGAACTTTGTATTCTTTTTCTCATAATGACCAAGCAGGAACCTCAATAAATATTGGATTTAATTTCCCATTCTATGATGAGATATATAATCAATGTATTATTAATGCCAATGGATGGATTGGTTTCGGGAGTGATAATAATGAATGGGATAATATAAATATCCCCTCAGCCGTTGCACCCCAACTGGCCATATTTGGTTTTTGGGATGATTTGAATCCCGTAAATGATAATTGCAATGAATATTGTGCTGGGGTAGTATACACCCATTCAAATGCAGAACGATTGGTGGTGTGGTTTAATAATGTTGCTCATTGGTGGACTGATTATGAAAATAGTTTCTATGATTTTCAGATGGTTCTTTATTCCACTGGAGAGGTTAGATTGAACTACAATTCAATTGTTGGTGAACAATCGGCAACTATTGGGATGCAGAATGGGTCTGGGAATTCAGCGCTCCAAGTCTCAACCCCTGCCCATAATCAATTTTCAGTTAATATTATTGGAGGCCCTGAATGGTTATCAGTATCGCCAAACTCGGGTGAGATTCAAGAAGGCCAAAACACCATTTCAACTGTTACTGCAAATTCAACAGGGTTATCTGGTGGGGATTATTCCGCCTTTTTAACCATCTCTTCACAAGGCGGAAATGGCACAATACCCGTTAGTTTAAATGTATCAAATCAAGATTTAGTCATGGGTGATTTGAACCAAGATGCTGCGGTAAATATTTTAGATATTGTAATAGAAGTAAATATTATTTTGGGTGTAATAGAGCCAACAACCTATCAACTTTGGGTGGGTGATTTAAATTCTGACGGGGCAATAAACGTACTCGATATCATTTTAATTATTAATACTATTTTAGATACAGTATAATTATATGAAATTGATATTTTCAATAATATTGTTATTTTCACTTTTATCTGCAGATCCTTGCTCAGCACCCTGGTTGGGTGCTGCACATTCGGGTGCACCCGATGAGGTGAATTGTTCAGGCTGCCATTCTGGTTCAATTAATACGGGACCTGGAACGGTGAATTATAATATTGGGTCAAATACAGGTACTTATATACCTGGATATATTATCCTCATGACAGTATCAATATCTGAGGAAAATGTTAACCAATTTGGTTTTCAAACGGTGGCATTGCAAGCAAGTAATAATACCAATGCGGGTAATTTTACACTGTTAGATGATGAAAATACCCGTTTAATTGAAGATAATCATAATGGTTCAGATCGCATGTATGTGGGTCATACCGTGTGTGGTGCAGATGCTGAAACTGTGGGTAATATAGAATGGGAATTTGAGTGGCAGGCACCCGATGAAAATGTGGGTGATATTGAAATTTATCTTTCAGCCCTAGCGACAAATCATAATCATAGCACCACTGGGGATAATACATACTTCCAGATTATAACCTTAATCCCTCAAACCGTTCTTTTGGGTGATTTAAACCAAGATGGTGTGATAAATGTCTTAGATGTGGTGACCGAAGTAAATATTATTCTAGGAAACATTACACCCACGGATTTACAACTTCAAGCTGGTGACCTTAATAGCGATGGTGGGATTAATGTACTAGATGTTGTTCTGATTGTAGATCTGATTTTAGGTGAATAATTTCTTATTCACTCCATTTTCTACCAGAATAATACCCCAAGGCATTAAAAATTAAATCACAAGTTTTGTTCAAATAGCTTTCTTTGGCAAATTCGAAGGGTAAGAAGAGTTCCAAAATTTCCCAACCTAATGAGAGACCTATCATTGTTTTTGAATTAATTTTAGGGATTTGCGAAAGTCCAGCCCAGAAAATTAGATGTCCTAAGCTATAATGATTTACTGGATTTGAAAAATATTTTGGAAATTTTAATGTCCCCAATCGCTCCTTTGTATTGATGCAATCTATATAATCAACGGCCATGTGGGTGAGGAGTCCAACTCCTATTTTCTGCGTATTTTTATTAAATAGCATACCAGAGTAAACACCAATGGCGGGGATGGAATGAAGGGGGTGATATCCAAGACTACATCTATCGGAATCATAAATGGGGTCCGCCAAAAAATGATCTACATCTACAAGGTTTGTACTAAGTAAAAGGGATGATGTTTTTCCCCAAGTAGGATTATAGCTAACATATGCTAAGGCAAGGGGTAAAATTAGATGTCCACTAAGATGTGTTATCTGATGGGAAATATTAAATTGAAGCGAATCATTTGAAGTTTCAATTTCAGTTTTTGCAAAAATCATACTGGAAATTACAAAAATTAGAATAAGGTTTTTCATGTTATTGATTTCCTCAATATATAGGCATAAGAAGATTATTTAGAAAATTTGAATAATTTAGTAATAATCCTTAAATTACTGTAGTCGCAATGAAACTTAATTTACTCATAAGGGTTAGGTAAAGTAGCGAATAAAAATAATGAAATTATTAAGATTCATATTAACATTTTCTTTAATGCTTAATTTAGGCACACAGGCAGCAATCACATGTGATATGAAAGCCTGCAAAATATCTAAAAAAGTAGCATCTTGCTGTAAAAAAGATGCAACACAGCAGACAGAGTGTTGCTGTGCAAAGATGAAATGTAAAACCACCACTAAATATAATGATGTACTTCCTCCCGTTGTGCAAAATTCGATTTCACTCCAATATGAATTCTTACAAATTCAAGACCTGCTAGTGACTATTAATCAAGTAATTCCCCCTCTTTTTTCGGCCACATATTTCTATCGGGCGAATCCACCTTCAAAAAATAATATTCCACTATTGACTTAAAAACTTCTCCTTTTTAGTAAAATTACATTTTAATAAAATTTAGGAGAAAGTATGAAAAAGCTATTATGGCTTCCATTTGTTATTGCGTCCCTTTGGGGCCAATGAGCATTGTGAAGTAACCCGTCATTGCCGGTCGGCAATTCGGATAAAGGGGTTGGCCTGTGGGCTGGCCAAATCATGGTTGGTACCGATATCAATTATCAATTTATTGATTGGGCTCATGATGAAATAGAAGGTGAACAAGAGCCAAACAGCAGTGAATTCGTAGGAGATCATTTAGGAGCTTTGAGTGCCTATATTGTAAATCCTAGTATCACTATAGGTCTATCTGATTTTTGGAATCTAACATTTAGTCAGGTTATTGGTAAACGCCATATGACCTGGGGAAATGAAAGAGAAACGGTACATCATCGTGATGAAAGTTCAGATAGTGATTTTGAAGATCAAGCTATTGGTGGGCTATTAGGTGATAGTAGGTTGATATTCAGATATCTTGCATTAAATGCGGGTTCAGGTTCGGGTAAACGATTGTTTTTTGGTGGAGGTTTAGTCATCCCTTCAAAGAATACACTGACTGCTGATCCATTTCAATTTGGCATGAAAAATAAAAATCATCGTCATTTCAGCATGAGTGAAGGGGTGTATAAAGGTGTCTTTGAAACTCAATATTTCATTAAGAGAATGACAAACCCTGTTTTCGTGGGCGGTACATTTTCTATTGAAGAGCCATTGGGTGAAAGTGAACATGGCTTTAAGGCATCGCGGATGATTGATTTATCATTCACTGCATTCACTAAAAAAATAAACCTGATTAATGGATCAATGGGTGCCAGTTTGATGTTTAGGCGTACATATGAAGGTTTTTGGAATGGTGAACCAGCTCCAAATTCAGAAAGTCTTTTGGTAACCCCAGGTGTTGGTTTATTATTGAATGCAAAGGTTGGTGTATTAGCATTGAATATTCAAAAACCATATTTTATTGATGGTTCAGCATCAGGTGGGAATTCAGCGTCACAAGAAAAGACAGATGTATGGCAAATGTCAGTCAGTTTTAGACGAATATTAGATTACTCTATACCTTGGCTGTATTGGTAAATTATAGATAAGAAAGGTAAAACAATGAAGAAGTTATTTTTATTAATGAGTTTGTTGGTAATGGTTGGATGTAAAGGTGAAGTTGAAAAAACGGAAATCAATATACCTACAGCTCAATGTGGAATGTGCGCTGTGACTATTGAAAATGCATTGAAAAATGTAGAGGGTGTAAAAAAATCACTAGTTGATATGAAAGCATTGAAAGTTACTGTTGCATATGATCCAGAAGTTGCAGATGTTTCCAAAATCGAAAATGCAATTTCTAATGCCGGTTATCAAGCCAATGAAACTTCAGCCAATGCGGAGGTATATAAGAATCTCCCTGGTTGCTGTAAGTTACCTGCAGACAGATAGTATGTACACATACAAAGTTAATGATATGTCTTGTGGTAAATGTGCTGAAAAGATTCAAAGAGCATTTGATAGAAATAGCCAAGTTAATGATGTTAAAATTAATGTGGAATCCAAAGAAGTTTGTATAGATACATCAGCATCCACAAGTGAAATTATACAAGTTATTAAATCTGCAGGTTATACGCCTGTGGAATTATAAATAAAAGGAGTAAAAATGAAAAAGATTGTATTATTAATAGCAATGGCATTTACGGTGAGCTTAATAGTTGCTCAATCACCTTGTTCCAAAAACAAAGCCCCTGGAACGAAATGTTCGAGAACAGCACAAGTTGAAAATGGTAGTAAGGTGGCTGATGGAAGCGAAGTATTGTCTGCTTGCTGTAAAGCAAAAGCAGAACAAGGACTTAGTTGTTGTAAAAATAAACAAACATCTGATGCATCTAGTTGTTCATCAAAACAATGGTGGCAAGTGTGGAAAAAGGGTTGTGATAAACCCTGTTGTAAAAAATAGTAAACTAATAATATTCACGGGTTCAAATTTGACCCTGTGAATATTTCTAAAAAGTGAAATGAATTATGAATAATTATTTTAATTTAATATTTATCCTATCAATCTCTTTTGCATTCGATTTTGGTCCAAATGTACATGTGGCTAGGGATGATTACGATCAAATTTTCCCGGATATTCATATTGATGAAAATGGTGTTATCCATACCGTTTGGGTGCGTGTTTTAGGCAACTCAAAAAATATTTATTATAGTAAATCCATAGATGATGGGTTAAGCTTTAGTGAACCCATTAGAGTGAATTCGGTAGCCAACAATATAGTTGCTTATGTGGGTACAGGCCCTCGTGTAAGAACGTATGGAAATAGTGTTTTTGTTCTGTGGCCAGATTCTCGGGATGGATATAATAATACATCCATTTATTTAAATACATCTAATGATGGTGGCACAAATTGGCAAAATGAAATTATGGTGAGTGATCAACCATATTTTCAGCTATATAGTGAAATGGAGATTGATGGTGAGGGGAAACTTCATTTAATTTACTATAATTTCGGGAATTCATTACAATTTTTAAATGTACGTTATTCGAAAATGCAATTAGATGGCATGATGCTTTATGAAAGTATTCCTCTGGGTATAACTTCTGAAGAAGCTGAACCATGTGATTGCTGCGCACCAGATATGTCGGTTACTACTGAAGGGGATATATATGTTGCCTATCGAAATAATGTCTTAAATATCCGTGATCATTATATTGTGAAAAAATCAGCTAATTCCACTGAATTCGATGCCCCCTACTTGATGGCTGAAATGAACCATTATATTTCATATTGTCCATCATCAGGCCCAGTTATTGCCCTAGAAGGGGATCAGCTTATTGCAGGTTTCATGTCAGGAAATACTACGAGTTCGTATGTAGTAACGGCAAATTCTACTGAATTATCCTTTTCGCCTCCCATTAATGTAAATGAGGCCAATTCATCGTCAACTCAACAGAATTACCCCTCAGTTGCTTTGATGAATAATGTGGGACATGTGGTATGGGTCGATTTTGCTACTGGCGGAGGAGATATTCATTATGCAAATGTAGAAGTGGGTACTAATAATTTGCTGGATTCACAAATAATAAATGATGATTCTAGTAATGCCATGCAAACAAATCCAATTATAAAAAGTCATAATGGAATTATTTATTGTGTGTGGGCAGATGACAGGGGCAGTGATTATCAAGTATTTTTTGCATCCACAAATAATTTTGATATAACTTCGGGTGACATTAATCAGGATGATGAAATTGATATTCTGGATATTGTTTTATTGGTTAATTTTATAATGGGTACAGATTCTCCTGATATACTTGAAGAGATGGCAGCCGATATGGATGCCAATGGTGTGCTTAATATTTTGGATATAATTCAAATTATCAATATAATATTATTATAAAGGGAATTGTGGATAAGGGTAAAAATATAACACGGGGACAGTTTATTTATTATGGCGCAATAGGCACATTGGCCGCTACTATTCCCACCCGATTGATTGCCCAAGTTTGTGAATTAACAACGGCTGATATTGCAGGCCCATTTTATGTTGAAGGTTCACCTATTCGCACTCAGATTGCTCATCCTGATGAGCCTGGAACGCATCTATTTATTAATGGTCAGGTAAAAGGTATCGACTGTCAACCCCTCCAAAACGCTATGATAGAAGTGTGGCAAGCCGATGATGAAGGATGTTATAGCATTTTTAATGTATGTGAAAACGGAGTGATTGAAGACGAGTTTAAACTCCGCGGAATCATTATGACAAACGGTGAAGGTTATTATGGATTTGAATCTATATTACCTGCAAATTATGCAAATAGACCCAGGCATATTCATTATAAAATTACGGCTCCAGATGGAACCTCTCTAATTACGCAACTATATTTTGAGAATGACCCTCTCTGTGAAAATGATCCATGGTGTGGCAATGCAGATGACCGTATTATTCCCCTTACTGATGATAATGGTGCCTTGGGTGGCACATTTGATATTAACCTAAATACTGATATGGTTTCTATTTTGCTTGGAGATGTAAATCAAGACGGCCAATTAAATGTTCTGGATATTGTTTCAACGGTGGCCCATATCTTAGGAACTGAGCAATTTAATGAGGTTCAATTATATGCTGCAGACATGAATGGTGATGGCTTTGTCAATGTGTTAGATATTGTTCAAATGGTAAATGGTATTCTATTATTACCCCGTACAAATTCAGCACCAGTAATTGATCCTAAAATAATAATTAGTGATGGTAAGGTTGAATTTACAACCAAGGGTGTAGTAGCTGGAATTCAACTGAATGTTTCAGGTAATTTCTCCTTAACACATATCCCTCATAATTGGGATATTCATTATAATGAGGAAACAATTCTGATATTCAGCATGGATGGCTCACCTCTAAATAGTGATTTTTTATTTGAGTATGAGGGTGAACTTAATATTGAGTCGAATCTCATATCTGATTGGCAAATACATCGCTCAGTAGCTGAAATTACTTCAATTACGAATATCTTTAGCATTGGGAAGGCTTATCCCAATCCATTTAATCCCCAAACACAAATTGAATATCAACTACAAGAGTCGACTAAAATAAATATTTTTATAACCAATATATTGGGTCAGAAAATTGAAACAATATTTACAGGATATAAAAATTCAGGTAGTTATTCATTTATCTGGAATGCAGCGTCCCAACCATCAGGTGTTTATTTTGTTCATTTGAAAAATAGAAATCAAGTCATCACTCAAAAATTAATGTTGGTGAAATAGTAAAAACTCAATTTTTAAGTCCCATCACAAATTTTGATTACCTGTTACATTCTGTAAATATCTATATATGGGTAGTTGGTGGGGTGGTTTGTTAAATTATGGCGGAAATTTTCGGCTATTGAGCCACTAATAAATAGAGGAATAGGAATGATAAACAGAATTAGAATTATATTCATTTTAAGTGTTGGAGTGGTGACTTTGTTTTCCCAACAAAGTTTAAGTGTTAGGCCGTATAGTTTTGAAAATGGTCTCTCCAGAGAAGAAGTACCCATTAAATTAATGTCTGAAGTTGACGTTGAGGGGCTCTTTCGAGAAGATGCCCAACCTGGAAATAAACCCTTCAGATATGGTTACAAACAAGATGTGAACTTTACTACATCCAATTCAGGTGTGTGGCATATTTTAGAAAATGGTGATGCCCTATGGAGACTAACCATTGAATCTTCAGATGCATATGCTATTCGGTTGTTTTTCAATGAATTAGATATTCCTGAAGGGGCGATGCTACATGTCTATGGTAATAATACCGAAGAATTTTTTGGTGGTTACACATACATGAATAATGATTCTTTTTTCTCAACGCCTCTTGTACCGGGTGACAAGTGTACAGTTGAATATTTTGAACCAATAACGGCATTGTATAATGGTAATATTGAAATTATCAATATAATTCATGATTATAGGGATTTCTATACAATTATTTCTGGTAGTCGTGATGAATGTGGTACAAACGTAGTTTGTTCTGAAGCTGCAGCATATCAAGAGTCAATAGATGCTTCAGCACATTTAGATTTAGGCTGGTCTATGTGTTCGGGTGCGATGATTAATAACACATCGCAAGATTTAACGAATTATTTTTTAACTGCAGACCATTGCGTAGACGGGTCTAGTCCTTCTGGTTATCGATTTTACTTCAATTATGAAACCACATCATGTAACGGTTCATGGGCAAGTATGGGGTCTTATGCTTATGGCTCTCAAATAAAATGGACCACAGATGGTTTTAATGGGAACGATATTGTTTTTGGTAATGATGTGGCCTTATTGAAAATTTTAGGTACTGTATATGAATCATGGAATGTTTACTATGCGGGTTGGAATATTAATTCTAGTAGCAGTCAGTCTGCTTCTGTAGGTGTACATCATCCCAACGGTGAACCCAAACAAATGAGTTTTACTTCTGGCACATCTTATACTTCAAATTTTAACAATACGG
>Ga0209554_1002190_pt1 | contig 13826 bp, 15 predicted proteins | sample MarorgKNORR_S2LV_5_FD_188221 | JGI IMG/M metagenome (GOLD analysis project Ga0209554, IMG submission 188221) | Marine microbial communities from the Southern Atlantic Ocean, analyzing organic carbon cycling - Bottom_A/KNORR_S2/LV (SPAdes) (version 2) | ecosystem: Environmental > Aquatic > Marine...
AGGAAGTCGACGAAACCATCGAACGGATTGATCACGAGGTCAACGAAGCCGAGAGCGCCGCAGCCTTTATTGAAGAATTATCGCGCATGATGGATACCGCTCAGGCCCTCGCCGATGGCGCCTGCCTCAAGGGCGAAGACAACAGCAACTACATCGTTGGCTATGCCGCCGGCATTGTCTGCCATTGGGCCGATACTCAAGCAGCCGTCAAACCTCGATATATGAGCTATCTGCAGGCCGCTCTGGCCGGGAGCTCTATGTTTCAGCAGTGAGGATATCGCCGGGATTATGGAGAATTTCTATCAGATATCGGCGGAGCCCCTGTTCATGACGGCCCGCAAGCGCGCCCGCGCCGATTGCACGATGACCAATGAAACGCAAGACAACGTCTTGATCAAGGAAGGCGGCGTTGCGAATTTAAACGTCGCGAGCCAGGCATAGCAGGAACTCGGAAGGAGAACGCTGCGGCGCAGTCCCCGATTACGCAACAATCGATATTTCCTCCCGGTTACGGGTCTTCTGCATCCTCTGAAGTCATCATTACGGCGAGAAACCCGGCGCTCAACCAGGCCATGGCCAGCCACCAGTTTTGCCACATGCCGTAGCTGATATTGCCGATCAGCAGATAGCCCGCCATCGCCGCCGCGGCTGAGGACACGGCGACCCGGCCCAGGGCGCCGGTGGCGAGACGCATAAAGACGGCGGCGACCAGGGCAATCGTCAGAACAAGACCGATGATCCCAAGCTCAAGCCAGGATTGAGCCCACAGATTATGAGGATGCAGGGGGATCATCTTGTCCTCGCCGAACCCGCTCAGGGTATCCTGGCCAATGGCGCGGGAAGCGTCCAGCCCCCATCCAATAATTGGATGTTCTGCTATTTGTTCATAAACAAAATCAATAATATGCAAGCGTTCTTTCGTGCTATCTGACAAAAACAGTGTGACGCCGTCCCGCTGTTCCGATGAGACGAATTCGAAGGCGTATTGGGTCACTGCCAGATTGACCAGGAACAGCCCGGCCAGAAACCCCGCAACCCCCCAGCGGCGGGATTTGCAAACCACCCAAAAGACCGCGATTCCCGTCGTGTAAGCGACCAGGGACGCCTCCATGTTCTGGGCCAGCAGCAACGCCGCCACGGCAATGGCGAACAGCACGGCGGTTCGCATCGAGTGACGGCGCGAAATGGCCAGCATGCAGGGCCAGACGAAAACCGTCAAAGCCGCCGAGGACTGCAATAAGAGCAGATACGGCTCCCGGGGCTCGCTGCCCCACGGCGTCAGCTGATTCCAAACTGAAACGGCAAGGCGGCTGAGACTTCCGGCCGTGAACAGCTCAAAGCCGAACAACACGACGAAGAACCAGCCCGATGCGACGAAGGCGCTGGTGAGCAAATGCCGGTCAACCGCCACTAGTTTGGCCGCGGCGGCGAACATCACCATGCCGCACAGGCCGATGACGACCACCCGGAACCAAAGCTGCAGGCTGTCGAGCGGCGCCGGCGCCCACCAGACCGTCACCAAAGACCAGGCGGCGAGGCCGGCGAGCAGGAGTGAAACCACCGGCGGCAGAGCGCCAAAGACCGCCTCTCGATTGCCTTTGACGAACAAGAAGGCCAGAACCGGCAGCCCCAGCAGCAGCACCATGGCCTTGGGTGAGAAGACGGCGACCAGGGGGTAGAGCAGGATTGCCGCGGCAAAAACACGGGCCGTGAACGAGGTTTCGCTCACATTATTATGTTCTAATAAACGCACGGCCATCCCCTGGTGCACCCCAACGGTTACGGATTTATACCCGTCCTCGGGCTTTACGGTGACAAATTCGGTCATTTCCGGCGGTTTTTACACAAATCAAGCTTGACCGAACGCGGTATCAAGCCTATTTGCTCAATCAGGACCAAATAGGTCCTCATTAATTTTGACCCCGGATTGAAACGGTTAGGCATGATCAGATTGGGCTGCCATGATTAGACTGAGTAGGTTGGCGGATTACGGCGTCGTCTTGATGACGCACATCGCCACATTAGCTGACGATATGCACACCGCCCATGCGGTGGCCGGGGCGACCCGCATCCCCGAGCCCACGGCGAGCAAGATACTCAAGGCGCTGGTCCGGGCCGAGTTGCTCGATTCCCATCGCGGCGCCAGCGGCGGCTACACCCTGGCGCGCCAACCCGACGATATCCCGATTACCGAGATCATCATCGCCGTGGACGGCCCGATCGCGCTGACCTCCTGCCTCGACGCCGAGGGCAGCGATTGCAGTCTGGTGCCCACCTGCCCGACCCGCACCAACTGGCAGAAGATCAACGACGCCATCCACCGCGCCCTCGACGAGGTTTCCCTGGCCGACATGATGGGCCCCATGGCCGCCTTCATCCCGTCGTTTGAGCGCCGCACACAACAGACACGAGAGCTCTAGCCATGGCGTCACAAACCGACAGCCCACAAACCATCGATGACTTCACCGATGGCGATTACAAATACGGTTTCGTCACCGATGTCGAAGCCGAAACCATCCCCATCGGCCTCGACGAAGACACCGTCCGCTTCATTTCCGCCAAGAAGAACGAGCCCGAGTGGTTGCTCGAATGGCGGCTTGAAGCCTTTCGCCATTGGCTGACCATGACCGAGCCCCATTGGGCCAAGCTGCATTATCCGCCGATCGATTATCAGGCCGCCTCCTACTATTCGGCGCCGAAATCTCAGGACGATGGGCCCAAGAGCCTCGATGAAGTCGATCCCGAGATTCTCGAGGTCTATAAAAAGCTCGGCATCCCGCTGCATGAACAGGAGGCCCTGGCCGGCATCGCCGTCGATGCGGTGTTCGACAGCGTCTCGGTGGCCACCACCTTCAAGGCCAAGCTCGGCGAGATGGGCATCATCTTCTGCTCGATCTCGGAAGCGATCCAGGAGCATCCCGAAATGGTGCGCCAATATCTCGGCTCCGTGGTGCCCACCGGCGATAATTTCTACGCCGCCCTGAATTCGGCGGTCTTCACCGACGGCTCCTTCGCCTACATCCCCAAGGGGGTGCGCTGCCCCATGGAGCTGTCCACCTATTTCCGCATCAACGCCGCCAATACGGGCCAGTTCGAACGCACCCTGGTGATTGCCGACGAGGGCTCCTATGTGAGCTACCTTGAGGGCTGTACGGCGCCCCAGCGCGACGAGAACCAGCTTCATGCGGCGGTTGTCGAGTTGATCACCTTAGACGACGCCGAGATCAAATATTCCACCGTGCAGAACTGGTATCCCGGCGACAAGAACGGTGTGGGCGGGATCTATAATTTCGTCACCAAGCGCGGCGCCTGCCGGGGGCGGAACTCGAAGATATCCTGGACCCAGGTCGAGACCGGCTCGGCGATCACCTGGAAATATCCAAGCTGCCTGCTGATCGGCGACAACTCCGTGGGCGAGTTCTATTCGGTGGCCGTCACCAACAACCACCAACAGGCCGACACCGGCACCAAGATGATCCATATCGGCAAAAACACGCGCTCGACGATCATCGCCAAGGGCATCTCGGCGGGTCATGCGCAAAGCACCTATCGCGGCCTGGTGCGCATCGCCAAAAGTGCTACGGGCGCGCGCAACTATACGCAATGCGATTCCCTACTGATCGGCGACCAGTGCGGCGCCCATACGGTGCCCTATATCGAAGTCAAGAACGCCTCGGCCCATATGGAGCACGAAGCGACCACATCGAAGATCAGCGACGACCAGCTGTTCTACTGCCAGAGCCGGGGTCTCTCGACCGAGGACGCGGTGACCATGATCGTCAACGGCTTCTGCAAACAAGTGCTGCAAAACCTGCCCATGGAATTTGCCGTCGAGGCTCAAAAGCTCGTCGGCATCAGCCTTGAAGGCAGTGTCGGATAGCTTTAGGAAAACTAAATAAATGCTTGAAATAAAAAACCTTTCCGTTGCCGTTGATGGCAAGGAAATACTCACTGGTCTCGACCTAACGGTACAGGCCGGCGAGGTCCACGCCATCATGGGGCCGAACGGCTCGGGCAAAAGCACGCTGGCCTACGCATTGGCCGGGCGCGAAGGCTATGAGGTCACCAGCGGCTCGGTTCTCTATCAAGGCAGCGACCTGCTCGGCCTCAACCCCGAAGAGCGCGCCTGCGAGGGCATTTTTCTGGGCTTCCAATATCCCGTCGAAATCCCCGGCGTGGTCGGCATGAATTTCCTCAAATCGGCGACCAACGCGGTGCGCAGGCATCGCGGCCTGGATGAACTCGATGCCATGGATTTCCTGAAACTGGTGCGCGAGAAGGCCAAGCTGCTCGAGATGGACGAAAAGCTGCTCCACCGCGCGCTCAACGTCGGCTTCTCCGGCGGCGAGAAGAAGCGCAACGAAGTGCTGCAAATGGCCATGCTGGAACCCCGCCTGGCGGTGCTCGATGAGACCGATTCCGGCCTCGACATAGACGCCCTGCGCATCGTTGGCGACGGCATCAACCGCCTGCGCGCGCCGGATCGGGCGATCCTGCTGATCACCCATTACCAGCGGCTGCTCAATTATGTCGAGCCTGACAAAGTCCATGTGCTGGCCGGCGGAAAGATTATCAAATCCGGCGCGAGCGAGCTCGCCCTTGAGGTCGAGAATGAAGGCTACGGCCCCATGCTGGCTGAAATCGCCGCGGCCTGATGATGTCAAAAGACTTTCACAGCGCCTATGTGGACGCCTTCGCGGCGGCTCGCGCAAGCCTGCCCGGGCAAGGCGTCGGCTGGCTCGATACGTTGCGGACACAGGCCATCGAGCGTTTCGGCGAGGCCGGCTTTCCAACCCCTCGAGATGAGGTCTGGAAGTTCACCAACCTCCGCCCCCTCACCCGCCAGACATTTTCCCTGGCGCCGCGCCAGGAGAACAGCGTCACCCTCGATGACGTCTCCCCTCACCTGCCCGATGGTCTGGCCTGTCACCGCATGGTCTTCGTTGACGGCCATTTCCGCGCCGATCTGTCCGAATTGGTCGATTTACCGCCTGGCGTGCATCTGGCGAGCCTGGCGCAAACCCTCGACACGGACGCGGATTCGCTCAAAGCGTATCTTTCCAACGATGGCGGCAGCCCGGCCGCCCTCAACGCTGCCTTCATGGCCGACGGCGCGGTGTTGATAATTGATGAAAATATCAAATTAGACAGACCGGTCCATCTACTTTATCTTTCGACCGCCAGTGACCATGCGCAGGTCAATCATCCACGCAACCTGATCGTCGCCCGGGCGGAAAGCCAGGCCACGGTTATCGAGAGCTACGCCGGAGCCGACGGGGCCTATTGGACGAACACCGTTACCGAGGTGACCGTCGAGAGCAAGGCCAGCCTCAAGCATATCAAAATCCAGAACGAAGGAGCCGCGAGCTTCCATCTCGCCGCGACCCGCACGCGAATCGCCGCCGGGGCGAGCTATGACAGCTTCACGGCCCAGTTGGGCGCCCGCCTGGCCCGCAACGAGATATCCGCATCCCTCGACGGCGAAGACGGCGCCTGCTGGCTCAAAGGCCTGTTCCTCGGTCGCGGCAAACAGCATCTCGACAACACCACCCTGGTCGATCATGCCCTGCCCAACTGCCACAGCGACGAATACTACAAGGGTGTTCTCGACGGCGACGCCCATGGCGTCTTCCAGGGCAAGATCATCGTCCGCCCCGATGCGCAAAAGACCGACGCCCACCAATTGAGCAACAACCTGCTGCTGTCGGAGACCGCCCAGGTCGATACCAAGCCCGAGCTGGAAATCTACGCCGACGACGTGCAATGCAGCCACGGGGCGGCGACCGGCGAGCTCGACGAAGACGCCCTGTTCTACATGCGCTCCCGGGGTATCGGTGGCCGCGAGGCGCAGCGCATGCTGGTCGAAGGCTTCATCGGCGAAATTGTCGACACCATCGATCTTCCCGAACTGACGGCCCATATGGAGCGCGCCGTGAAGGCATGGCTGGAGCAAGGGAAATGACCATGGCTCACCAGAACGAAGACATGGCTTACGACGTGGAGCGGGTGCGCGCCGACTTCCCGATTTTCGAGCACCCCATCAACGGCCATCCGCTGGTGTTTCTCGATAGCGCCGCCAGCGCCCAGAAGCCCCGGGCCACCATCGACGCCCTGAGCCGGGTGTATGAGACCGAATACGCCAATATCCACCGCGGGGTCTATGACCTGAGCATGCGCACCACCAAGGCCTTCGAGGGTGCGCGGGATAAGGTTCGCGATTTCCTGGGAGCGGCTGAATCCCGCGAGGTCATTTTCGTTCGCGGCGGCACCGAGGGGATCAATCTGGTCGCCCAGACCTATGGCCGGGCCAATCTTGAAGCCGGAGACGAGATTATCCTGTCGCACATGGAGCATCACTCCAACATCGTGCCCTGGCAGATGCTGCGCGACGAGAAGGACCTGACCCTACGCGTCGCCCCGATCGACGATCAGGGCAATTTCCTGCTCGACGAATTCGAGAAGCTGCTCAACGAGCGCACCAAGATCGTCGCCATCACCCATGCCTCCAACGCGCTGGGCACTATCGTTCCGCTCAAGCAGGTCATCGCTATGGCCCATGACCGCGGCGCCGTGGTGCTGGTCGACGGCTGTCAGGCGGTGCCCCATATGACGGTCGATGTGGTCGATCTCGATTGCGATTTCTACGTCTTCTCGGGCCATAAGCTCTATGGCCCCTCGGGTATCGGCGCGCTCTATGGCAAGGCTGCCCTGCTCGAGGCCATGCCGCCCTATCAGGGCGGCGGCGAGATGATCCTGACCGTCGCCTTCGACAAGACCGAATTCAATGTCATCCCCCATAAGTTCGAGGCCGGAACGCCCCATATCGCCGGCGCCATCGCCCTCGGTGCCACCATCGATTATCTCAATGAGCTGGGTTTTGATCACATCGCCGCCCATGAGAAAATGCTGCTCGAATACGCCACGGAGCGGCTCACGGAATTCAACAGCCTGCACCTGATCGGCACGGCGGATAACAAGGCGAGCATCCTGTCGTTCACCCTTCAAGGCATCCATCCGCACGACATCGGCACCGTGCTGGACCGTAGCGGCATCGCCATCCGCGCCGGCCATCACTGCGCCCAGCCGGTGATGGACCGTTTCGGCATCGCCGCCACGGCGCGGGCTTCCTTCGGCATCTACAACAGCCGCGAGGATGTGGACGCCCTGGCGGCCGCAATCGGTAAAACCATCGAGATGTTCGGCTGATGTCTGACGATCTGCGCGATCTCTACCAGGAGGTCATCCTCGACCACGCCAAGAATCCGCGCAATTACGGCGCGCCCGAACAGGACGGCAACCAAAGTCATCGCCTGGCCCACGGCAACAACCCGCTCTGCGGTGACCGCCTGACGCTCCATGTCACCGTCGCCGATGGGCTGGTCCAGGGCGCCCGCTTCGAAGGTGACGGCTGCGCCATTTCCATGGCTTCGGCGTCCTTGATGACCGAGGCGGTCAAGGGCAAGCCCGAGGCCGAGGTGCGCGACCTGTTCGAACGCTTCCACGAAATGATGACCGTCGAGGATGCCGAGCCCGATCCCGACAGCCTCGACAAGCTCGCTGTTTTCTCCGGCGTGCGCGAGTTTCCCGTGCGCGTGAAATGCGCCACCCTGGCGTGGCACACCCTGATCGCGGCGCTTGACGGCAGCGATGACGCCACCACCGAGGTTTGATGTGACACTGGCAAGCGACGAACTCGATATAGAAGCGACTAAACAGGCCGTGATCGAGGCGCTGCGTACGGTCTATGATCCGGAGATTCCGGTCTCGCTCTACGACCTCGGCCTGATCTATGACATCATCATAGCGCCCACCGGCAAGGTCGATATCGTCATGACCCTGACCGCTCCGGGCTGCCCGGTCGCCGACATTCTGCCCATGGAAGTCGAAAAGGCGGCGCGATCCGTGGACGGCGTCACCTCGGCCCGTGTCGAGCTGGTGTTCGATCCGCCCTGGCGCCCCGACATGATGTCGGAAGCCGCCCGCCTGGAACTCGGCATGTTCTAAGATCGCTTCCAATGACACTGAGAACTGGCTACGGTTGAATACAACCTAAAGAGTTATCCGGGGGGATATCGGCTCATTAAGAAAAGCCTGGGGGGTTAATCTTGTTCATCACCGAAATAGCGCTTCCGACGGACGAATATCTTGCGGCCCTGATCAATCCGCCACCCGTCGACGTCGACGGCACGCCCTTCATATTCTCCACGACGGCGCGCTGGGATACGACAAGCGCGGTCAGCGTGTTCTACAAGGACAGCGAGGCGCGCGCCTGGACGGCTGCGGAAATCGCTTTCGAGAATGCCGGCTATGCGAGCTGGTCCGTGGTCGCCAACATTGATTTTACGCAGGTGACGAGCGAAAGCGATGCCGACATCGTGGTGTCGCTTGCCAACGACGCCATATTCGGCGAGGTGGATATCCTCGCCGATTCCGGAATACCCTCAACCGGCATCTCGCCCATTCCAACGCGCTACAACTATACGGTCGAGTCGTGGGACTCGCTTGACGAAGGCGGCGACGGCCGGGTGACCATCATCCATGAAATCGGTCATTCCATCGGCCTTGAGCACCCGCACGACGGCACTCTTATTTTCGGCGTCCCCCAAGGCGGCGAACTGGAATCCGGCACCAACGCGCTGAACCAGAACATCTGGACCGTCATGGGCTATGTGACCGGCTGGACCGGCCAGCCCAGGACCGGCCTTCACCTTCGGCGGACCGGCGACCCCAATGGCCTTCGACATCGCGGCAATTCAGTTTCTGTACGGCGCCAGGGCGGCAAACACGGACGATACGACCTACACATTGGTGACCGCGAATGCGACTGGCACGGGCTGGAAGGCAATCTGGGATACGGCGGGCACGGACACCATTTCCGCAGCCGCCTCAACCTCGACCGTCACGATCAACCTCAATGACGCCCCCCTCGACGGCAGCGTCAACGCGGGCGGGTTCGTATCCTGGCAATCCGACATCCAGGGCGGCTATACCATTGCCAACGGCGTCTCCATCGAAAACGCCATCGGCGGCAGCGGCAACGATATCCTGATCGGAAATGAGTCCGACAACAGCCTGACAGGCAGTGCCGGCAACGATACCCTGACGGGGAATGCCGGCGCCGACACCATCGATGGCGGCGCCGGGCTGGACATATCCGCCTACAGCATCGCCTCCAGCTCCGCGACCACGACGGTCAGCGATGGCGTCATCACCACCAACGACGGCTCCGGCGCGGACATCCTGACCAATGTGGAGCGCCTGAGCTATTCCGACGGTTTCCTGGCTTTCGACACGACCGGCGCCGCGGGACAGACCTACCGCCTGTATCAAGCCGCTTTCGATCGAACACCGGATACGCCCGGCCTGTCGCACAATGTAAATCTTTTCGATAACGGCTTAACGTTAAAACAGCTTTCAGACGCCTTTCTCGCAAGCGCCGAGTTTATTGCACTCTACGGCGCCGATTCATCCAATACTGTCTTGCTCACGGCGTTTTATGCAAACGTGCTGAACCGCGCGCCCGACACAGCAGGATTCAACGGCTGGAACGATCTCCTGACCAGCGGCACATTGGATCGCGCCGACGTGCTGATCGGTTTCAGTGAAAGCCTTGAAAATATCGCCCTGGTCGGCAGCGCTATCGAAAATGGTATCTGGCTCGGCGCCTGATTAAGATCAGGCGAAATCCGCCAGCCTGACAGCCTGTCTTTTGCGGCCCCAATTGCCGGGTTGGCCGTCGAACACCCCGGCGCAAACCGTGCCGCAGTTTACGCAGGCAGCCCCGGCGTCGAGCTTCCAGGCGCCCAGCTCATACCAGTCCCTCTCGATCAGCCGGCGATTGCAAGTCGAACAATAGGTGCTCGCCCCGGCGGGGTCGTGGACATTGCCGGTATAGGGATAATGAATGCCGTTCTTGAGCGCGATCTGGCGCGCCCGGGTCAGGGTCGCGGGCGGGGTGCTGGGCGTGTCAAGCATCTTCCAGTCCGGATGAAAGGCGCTGAAATGCAGCGGCACGTCGGGGCCGAGGTTTTCCATCACCCACTGGGTAAGCGCCTCGATCTCGCCCTCTGAATCATTCTCGCCGGGGATCAGCAGGGTGGTGATTTCGAACCAGACATCGGTCTCCTGCTTGAGATAGACCAGGGTCTCGAGCACCGCGCCCAACTCGGCGCTGCAAAGCTTTTTGTAGAACGACTCGGTGAAGCCCTTGAGGTCGACATTGGCGGCGTCCATATGGCCGTAGAACTCGGCGCGCGGCGCAGGGCAGACATAGCCCGCGGTCACGGCTACGCATTTCACGCCGACATCGTGACAGGCGGCGGCTACATCGATGGCGTATTCATGGAAGATCACCGGATCGTTGTAGGTGAAGGCGACGCTGCGGCAGCCCAGACGCTGCGCGGCGGCGGCGATGGTCTCCGGCGTGGCGGCATGGGCCAGAGTGTCGGACTCGCGGGATTTCGAGATGTCGTAGTTCTGGCAGAATTTGCAGGTCAGATTGCAGCCCGCCGTGCCGAAGGACAAAACCGGGGTCCCGGGCAGGAAATGATTGAGCGGTTTTTTCTCGATGGGATCGACACAAAAGCCGCTGGAGCGTCCATAGGTGGTCAACACAATGGCGTCGCCCTCGCGCGCCCGCACGAAGCACAACCCGCGCTGACCCTCGTTTAGCCTGCAATAGCGCGGGCAGAGGTCGCACTGGATGCGGCCGTCGTCGCGAGCGTGCCAGTATTTCGTGGCTGTGAATTCGGTTTCCATCATGCCGCCCTAGTATAGAATGGTTGGCGGAAAGGGAAATCGGCGATGAACAGCGCAGCATCTGTACGACCACCCGCCGTGGCCGGGGCTTTTTATCCCGGCGACGCGGGCGAACTCGACGGCGCGGTGCGCGGCCTGCTCGCCGCCGCCCAGCTCATTGATGACGGTCCGGCGCCGAAAGCCATCATCGCGCCCCATGCGGGCTACGTCTATTCCGGCGCCATCGCCGCCGAAGCTTATGCCAGGCTCGCCAAGGTGCGCGACACTATCAGCCGCGTGGTCCTGGTCGGCCCGGCCCATCGCATGCCGTTTCACGGCATCGCAGCAAGCGGCGCCTCCGCCTTCGCGACGCCGCTCGGTAATGTTCCCGTCGACGCCGAGGCGACCCGGCAGCTGATGGCCCTGCATCATGTGGTGGTGCTCAACGAGGCCCATCAGCTGGAGCACAGCCTGGAGGTCCATCTGCCCTTCCTGCAGCGCACGCTTGGCGACTTCAAGCTGGTTCCCCTGGTGGTCGGCAACGCTACGGGCGCGCAGGTCGCCGAGGCGCTGGAGATGCTGTGGGGCGGGCCGGAGACCCTGATCGTCATTTCCTCGGACCTCAGTCACCAGCTCGATTATGAGGCGGCGCGGACCAGTGACGCCGCGGTCTGCAAGGCGATTGAAAACTACCAGCCCGATCATATTGACGGACCCCAGGCCTGCGGCGGCATTCCCATCAAGGGGCTGCTCAAGATCGCCCGCGCCCGATCCATGGAGGTCGCCACCCTCGATTTGCGCAATTCAGGCGATACTGCCGGCCCGCGCGATCATGTGGTCGGCTATGGCGCCTGGATATTCCGCGAAACCATGGCGCCGGATGCAAAGCCGGAAGTTGACCCGGCTCCAAAAGCCGCCGACAGTGCTGACGCCGCCGCCGACATTATTGCCCGCCATGGCCCCGCCCTGCTGCGCATCGCCATGAGTTCCATGGCCTACGGCATGGCGAGCAGCAAGCCTATGGAGATCAATCCGGCCCTCTACCCGGCCGGCATGGGCGAGACGGTGGCGAGCTTTGTCACCCTCCATCTGGCGGGAAAATTGCGCGGCTGCATCGGCTCGCCTCTGGCGGTTAAGCCGCTCGCCGTGGATGTTGCCGACAATGCCTTCAGCGCGGCTTTCAAGGACCCCCGCTTCAAACCCATAACGATCAGCGAACTGGCACAAGTCGAATTCGACGTTTCCGTACTCAGTCCGCCGACGCCCATAGCCTTCGCTTCGGAGGCGGAACTGATCGCCGGCTTGCGGCCCCATCGGGACGGCCTGATCATCAAACTGGGCGAGCGCCGCGCCCTGTTCCTGCCTTCGGTTTGGGAAAGCCTCCCGGCACGTGCGGACTTTCTCGCCCAGCTCAAGAAAAAAGCCGGCATCGACGCCAATCAATCAACAGCAGGCCTGTCGGCGTCGCGATTCACTGCCGCCAGTATGGCCTATTCAGAATTGGGCAAAAACTGATTCGCCCGGCCGTTAATCAGCTCTTTTCGAGGGCGCCCAGTATATCGCGCAGATATTCGCGGACCTTCACGGCAAGATAGAGTATGCCGAACATCGGCAGGCCAAGAAAAAGTGTGCCCCACATCAAGATCAGAATCTCTACTTGGGCGACGCCGAGCATGATCCAGACCGCGCTGACCATACCGAGAATGATACTGATAAAAACCCCCGCTACTGACGAAATCTTGAGCAACGATGTAAGTTGTGACGAGGCTTGCATTTTGGAGCTCCTTTTGTTGAAGCCGTCCCGATGGCGATCACCATAGCGTAAATCGCCCAGAAATGAACACCGATTCCAACTTGGCGGGCCCCCAGGCTTCGGGCATAATCACGACCCCAAGGACAAGGCGCGATTGAGCATCTTCAAGCCGTCGTTGTCAGGGGTTGTCCGCCAATCACAATTTCGCAAGATGCACGGGAAATACTCGGGGAACGAAGTGGTCCGCACGATCAGTTTATACGGCCTGTTGCTCGGCGTCTGGCTACTTCTCTCGGGCTTCTTTACGCCTTTCTTTCTTGGCCTTGCCGTAATCTGTTGCGCCTTGGTGGTGATCATCGTCGCGCGCATGGACAGGGTCGACGGCGAGCCTTTGTCCTTGTCGATCAAGAGCAGCGTGATTGGCTATTTCCCCTGGCTCGCCTGGCAAATTCTGCGCGCCAATATCGACGTCATGCGCCTGGTCCTGCAACGCGACATGAAAATCGACCCGCAGCTTGAATGGGTCCCGGCCGGCCAGAAAAGCGAACTTGGCGTGGCGATCTACGCCAATTCGATCACCCTGACACCGGGCACCATATCGACCAGCGTCGAGAGCGGGCGCATTCTGGTTCATGCCCTGACGGCCGAGGGCATCGCCGATTTGCGCGCCGGCGCCATGGACGCAGCCGTGCGCGACATAGAAAGTTGAGCGCCATGTTCGCCTTCGCCGCGGCGGCGATCATCCTGGCCATGGTGTTTTCCCTGCTCCGCGCCTTCTATGGGCCGACGGTGTTCGATCGCATTCTCGCCGTCAACGTACAGGGCACCATGACCGTGCTGCTCATCGCCGTCATCGGCTTTCTCACCGGCCGGCCCGATTTTCTCGACCTCGCCCTGGTCTATGTGTTGATCAATTTCATCGGCACCCTGGCGGCGCTGAAGCTGTTCAAATACGGCCACATGGGAGACCGCCACTCGGGGGATGGGCAATCGGGGGACGGGCAATCGGGGGACGGGCAATCGGGGGACGGGCAACCAGGGAACGGACAAACGGGAGACGGCTCGTGAGTCTGATCATCGATATCATGAGCTGGGCGCTGCTCGCCGGTGGCTCCTTCTTCGTTCTGACCGGCAGTATCGGTCTGTTGCGCATGCCGGATTTCTTTTCCAGAACCCATCCAGCGGGGTTGATCGACACCCTGGGCGCGAGCCTGATTATCGGCGGATTGATCCTGCAAAGCGGCTTCACCCAGGTCTCCATCAAGCTGGTGCTGATCCTGATCCTGCTGTTCCTGACCAGCCCCACCGCGACCCACGCCCTGGCTCAGGCTGCCCT
>Ga0209554_1002194_pt1 | contig 13803 bp, 16 predicted proteins | sample MarorgKNORR_S2LV_5_FD_188221 | JGI IMG/M metagenome (GOLD analysis project Ga0209554, IMG submission 188221) | Marine microbial communities from the Southern Atlantic Ocean, analyzing organic carbon cycling - Bottom_A/KNORR_S2/LV (SPAdes) (version 2) | ecosystem: Environmental > Aquatic > Marine...
GTCAGACTAATTCAGGCTATAAGCAAAAAACCCCGCTTATGCAGGGTTTATCGTCTATTAAAGTGCGGAGAGGGAGAGATTCGAACTCTCGATACGGCTATAAACCGCATACCCACTTAGCAGGCGGGCGCCTTCAACCACTCGGCCACCTCTCCGTTAAAACTAAATTATTGTGTAGGAAATTTACCTATTAATTTTTCTGTGCCAAACGATTATGCACGAACAAACTGCTTCCCGCCAATTTGCTGGACGGCATTCTTTAATTCCAATTTAAGGAGAATTTGCAATAAACCTGTAATGCTCATATCCACAGAATTTGCTAATTCATCAATGTGAACCGGATCATGGCCCAAGTTTTTAATGATCATTCGCTCCTGATCGGTCAATTCAATGGAAATGGCTTTTTGCACACTTTTCACAGGATTAAACAATCGTGGGTTTATCTCACGAATGATCTCTTCCCCGCTGGAAACAGGGATAGCCCCATTGCGGATAAGACGATTCGCGCCTACACTTTGTTTATCTGTAATTCTCCCGGGGACAGAAAATATATCCCGGTTTTGGTCCACTGCGTTTAGGGCCGTTAAAATAGCACCGCTTCTATCCCCTGCTTCCACCACCACTGTGGCATGGGCTAATCCGGAAATAACTCGGTTCCGCTGTGGGAAATTTCCACGGTCTGGTTTTGTTCCCAACGAGAATTCACTGATCAAGGTTCCTTTTTCATAAATTTCTTCCACCAGTTTTCTATTTTCACCGGGATAGATCACATCCAGCCCCGACCCTAATACTGAAATGGTCCTGCCACCACCTGCAACAGCTGCTTTATGGGCAATGGTATCTATACCCCGTGCCAAACCACTTACGATGGAAATATTTTTCGAAATAAGGTATGAGGTGAGCTTCTGCGTCACCGATTTTCCATAAGGCGTAAACCGCCGCGTTCCTACGATGGCAACAGCATCCTCTTTATACTGCAGCGGTTGCCCTTTGCAATACAATATCACCGGTGGACTGTAGATCTTTTTTAGCAACATGGGATAATGATCATCCCAGAATGAAACAATAGAGATTCCTTTTTGGGTGGCTCTATCCAATTCCCGAATTCCAAAATCGAAATCGCTGTATTTCCTGATCTGTTCAGCAGATTTCTTATCTATCCCGTTGACAGTGCATAATTCTTTGATCGCTAATTCAAACGGATTGATATCCATCCCAAGGTGAGACACAAGGAGACGAATCCGCTGCTGCCCAATTTTGGGCACATTCAAGAGGTTGATCAGATGGTCCAGAGTCATTTATTGCACCGCTTTTACCAATGCTGAAATAAGGGTGTCCAATCCATCTCCAGAAACGGCTGAAATGACAAGAATATCTTGGTCAAAATTTTTCCATTCTTCTGCTAATTCATTATTGATATCTGATTTTGTCCTGCAGATCAAAACAGGTTTCACATCAAGATCCGGATTGAATTGTAAAATTTCATTTTGCAATGTTTTGAAGGTCTGAAATGGTGATTCATCTGTACCATCGATCAGATAGAGTAAAACTTTGTTTCGTTCAATATGTTTTAAGAATTGATGACCAAGCCCTTTTCCATCGCTGGCTCCTTCGATCAGGCCAGGGATATCCGCCATAACAAAGGAACTGTAATCTCCATATTTCACTATCCCCAGATTGGGCTCAAGTGTTGTAAATGGATAATCGGCAATTTTGGGTCGCGCAGCCGAGATTCGAGACAATAATGTTGATTTACCAGCATTAGGAAGGCCAACCAAGCCCACATCAGCCAGGACTTTTAATTCAATCTCAAAATGTCCTGATTCTCCAGGTAATCCCGGTTGGGCTATTCGAGGCGCTCTGTTTGTGGATGTTTTAAACCGGATATTCCCTTTTCCGCCTTTACCACCATTACATACGATGAAAGTTTCTCCATTTTCAATTAGGTCTGCTACAACATCTTTATTTTCTTTATTGCGAATAATCGTGCCCACAGGAACCCGTACAATCACATCCTGTCCATTCTTCCCTGTTTTTCGCGAACCACCGCCGCCGTCGCCATCATCCGCTTTATATTTCCTTCGGTAGCGGACATCCTGGAGTGTGTGCAAATTTGCATCTGCTTTAAAGACAATATGACCACCCCGGCCGCCATCTCCACCATCGGGCCCACCTTTCGGGATATATTTTTCCCGTCTAAAATGCACTGAACCCTTGCCGCCATTGCCAGCCAGGAGTTCAACTTCTGTAAAATCGATAAACATAATTCTTTTAACGGAATTTTTCAGTCATGAATATAAAGATGAATTTATATATCAGAAAAAGATCAGGCCATATTGGCGACAATTTCGTCACCAAATTCGGAGCATTTCAATTTGGTTGCTCCTTCCATGAGCCTATGGAAATCATAGGTGACACGTTTTTTATCAATGGCGCCCTTGATTCCCTTCACAATCAAATCTGCTGCAGCTTGCCAGCCCATATATTCTAACATCATTACACCGGATAAAATGACCGAACTTGGATTCACTTGGTCTTTTCCTGCATATTTTGGTGCAGTTCCATGGGTCGCTTCAAAAATGGCATGGCCAGTGAGATAATTGATATTCGCTCCCGGTGCAATCCCGATTCCGCCAACGATAGCGGCCAAAGCGTCCGAAATGTAATCACCATTCAAATTAAGGGTTGCGATCACATCGTATTCTGCAGGACGCAATAAAATTTGCTGCAGAAAAGCATCGGTGATCACATCTTTTATAACAAGTTCTTGGCCGTCTTTTTTGATGATCTGCCATGGACCGCCATCCAGATCTTCCGCGCCATACTCTTTTTTTGCAACTTCATATCCCCAATCCCGGAATGCACCTTCCGTGAACTTCATGATGTTCCCTTTATGGACTAGTGTTACTGAATCACGATCATGAGATAATGCATAATCAATGGCTGAACGAACCAATCTATTTGTTCCTTCAATTGAAACTGGTTTTACACCCAGACTACATGTTTCAGGAAAGCGAATATTGGACACGCCCATCTCATCTATTAAAAATGTTTTCACTTTTTCCAATTCTTCTGTACCCTGCATCCATTCGATACCTGCATAAATATCTTCGGTATTTTCTCGGAAAATGATCATGTCAACCAATCCGGGTTCCTTGACCGGTGATGGCACACCTTCAAACCAATGGATTGGACGAACACAGGCATAGAGATCTAACTTTTGACGAAGAGCAACATTTAACGAGCGAAATCCACCCCCGATTGGCGTTGTTAAGGGCCCTTTGATCGCTACCAAATGACTTTTAATGGAATCAAGGGTTTCCTGTGGGAGCCATTTACCAGTGGCATCAAACGATTTCTCCCCTGCAAATACTTCGAGCCATTCAATCTTTTTAATCCCACCATAAACTCTCTCAACTGCACTGTCAAAAACATGAACGGACGCTTTCCAGATATCAGGACCAATGCCATCTCCTTCAATAAAAGGAATGATGGGGTGATCCGGCACGATCAGTTGTCCATTTTGCATCCTCATCTTTTGTGCGTCACTCATGCTGCAGTTTCTCCGGCTTTCTTTTTAACGTCAGTTTTCGGTTTCTCTTTTGTTTCTTTTTTGGGTTTATCAGATTGACTCTTATTTTTATAATCAGTCAGGTAAAATCCGGATCCCTTAAAGATCAAGCCTGTCCCACCGCTTACAATTCGTCTTACGATACACTTTTCCTGCTCGCAGTTTGGTTTCTGCGTCAAGGCGGCAGACGTCATGGATTGAAAATGTTCAAACCTCTCCCCGCATTGTGTGCATATATAATCGTAGGTTGGCATTAAAAATGATTTATTATATTAAAAATCAGCGACTGAATTTAAAAATATTCAGCTTGGGTATTTAGACAATAATGCCTCATGAACACTAGATGGGACAAAAGCGGAAACATCTCCGCCATTTTTCACCACATCCTTCACAATCGTTGAATTTAAATGGATGTATTTTTCATCTGGCATCATGAAAATTGATGCTATATCTGGATTGAGATGAAAATTCATCATGGCCATTTGGAATTCGAACTCAAAATCGCTCACATGGCGAAGACCGCGAATGATTGCTATGGAATCAGTATTTTTTGCATAATCCACAACTAGACCAGTGAATTTGCTCACACGGATGTTTTCGATATGGCTTGTGGATTCCTTGATAAACGACAATCTTTCAATTTCATTAAAAAGTGGATTCTTCTCCACATTCACAGCTACAACAAATTCAAGGACATCAAATAATTTTGCAGCTCTCGCGGCAATGTCGATATGCCCATTATGGATGGGATCAAATGTTCCGGGGTAAATAATTTTTCTCATGTTTTTTTCCAAGTCAAGATTCGTGTGTCACCGTAATCGGTTACATCTGCACCTAAATAGGGTTCCTGACCCTTTTCACATTCTAAAATGAATTTACCGTTTTTATTTAAATGTTCAAGAATGCTTTCTGAAAGAGGTTCCAGCTCAAATCGGCCATAGGGCGGATCAGCGAAAATGAGATCAAAATAATGTGCTTCTCTTAAAAAGGTGAATACATCCGTTTTAATAAATTTGTATTCCGGCCCCTGGAATTTCAATGAGTTTTCTTTCATCAATTCTAAACTTTTTCTGTGTTTCTCTACAAATGTAACGGATAATGCGCCGCGGCTCGCAGCTTCAAATCCCATTATTCCAGATCCTGAGAAAAGGTCCAAAACTGTGTTGTACGAATATGGAGTGAGTTTATCAAATAGACTTTTTCGCACTCTTGATTTTGTGGGACGATAGGACATTTTAGCGGATGTTTTGACGGGTAGTCCCTTGAATCTCCCTGCCAGTACCTGCATTTAATCCTCCAGAATGGAAACGTAAAAATCAGCTCGAGGCGTTGCCCGACCTGGCTCATTGATTAAGGTAAACTTCCTGAGGAGAATATCATCGCCAACATTGGACAGTATTGCGCTTGTTTCTAAAATATCAGCTTTGTTTCTTACCCATATCAGAAGTGGGCCGTAAATTTGGTTTTCGGTATAAATTTGCTCGAAATATCTAAGTGAATAATCCACCAGGGACGTATCTAACTGAACCATCAGGTCCTTTTTAGTGATTGTACCTGCAGGAGAAATACTTTTTTGTTCCGGTAAGTCAAAACTATAATACCATAGAAATACTGTACTGTCCTCCCCCTCAGCATCCACAGAAAATGAAGTAGGGTCTATGGCCAGGATATTTTCAATATTTGGGTTAACACCACTTGTATATTCTAGACTTACAAACGATTTTGTAATAGTCAATGAATTATAACGATCCAAATCTGTTTGCGTTAACAGATTCAAAAGCACCGATGATATCGCCTTAGATTGTTTTAATAACTTTTGGTGTACTTTTCCCTTGGTTAATGTTTCAGTTACTGTTCTTTCAGATATACCAGACCTTTCAATTGAGAATCCTTTATTAAGTCCAAATATTGAATGATTCAGTTCATCCTGGAGTTTGATATAATTGAAACCTATAAACAGCCCAACAATCAATAATGATGAGAATACATATCCCCAAGATGATGGTTGTTTGGGTTGATCTTGGACAGGTTTTTCATCATCATCGGGGGGGAGAATGACGGGTTCAGGTTCTTCAGAATCAGCCACGGTCGCTGTTTGAATCACCTCTGTAAAAAAGAAATCTGTAATTCCCGGTTCTTCAAAAAAATTAAAAGAATAATTCGAACTGATATTATTGATGAGTTGAGTTAAAATATTTGCTTCATATTCAGGAAGTCCATCAATATTTTGGTCACCAATGTCTACCCCTTCAAAGGGGATACTTATCCTGAAATCGGAATTCTCCCACGCAGCCGTAGCCTGCCTGCCGAGCTTCTGAGGGCAAAAAACAGGAATATCATCTAGGTCAGATTCTATAATTCCTAAAGCTGCTAAAGTGATATCTTCGTTAGAATCTGTGGTTGATATGACTTTTGGGCTACCGCCTGAAAAGGCAACCATTCCCATATCGAACCGATTGTTTTGAACCTTATAAAATGTATACTGGTTTCCAAATCTTTGGATCATAGCTGCCTCAGACATTCCGGATCCATCTAAATAAAGTGAACTGACAGGACCCATCCAATGAGGAAACCCTCCTAATTCAGGGATGGATAACTTTAGGGTCAGGATCAAGGCCTGGGAAACAGCACAATAATGAATATTGGGTTCATCCGGTAAATAAACCTGTCCAAACAATGACACATTATTCCCTTCGGGTTTTCCCTTCCTTTCATCGAGCCATTGCATATAATCTTGATAGTCTTCCCGGGATAGATCTGGTTCTGCCTCTATTACACCGTGAGTTACAAATTCATCTGGGAATCCAACAATGACAGATTGCCCATCAAAAGGATGAGTTTCTGTTGCCTTTCTTAATGAAGACGAGAGGACTGTATTCAAGTCCGCTTCGTTATATAGAATGGAGGTTAACGACTCTGTGAATGGAACTCTAACGAGGCTTTTTAAGTATGGTGACCCATTTTGGGTATGCCATACACCGCAAAGAAGAAATGAGTCAGATATGACTAAACCAACCATCCAGATTCAGTTAGTTTAGTCCCAGCTTTTGTTCCCGTCCTGGATGATACCGTGACTTTTTGCTCTAAATGAAAAAAGTAAATAACGGGTTTCTTTTATAGTTTCCTTAATTGGGCTCGATACTTTTAAACTACTTTGAGCCTGGTCAATTTCCATTTCATATGGATTTCCGGTTAAAGGACAAAAATAAGTTGAAGAATCAGGGAGATAAGTTTTATAATATTCAACAGATTCGATTCGCTGCATGGGTTCTTCCTTAACAATGGCTATAAAATTATCATCTCCGAGATAACTTTCAAGATCCTTTTTCCGAATAAAGGAAGTATCATTTCTTCCAAGGTCTTCAGCAAATACAGCGATTTGGACGGTCGTATCTAAAACGGTATCTCGTCGAAAACTCTTGAAACCAAAGGTTGTATCGTACTCAAATTCAAAACTACCTGCTACATCCACATCAAATTTCTTCCCAAAAAGATAAACAGTTTGTTCGCCAATGAATAATGAATCTGCGACCGCTGAATCACGTGTTGCATTTACCACATTCATGGCCTCAAGAAAATTGGGATTATAACCACCCGTTAACTGAGAATAAAATACCTCCACATCGTACAAGTTTTGCATCCTATATCGGCTTTCTTTTTTATATTGTGCCTCTTCTTCCCAAATCGCGACAGGAACGTAGATCACGATAATCAAAAACAACATGGAAAGCAGAATACCGATTTCCAGCAAATCTCTTATATTTTGTTTTGTCAATTCCATGTATTCGTTTATTAAAATTTGATTTTTGGTAAAATCTTTTCCAATGTTTTTGGGCCAATCCCCTTGACCTTTAAAAGATCGTCTGCTGATTTAAAAGGCCCAAAATCTTCACGATATCTCATGATTCTTTCGGCTGTAACAACACCAACATTTGGAAGTTGTATTAAATCCTGTTTTTGTGCAGTGTTAATATTAATGATTTCTACTGTTGGTTTATAATCCTTTTCTGGCAGTGAACTGTTCAAATCCGCAGTTAATTTTTGACTTTCGCCACTAGATTTCGAAAAGGCAGTTTCAGCAATTTGTTTGAAATCTTCCTTTTCTTCAATTGAAATGGGATTGAATCCCTCATATAAATTCTTTTGATTATATGCCTTGATCCCATATCCAATGGTTAAGGTTCCCAACAAGAAATAAATAACCTTTGTTTCCTGTTTTGTGAATAAGGTCATTAAAGATCAAGTTTTGAAAAGGGTTTTCTTATGGGCTCGAGATTCTGTTGGAGTTCTTCGATTAATTTTTTTGTCTTTCGTGAAATCTTTCCAGGTGTTTCAATTTGAACTTTAACAAGTTGATCTCCATTCGATTTACTTCTCAAGCGGGGAAATCCTTTTCCTTTCATTCGCAGCACCTGACCCGATTGGATCCCTGCCGGAATTTTAAGTTCTGCTCTACCATCCACAGTTGGGATTTCTATCTTGCCACCTAAAACAGCGGTTGGATAAGATATATTGATTTCAATTAAAACATTTTCACCGTCACGGATGAAAAAATCATGATCGGTCTCAACAAACACAACAATGAGATCACCGGGGTTTCCCGAAATATCCTCATTCCCTTGGCCGTTCACTGTCATATAATTACCTTCTTCAACACCAGCGGGTACCCTGACCTTAATAGTTTCTTCTTTTTTTAACATTCCATCAGGCCCAGCTCCAGCTGGCCGATTCCCGATCCTTTTTCCGGAACCTTCACAATGAGGACAAACCGAAGTGGATCTCATATGCCCAAGGATGGTATTCTGAACGGTTGAAACCTGACCTTGACCCTGGCAGGTCGGACACGTAATAAATTGTGCACCCGGTGCAACAACTGACCTTTTTATTTTGATCTTTTTCTCTACACCTTTTCCAATTTCTTCAAAGGTCAATTTAAGTTTTATCCTAATGTCTTGTCCACGTCCGCGAGACCGTTGACGGCCTCCACCCCCAAAAAAACTTTCGAACGGACTCCCGCCAAATATATCACCAAACTGGGAAAAGATATCATCCATGCTCATATGAATACCACCGCCATATCCACCTGGTCCTGGAGTATCTCCCATCCCTATACCTGCATGGCCAAACTGATTGTATCGTGACCGTTTTTGATCATCGCTTAATACTCCATAGGCTTCAGCTGCTTCTTTAAAATTCTTCTCTGCTTCCTTATCATCCGGGTTTCGATCTGGATGATATTTAAGTGCAAGTTTCCGATAGGCTTTCCTGATCTCATCTTTAGATGAATCTTTTGAAACACCAATGGTATCGTACAGATCTCTCATTTTTTATTCACGATTACTTTCGCGTGACGGATAACCTTTTCCCGGTAAGTGTACCCTTTTTCAAATACACTCAAGATCACATGATCATCCATTTTATCATCAGTCTCAGTCATCATAGCATCATGTAAATCAGCATTCATTATATCACCTCTTTCACCAAATGGTTTTACATCAATCGATTCTAAAAATAATCCTATTTTTGAGTCCACCATCGTGACGCCATCAAGAAGCGTTTTTTCGGAGGAGTTGGATGATGCGATCATGCGATGAAGATCATCAATTATGGGCAGAAACCCTTTAATGACATTTTTACCATCGAATTGGAGTAAGGAAGTCAGTTCATTTGCTTTCCGTCTCCGAAAATTATCAAATTCTGCTTTCAACCTAAGATACTTATCATTGATCTCTTCTATTTGGATTTCTAAGGCTTTGATTGTTTCCGGATACTTAAGGTTTTTTTTGGAAACTGGTTTTTTAGCCGCTAGTGGTTTTGATTTCTTTTTTGTTTCTTTTTTGAATTTTTCAGGCATGATACACCAACAAAATTTTGAATTAAATTAAAAATACAGTCTAAAATTTAAGAGTATATGTTCGAACGGTACAACGATAGAAAAAGATGCTTATTTTAAAAGACTTGAAGCAGCACGGTAACTGCCAACGAAGGTAATGATGATCACCAATGCGAAAAGCCAGATCAAAACGGTTGGATCAAAAATAAGTTTTATCCCCCAGGATGTGTAATTCATGAACAAATAATTCACTCCATTAATACTTCCAATTAAAGCAGGAAATACCAGTGCAGCTGAAAATATACCGATAAACAACCCTTCAAAAATAAAAGGCATTTTTACAAAGGTACGGCTCGCCCCAATTAATTGTAGAGATGTGATCAAATCCTTTCTAGCATACACAGATAATTTCACTGTATTGTAGATCACAAGGACAGCGACAAAAATGATAAGTCCAGCTAAATAAGGGAATCGATCCAGGATTCGTGTATAGGTTCGTTCAATTTTATTGATCAGATTACCTTGGTAACGGACTTCTTCCACTCGATTTATAGCACTTATTTCCTTGATAATTGGTTCAACTTTGATGGGGTCCCTGCTTGTCCGGGTTAGATTGACCACCGCACTAACCGGTAAAGGATTATACCCCAAAATATCCAGAATATCTTCCCCAAACTGGTCCTTAAATATTCGGACAGCATCTTCCTTATCTATTAGGGTAGCATTTCGAACGCCCTCGATCCTCTTAATTCTGTGGATGTAGCTTATGGCTTCTTCGTTTGATACATCCTGTTTGAAAAAAACCTCTATTTTGTATTTAGCACGAAAGTAATGCAGAATTTTATGTGTATTTGTTCCGGCTGTAGCCAGTAATCCCACAAAGAACAAAGCGAGAAACAGAGAAAATACAGCGGTAAAAGTTGTCATTTTATGACGCCATATATTTTTCATTCCTTCAGATACAAGATATAAGAATTTATCCATTACCTTCCTCTCAAGACGCCTTCTTTTAATTCGAGAATAGGATGGCCTCGACCTTTGATCAAATTGTAGTTATGAGAAGCCATAAGGATCGTTGTACCAGTTTCATGAATCGATTCTAAGAGCCTTACAAGTTCAAATGATGATACAGGGTCAAGGTTGCCTGTTGGTTCATCTGCTAATAAGATCTCCGGTTCCTTAATGATTGCTCTTGCAAGACAGGCTCTTTGCTGCTCACCGCCAGAAAGTTCGTCGGGAAAGTGAGCATCCTTCCCTTCGAGACCAACCAGTTCAAGCGCCTCCTCCACTCTTTCAGGAATCTCATTTCCTGGGAAACCCAACACGTGAAGCGGCAGGGCAGTATTCTCAAACAAGTTCCTGTCCCTGAGTAATTTATAATCTTGAAACACCATGCCGATAGAACGACGGGCATTTGGAATCTTTCTTTTGGACATTTTCCCTGATGAATAACCATTAACAATCACCGTACCTGCATCAGGTATTAAATCGAAGTAAACTAACCGCATAAGGGTCGTTTTTCCAGACCCTGTTGGACCAATTAAAAATGAAAATTCACCTTCATTGATAGAAAGGTTAAGATTATTTACGCCATTCCCCTTTTCGTGGGCATAGGTTACATTTTGAAATTCAATCATGAAAAATTCTTTAATAATTTAAGGTAGGAAAATATGAAAGATACTTTCGTTTTCGATGGTTTTTCTTCTGTAAAACTTAAGAATTAGATTAAAGGGATTAACCATTGTATTTTAATAAATCTAGGGAATGAAATTTTGTAGCTTTCGTCCCTGTTTTAGCACTTCAAGGGGAATTTAAATATTTTGACAATACTGTTAGATTGTGTATTAGTTGTATTCTCAATCGTCATTTTGTGGAAAGGCGCAGATTGGCTAGTTGATTCTGCTTCTGAGATTGCTCATTCACTGCAAGTCTCAGATTTAATTATTGGACTTACAATTGTAGCCTTCGGTACATCTGCTCCCGAATTTGCTGTTACAATCAGCGCAGCATTTACCCAACAAACCGATATATCCATTGGCAATGTTATTGGATCCAATATATTCAATCTTGGATTTATTCTTGGTGGAACAGCCCTCATTCGTCCAATTACTACAACCCCTAAATTGTTTTACCGTGATGGATTTATCCTTTTGATGACAACGGTATTGATCTTTTTATTATTCTTTGGATTTAATGGTTGGACACCCGATGACAATTTTACTCAATTGGAAGGACTATTCCTTTTCGTGCTCCTTTTTGGATATATTGCATTTTTATTTATTAGAAAAGACCCCCCGGAAGAAGTCCATCCTCATAAAGCCAATTGGAAATCATATGCATTTTTCTTCCTTGGACTTTTCCTCATTGTTTATGGAGGTAACCTTATGGTCGTCCATGCATCTAATGTGGCACGATTTATGGGCGTATCGGACTGGGTTATCGCAGTTACAATAGTTGCAGCAGGAACCTCTGCACCAGAGTTAGCAACTTCAATTTCTGCGGCATTAAAAGGAAGACACGGAATCGCTATTGGGAATTTGATTGGCAGCGACCTATTCAACCTCTTAGGTGTATTAGGATTAGCAGGAATGATAAACCCCACATTGATAGCCCAGGATATTTATTTCAGTGTATTTAACCTGGTTCTAATGGTTGGAATTGTTTTGATAATGATTCGTACCAACTGGCGGATATCACGAGCGGAAGGTACAATTCTGGTAGTTGTTAATCTATTTCGGTGGTATTTCGACTTCGCGTCTTAGCGATCAAGAATATAAATTATTTTTTTCAATATATTCCCAAACGGGCAAAGTTACCATATATCGGATTGTTTTGTTTTCAACCCAGCGATGACGAATATTCGTAGATGAAATTTCAAACCTGGGAATATTTGCAAACTGTATCCGTTGTAGGATCCAAGACGGGATATCGCTTGGTCGAAATCCTGGTCGGATAGCGACAATCACCTGGCACTTATTTAATATTCCTTCAGGTTCTTTCCAATGTTGAAATTCAAGAAGACTGTCACTCCCTATTAAGTAAAATATTTCATTATTTTTAAGACTCATTTCTGTCTTTATTGCTTTAACAGTATCGATTGTATAAGAAATTCCCTTTCGTTTTAATTCAACATCTGAGATCTCAAAATTCGGGTTTCCTTCTACCGCTAATTCCAGCATCGAAATTCTTTCATCCACTGGCGTAATATCACGTTTGTGTGGTGGTTGGAATGCAGGAATAAAAAGAATCTTATCAAAATCCTCCGCTTCACATACAGTTTGTGCAACTAATAAATGTCCAATATGGGGCGGGTCAAACGTTCCACCAAATAAACAGATTCGCATTAATTCCCTCGTGCTACCAATTTTTCAACACCGCTGATGGTGTCCTTACTTTGACCATATAAATTATTTTCTTTCAAGGCAGCCTCATACAAATTAAGATGCTTATATGCTTCATCTATCTCCCGGTTACGGGCAAATGCTTTTACCACACCTGCTTTTGCCTTAAATACAATTTGTGTATCATAATACAGTTCAATAACTCGATTAAAGGTCATTCTTGCAGATCCATATTCTTCCATTTTCATGTAAAGAATTCCCGTTTCATATAATTTAAGTCCCATTTTTTCACGCAGGTATTCTATAGAAGTAAGGACTTCATTGAAATATTCCGAATCTGGGTAATCATCCAGAAATTCTTGATATCTTTCCAAGGCTTTTTCTGTGTATTCCTGATCATGAAAGTATTTTGGAGATTCGATCTGGTATGATTCACATATCTTAAAGCGGGCATCTTCCACATAAGGACTAAATCCCATCCGTCGAGTCAATTTTTCGTATTCTGCTATAGCTGACATATACTCTTCATTTCGATAATATGCTTCTGCAATGTAATACTGTGCATCATCCCCAAGGTCTGATCCAGACCCACGAATAAGTACTTGGGTAAAGTCACTTTGAGCCTGTAAATATTTTTTATTTGCCAGGTTATCCAATCCATTTTTAAATAATTCCTGAATGGTCGTTTCTGGCCCAGTTCTTGAACCTGCGCACCCTGTAATAATAATGCTGAATATTGAAAAAGATAAAATTAGAAATTTCATGATCCTGCTAAAAATTGATTGTTAAAGATAATCCTCCAATACCAGCAGGATTATATGGATTGTACATCAAACTGAGATCAGTTTCGATTGTTTCATATTTTTGTTTTTCCCGTGCCATCCTTTGGCTTGACCACACAGCTTCTAATCCACTGATCACATGATTAAATAGTAATGTAGTAATGCTGTATTTTGCCAGGGTCAGCATTTGGTTAGAGTCTTCCCTTTGGACTAAATAATTTTCCTTGTAAGGTGTTTTAATTAGGATTTCAATACTGTCGCCAACATCTTTTTCCT
>Ga0209554_1002195_pt1 | contig 13795 bp, 13 predicted proteins | sample MarorgKNORR_S2LV_5_FD_188221 | JGI IMG/M metagenome (GOLD analysis project Ga0209554, IMG submission 188221) | Marine microbial communities from the Southern Atlantic Ocean, analyzing organic carbon cycling - Bottom_A/KNORR_S2/LV (SPAdes) (version 2) | ecosystem: Environmental > Aquatic > Marine...
CTGATCCGGGCACTTCCAGCGGGATCTCCCGACCTGCAGCGTTTCGACGAGTACCACGCCGACCTCCTCCTGCTGGATTCGTCTGCTCCCGGATCGGGCGTGGTGTTCGACTGGGCCCTGGCTGAGGGGGCGCCGGCGAACCGCCGGACGCTCCTCGCCGGTGGACTGACCCCGGACAACGTCGGTTCGGCCATCGAGCGGGTGGACCCCTACGGTGTCGACGTCTCGACCGGGGTGGAGTCCGGTCCGGGCCGCAAGGATCCCCGGCTGCTCCGGGCGTTCATGCACAACGCCCGGGCGGCACAACCCGTGCGTTACGAGGGCGACGCAGATCGTCGGCCCTTCGACTGGCAGGAGGAGGAGAGGTAGATGACGATCCTTTACGAGGGTGACGACAGATGAACCTCTCAGAGCCGACATCGGACGGCAGGTTCGGGGACTTCGGTGGACGGTTCGTTCCTGAGACGCTGATTCCCGCCGTCCTGGAGCTCGAGACGGCGTTCCGCGAGGCCTGGGCCGACCCGTCGTACCGGGCCGAGTTGGACGGGTTGCTCGCCGATTACGCCGGTCGTCCGTCTCCGATGACCGAATGCCACAACCTCTCCGAACTCCTGGGTTGTCGGCTGCTGCTCAAGCGCGAGGACCTGAACCACACGGGCTCCCACAAGATCAACAACGTGCTCGGGCAGGCCCTTCTGGCCAAGCGGATGGGCAAGACCCGACTCCTGGCCGAGACGGGAGCCGGCCAGCACGGTGTGGCTTCGGCTACGGCCGCCGCCCTGATGGGCATGGAGTGCTGCGTCTACATGGGTGAGGTGGACGTTGCTCGCCAGGAACTGAACGTATTTCGCATGAAGCTCCTGGGGGCGGAGGTCCGGACGGCCATGTCGGGGAGCCGGACCCTGAAGGACGCTGTGAACGAGGCCATGCGCGACTGGGTGGCCACGGTCGAGAACTCGCACTACTGCCTTGGTTCTGTGATGGGTCCGCACCCGTACCCCTGGATGGTCCGCACCTTCCACGAGGTGCTGGGACTCGAGGCCCGACAGCAGAGCGAGGCCCTGTTGGGCGGTCCACCGGACGTGGTGGTGGCATGCGTGGGTGGTGGTTCCAATGCCATCGGAATCTTCTCAGGCTTCGCAGATGCTCCGACCGAACTCATCGGGGTGGAGCCCGCCGGTGGGGCGGCGATCGGCCGTGGCGTGCCCGGTGTGGTCCACGGCATGGAGTCCTACCTCATGCAGGACGAGTTCGGCCAGGTACTGGAAGCCCAGTCGATCAGTGCCGGTCTGGACTATCCGGGGGTCGGACCGGAACACAGCTATCTGGCGGCTACCGGACGGGCCCGCTACGAGTCGGTCACCGATGCTGAGGTGATCGAGGCCTTCCAGCTACTGAGTCGCTCGGAAGGGATCATTCCGGCGCTTGAACCCGCACATGCCCTGGCCTGGGTGTCAAGGGAACGGGCATCGCTGGCGGGAAAGTCCGTGGTGTTGAACCTCTCCGGCCGTGGAGACAAGGACGTAGCCCAGATGATGGAGATCCTGGCGTGAGTGGGGACCGACTGACGGGCCCGGTCGAAACGGCGCTGCGGGCCCGACGCGACGGCGGGGGCAAGTGCCTGGTTCCCTATCTCACAGGCGGGTTGGGCGACGACTGGGTGGAGACGATCCGGGCTGTCGCCGCTGCGGGCGCCGACGTCATCGAGGTGGGTGTTCCCTTCTCCGACCCTGTGATGGACGGCCCCACCATCCAGGCGGCCAACGAGCTGGCCCTGGGAGCGGGCGCCACGCCGACCAGCATCCTGGATGCCCTCCGGGGAGCCGATGTGGGCGTCCCGCTGGTCGTGATGACCTACTACAACATCGCCTACCGGATGGGCCTGGAGCGCTTCGCCGAGGCCCTGCTGGAGGGAGGTGTGTCCGGTTGCATCCTGCCTGACCTGCCCCTGGAGGAGGCCGATCCGTGGCTGGAGGTCGCAGCGGCGGCAGGGGTGGAGTCGATTCTGCTGGCTGCGCCCACGGCCCCCGACGAGCGACTGCCACGCATCTGCGAACGGTCCCGCGGCTTCGTCTACGGCGTGGGGCTCCTGGGGGTCACCGGTGTCCGTGCCGAGTTGGCGGCCAGCGCCATTGAGATCGCCGTCCGGCTGAAGGCTGTGACCGACGTTCCGGTACTCGTCGGGGTCGGGGTGGGCACCCCCGAACAGGCCGTCGAGGCATCGAACCACGGTGACGGTGTGGTGGTCGGGTCGGCGGTAGTACAACGCATGGTGGACGGTGCGGGCCCTGAAGGCGTCGCCGCCCTCGTGGCTGACTTCCGCTCGGCGCTTGATGCCTCGTGAAGGTTCCGCTGGGACGCCAACCACCGTGGGTCGGCGCCGACGGTGGATCTGCCGAGAGCCTCTACGAGCTGGTGGGCCCCGGGTGGTTCGATGACCTGGTGGACCGCTTCTATGAGGGCGTCGCCAGCGACGATCTGCTTCGCCCCCTCTACCCGGAGGACCTCACGGATTCACGGTCGAACTTGTCCGGGTTCCTGAAGCAGTACTGGGGCGGTCCCGCTGACTACAGCGCTGAGCGCGGGCATCCACGCCTCAGGATGCGGCACGCTCCTTTTCGGATCGGAGTCGGAGAGCGCGATGCGTGGCTGCACCACATGGCTGCTGCCCTGTCCGGTGGCGGTCTCACCGACGCTGCGGCGACCGCCGTGATGGAGTACTTCCAGGGAGCGGCTGAGCACCTCGTGAACGACCCCGCCTGAGCCTCCGGAGGCCGGGTATCGGGCTCGCTGAGGACCCGTTGTGATTCGATCAGCACCGGTCGGACCGGCACTGATCCCTGCAACCAAAGCGATGGTTGGGCGTAGATGCTTGACATTGGGCCCCAGAAGTAGTCGGATGTCATTTGACCGCAGGTGGGCAACCCCACCGGAAACCAGAAAAGGAGATGCTCGATGAACAAGAGCGAACTGATCGGGGCAATGGCCGAGAGCGCCGGAGTTACCAACAAGGATGCCGGCGCATGCCTGGATGCATTCTTCGAGGTGGTTGCCGCTGAGGTGGCCGCGGGGAACGCCAAGGTGTCGGTACCGGGTTGGATCTCCTTCGAACAGGTGATCAGGGCAGCCCGCAAGGGTCGCAACCCGCAGACGGGCGAAGAGATCCAGGTTGCCGCCACGAGGGCCTGCAAGATCTCTGTCGGCTCCAAGCTGAAGGCTGCAGCCAAGAGCAGTGGCGCCCCCGCTGCACCTTCGGCCTGGTAGTTCTCGAACGGTGCCCGGTCACGCAGACCGGAAGTAGAACCCAGAAGTGAACGGCGGAGCCGGGGCGACGACGCCCCGGCTTTCTCCGTTATCGGCGGGCACCCGGCTGTCTGCGTCCAGCCAGGTGGCACAGGTGTTGGTCCGCCCACCTGGCGCCAGATCGTGTGGGATGGTCACGTGACTGCGCTGCCGCATCCAGAGGCGGTCATACCGCACCGGGATCCCTTCCTGTTCCTGACCGAGGTGACCGAGCTGGTCGAGGGTGAGCGGGCTGTCGGCTACTGGCAGCTGACAGGCGAGGAACCCTTCTTCGGCGGGCATTTCCCGGGCCGTCCGACGCTTCCCGGTGTCCTGATGTGCGAGTCGATCGCACAGCTGGGTGCCTACGCCCTCCTCAGCCGACCCGACTTCGCCGGCCGTCTGGCGCTCTTCGGGGGCATAGATGGGGTGCGGTTCCGGCGCCAGGTGCTCCCCGGCGAGCGGCTCGACCTTGAGGTGGATCTGGGTCGGGTGTCGGCCAGGGCCGGAAAGGGAACCGGCCGTGCGCTGGTGGACGGCGTGGAGGCCTGCCGCTGCGATCTGCTGTTCGTCTTCGTAAAGGCCGACTCGGCCTGAGGGACGGACAGGTCCGTAAAGGGCTGCAGGCTGCAGAGGGCGCTATGCCCTGAGCTTCGTCAATCCAGGGTCTGTGAAACCGGGGTTCGCCAGGGTCTGTGAAACCGGGGTTCAGGCCGGGGCGATCACCAGGCTGCCGTTGTGGCCGCCGAAGCCGAACGAGTTGGACATCGACACCCCGGGCTCCCAGGGGGTCGGGGATCCCGTCACCAGGTTGATCGCCGGCATCTCGGGGTCTGGGGTGGCGTAGCCGGCGGTGGGCGGTATGAGCCTTTTCTGCATGGCCATGACCACGGCGACGGCCTCAATCGCTCCAGCGGCGCCCAGGGCGTGTCCGGTGATCCCCTTGGTGGAGGTGACCAGCGGCCCATCCGGACCGAATACCTCGGCCATGGCGAAGGCCTCCGCCATGTCGTTCAGTGGGGTGGAGGTGCCGTGGGCGTTGATGTGTCGGACCTGGTCCGGTTCCACCTCGGCCTCCTCGAGGGCCATGCGCATGCAGGTGATGGCACCCACCCCGCCGGGGGAGGGAGCGGTGATGTGGTGGGCGTCGGCTGTGCTCGCACCACCAAGGATCTCGGCCAGGATCGTCGCCCCGCGTTCGACGGCCATGTCCCATTCCTCCAGGAGCAGGACCCCGGCGCCCTCACCCATCACGAAGCCATCACGTTCTGCATCGAACGGTCGTGAGATCCCGACAGAGGAGAAGGCGGTCATGTTGGTGAAGCCGGCAATGGCCGTCTCAACGAAGGGTGCCTCGCTGCCTCCGGCCAGGACCACGTCGCAACGGCCATGGGAGATGAGCCGGGCTGCGTTGGCGAGGGCGTGTGTGCCTGCGGCGCACGCCGTGCAGGTGTTCTCGGCGGGGCCCTGGAATCCGTGCCGCATCGAAACCGCCGCCGGGGCGGCGTTGGGCATCATCATCGGAACCATGAAGGGCGATACCCGGCGGGAGCCCTTCTCGTGCCTGATCAGGATCTGTTCCTCGAGCGTGGCTATGCCACCGATACCCGTACCGATGAACACCCCCCGTCGGAACGGGTCGGCGGTGAGGGTGCCGGCCTGTTCGAGGGCCATGTCTGCTGCGGCCAGGGCGAACTGGGTACACCTGTCGCTGCGACGGACCGCCTTCGGGCTGTCGAAGTGGGGGGAGGGATCGAAGTCGTGGACCCGACGGTCACCTTCCGGGGCCTCTCCGCAGAGACCCTCCCAGAAGGCGTCGGTGCCGATGCCGCAGGAGGCGACTACGCCCATCCCCGTGACAGCGACCCGACGGCGTGACATCAGAGCTTGCCGACGATGAGGTCGTAGGCGCCACCAATGGTGGTTATGCCTTCGAGCTCTTCCTCCTCAACTGTCACGCCGAATTCCTCTTCGAGGGACATGATCAACTCGACCAGGTCAAGGCTGTCGGCGTCCAGGTCATCGGCGAAGGAGGCCTCCTTGGTGACTTTTGCGGCGTCGACCGAAAGGACCTCCACTGCGCACTTTGTGAACCGTTCGAAATTCTCTTCGCTCACCGTATTGCTCCGTTTCTCATCGGTGAATCACGTACCCCTTCAGCCTACGGCGATCAGACGACTCGGAGAATGCATTCGGCCCCCTGGCGACCGGTCGCCCCTGTCACAGCCTGACGGTCCGTCAGCAACCGGCAGGCATTCAGCCCATGAACAGGCCGCCATCCACCGGAAGGACCGCACCGGTCACGTAGGCCGCAGAATCCGATGCCAGGAAGGTGACAGCGGCCGCCACCTCTGTGGCCTGCCCGAGGCGACCAAGGGGCACCGCCTCCGCGTAGGCGGCCTGCTGGTCTTCGGGCAGAGCTGCGAGCATGTCGGTCAGGATCGGACCCGGGGCGACCACGTTGACCGTCACGTTCCGGCTGGCGAACTCCTTGGCCAGTGACCTGCCGAGGCCCACCAGGCCCGCCTTCGAAGCGGCGTAGTTGGCCTGACCGGTCTGGCCGACCCTCCCGGCAATGGACGAGACCAGGATGATCCGACCCCAGCGGGCCTTCATCATCCCCCTGACCGCACGGCGCGACACCCGGAAGGCTCCGGTCAGGTTGGTGTCGATGACGTCGGTGAAGTCCCCGTCCGACATACGTAGCACCAGACCGTCGCGGGTGATGCCGGCGTTGGCCACGAGTATCTCCACAGGTCCGAGCTGCTCCTCGATGGTGGCGAAGGCGGCATCCACGGTTGCTGAGTCCGTCACGTCGCAGGGGACGGCCAGGATTCCGGCGTCAACCAGCTCGGCCGGTGCCTCGCCCCGACAGGTCACGGCCACACGGTGGCCCTCGGCGGCGAATGCGAGCGCACAGGCCAGCCCGATTCCCCGGTTGCCACCGGTAACCAGCACCACTCGACTCATCTCATGCTCCAGGGGATCGTCGTCATCTGTCAGGTCGCCCGCAGCCAGGCGATCGGCTTGGAGGAACTCACACGCTCGGTGTCCACGGCCAGCCAGCCCATCAGCTCCCCGGCGAAGGGTGAGTGGACCTCCTCGACGCCGATGTGGCCGAGGAGTGCGCCGGCAGCCAGCTGGTGACCCGGATCCAGTCCCGGTACCGGTGTGAAGACACCTGCGCACGGGCTGACGACCATCCGGTCCGTGGTGAAGAGGTGCTCCCCCTCGTGGGACCCTCCGCTGTCTACCGGCGGTGCCGCCAGGGCATCCAGGAGGGTGTCGAGGTCATCGGGCGTGTTCACCGTGAGGCGCAGCGCCCCCTTCAGGCTGCGCTTCACGAGCCCGGTCAGGACGCTGCCGGGACCCAGCTCCACGAAGGTGGTGAAGCCCTCTCCCGAGAGGGTCTGGAGTGTCTGGGACCAGCGGACGGGACTGCACAGCTGGGCGTTCATGAGTGCGCGCCAGGTGGCCGGATTGGAATGGATGCCGCCATCCACGTTGGCCACCACCACGCCGTCGGGCACGCGTAGCTCTGTGCGGTCGATGGCCTCCCCGAGGCGGTCCCTGGCCGGCGACATGAAGGGCGTATGGAAGGCGCCGGAGACCTCCAGGCCCGCCACCCGCTTTGCGCCGCGGGCCTTCGCAGCATCTCCGGCGGCGGCCACGGCATCGGGAGCACCGGCGATGACCACCTGGCCCGGAGCGTTGTAGTTGGCCACCCACACGGGACCGTCGATCTCTGCGCAGGCCTCCTCGACACCGGTGTCGTCAAGTCCCAGCACAGCGGCCATGGTCCCGATCGGGTCCTCGGCAGCCAACCGCATGGCCTCGCCCCGCTCGACGACCAGCGCCACGGCATCCGGGAAGTCGAGTGCGCCTGCGGCGGTCAGGGCGCTGTACTCACCGAGACTGTGGCCTGCGTGGCCAGCCGCATCGATACCGAGTCGTGCCACCGCATCGAGGATGACCATGCTGGTCACGTAGGTAGCCAACTGGGCGTTGCGGGTTGCCCGCAGTTCGTCGGCATCGGCTTCCAGTAGGAGGTGGGCGACATCGCGCCCGGCGACCTCTGAGGCTTCGGCGACCAGCTCCCAGGAGGGGTGGTCGGACCACGGGGCGCCCATGCCGGGCTGCTGGGAGCCCTGACCTGAGTACATGAAGGCGATCATCGTGGGTCTCCCGGGGGCGGTCATGGTGCGGCCCGGCCATCTTGCAGGCTGTGGGCGCAATGGCGGCCCACAGTGTGGCCCATGGGTAGCCCCGATGGGAGCGTCGGGGTATTTCCCCTGCCGGCGGCCGGAGGTCACGGGAGGTGGAGAACCGGCCACCGGTAGGCTCGAGGCTTCGCCCGGGTGGCGGAATTGGCAGACGCGGAGGACTCAAAATCCTCTGACCGAAAGGTCGTGCGGGTTCAAGTCCCGCCCCGGGCACAAGACAATGAAATGCCGGTCCGGTGGGGGCCCGATGGTCACCGGGGGCAGCGATCCGGTTCGCGTACACTTGTCCATCCGATGGCACGACCGGTAGTGGAACGACGGCTCACAGCGCTCGGGAGCCGTCTGGTGCGCCTGAGGGAGGACCTGGCTGTGGCCGATGAACAGTTGGCCCACTTCGTCGCCGATGCCGACGATGCACGGGTCAGGTCGCTGGTCTCCGAGACCGCCATCTCCGAGCGGGAACACCGTGGTGCCGAGCGCCAGGTCACGGTCATGTCGTTGCACAGGGACCAGTTGGTGGCGGAGATCCAACGCCTGGAGGCCGACCAGGATGATCTTCTGGACCGTCTGACAAGCAATGGCTGATCGACTCCCACCCGCCGGTGAGGGCATCGGGCCCGAGGCCGCGACCGGGAGGGTGAGGGTGGTCCTGGCCGAGGATGAGGCCATCATCCGGCTGGACCTGAAGGAGACCCTCGAGGACGAGGGCTACGAGGTGGTGGGCGACACGGGCCGTGGTGACCGCGCCGTGGAACTCGTCGGCGAGTTGGATCCCGATGTGGTCATCCTGGACGTGAAGATGCCGGGGCTGGACGGGATAGAGGCTGCCCGACGCATATCTGCTCTGTATGACACCGCTGTCGTGATCCTGACAGCGTTCAGCCAGCGGGACCTGATCGACAGGGCCATCGAGGCCGGGGCGCTGGCCTACCTCGTCAAGCCCTTCAGCCGCTCCGAACTGGTGCCTGCAGTGGAGATCGCCAGGGCCCGCCACCGCGAGATGCGGGCGCTCACCGATCAGGCCCGGACCATGGCCGAGCGGCTCGAGGCCCGGAAGGTCCTGGATCGGGCCAAGGGTGTGCTCATCGACGAGGCTGGGCTGACCGAGGGCGACGCCTTCCGCTTCATCCAGACCACGGCCATGTCGGGTCGCCAGACCATGGCGGACGTAGCCCGGGCGGTCCTCTCCGACGGCCTCCGTCCCTGAGGTCCGGGACCCGGCCGTAGGCAGCCGGGCAACGGTGTCCGCATCAGGCCTCCCACGGGGCCCGCGGTATGGTCCGGGCGGTGTCCGGCCTCCTGATCCTCGACGGCAACTCCCTCACCTACCGGGCGTTCTTCGCAATCCCGCGCGACATGGTGACCGGGTCCGGCCAGGAGACGAACGCCGTCTTCGGTTTCACCCAGATGCTCATAACGCTCCTTCGTGAGCACGAACCCGATGGTGTGGTGGTGGCCTTCGACCGGCCGGGCGGAACGTTCCGCCATGAGCGGCTGCCTTCCTACAAGGCCAACCGGGAGCGACAGGAGGACAGCCTCTACCAGCAGTTGGACCTGGTGGAGGAACTGGTGGACGCCCTCGGGTTCGTGGCGGTGGGAGTGGAGGGCTTCGAAGCTGATGATGTGATCGCCACCCTCGCCACTGTGGCTGCCGATGCGGGCCGGGACGTCACGATCGTCACCGGCGACCGCGACAGCTACCAGTTGGTCCAGGACCCGCACATCCGGGTGCTCTACAACAAGCGGGGCGTGTCGGACTACGCCCTCTACGACGAGGCCGGGATCCTGGAGCGGACCGGGGTGCGGCCCGTGGACTACGTCGCCTACGCGGCCCTCAGAGGCGATCCCTCCGACAACCTGCCCGGTGTTCCCGGGGTGGGGGAGAAGACCGCTGCGAAGCTCATCAATGCCTACGGCGGGCTGGACGGGGTGTTCGCCGCGGCCTCTGAACAGACGCCGAAGTTGAGCCAGAACCTTCGGGAGAACGAGGACCTGGCGCGCCTGAACGTGGAGATGATGGTCCTGGTACGCGACGTGCCCCTCGGTATCGGGGTCGACGACATGACGCGGCGTCCGGTCGACATGGAGCGTTCCGCTGGCCTCCTCGAGGTGCTCGAGCTGAGTCGGGCGAGGGACAACCTCGGGCCTCTCCTGGGTGTGGACTTCGGTGGTGCGGCGGATGGTTCCGGTGCTCCCGGTGCCCCCGCCGGGGACCTGGAGGTCACCGTCGAGAGGTGTGTCGACCCGGAAGGGGTCCTGGAAGCCATACGGGTGCTCTCGGGTTCGACGTTTGGAATGGCCACCGTGGAGAGCCCCCCCAGGGGCGAAATGGGCCCTGTCCTGGGTGGGGGCATAGCGTTCTCGGACGGCGGTCGTGCCTGGTGGATCGACGAGGACCTGCTGGCCGACACCGTTGATTCGATCCGTGTTCTGCTGGGACCGGAAGGACCCGGGGTCGTCGCCCACGATGCCAAGCCCACCCTGCGTGCCCTCGGGCGCCTCGGGCTGGACGAGGTGGCGCTCGTGATGGACACCGCTGTGGCGGCCTACCTCCTCGACCCGGCTGAGACCGGCTACGACCTGGGTGCCCTCCTTGAGCGCCACGACGGACGTCGTCTGGGCGACCTCGGTCCTCCGGACGGACAACTGGACCTTTCCGGGGAGGCATCGGATCCCGCTGCGGAGGCGGGTGCCCGTGCGGCGGCTGCCTACAACCTGCTGACACCACTCGAGGCTGGTCTGGAGGCCCAGGGCCTGAAGGACCTCAACACGACCCTGGAGGTTCCTCTCGTCGCCGTGCTGGCCAGGATGGAGGAGCTGGGTATCGGCGTGGACCGGTCCGAGCTGGCACGCCTCCGCGACAGCCTCACAGCGGACTGCGAGCGACTCCGTGGCCTGGTGCACGAAGCCGCGGGGGAGGAGTTCAACGTGAACTCCACACCGCAACTACGCGAGGTGCTCTTCGTGAAGTTGGGCCTGACCCCGGGGAAGAAGACGAAGACCGGCTACTCGACAGACGCAGCGACCCTTGATCGGCTTCGGGAAGACCACCCGGTCGTCGAGCATCTACTGGCCTACCGGGAGGTTGAGAAGCTCCGTTCCACCTACGGGGAGGGCCTGCTGGCCGCGGTCGGACCCGGCGAGCGGATCCGGGCCACCTTCAACCAGATGGTTGCCCGTACCGGACGTCTCAGCTCTGATGCCCCGAACCTCCACAACATTCCGGTCCGGACCGAGGCCGGGCGGGCTTTCCGGCATGCGTTCGTTCCGGCCGACGGCAACTCCCTGCTGGTGGCCGACTACAACCAGATCGAGTTGCGGTGCATTGCCCACCTCGCCGACGATCCCGGGCTCATTGCCGCCTTCGAGGCCGGCGATGACGTGCATACGGCGGTGGCGTCGCGCACATGGGGCATCGATCCGTCGGAGGTGACCACGGAGCTGCGCAACAGGGCGAAGATGGTCGCCTACGGACTGGCATACGGGATGGAGGCCTACGGGCTGGCGCAGCGCCTCGGCTCACCGGTTGAGGAGGCGGCCCAGATCCTGGAGTCCTACTTCGCCGCATTCCCGGCCATACGGGACTACATGGACAGGACGGTGGCGGAGGCCCGCCAGAAGGGATACACGGAGACCCTGTTTGGTCGACGCAGGCGGATTCCCGAGCTCTCCTCGTCCAACTACAACGTGAGGCTTGCGGCGGAGCGCCAGGCAATGAACGCCGGCATCCAGGGCCTGGCGGCCGACGTCTTCAAGGTGGCGCTGATCCGTATCGATGCTTCGCTGCGTGAGACCGGATTCGAATCCACCCTGGTCCTCCAGGTCCATGACGAGGTGATTCTGGAGGTGCCGCCGGCGGAGATCTCCGAGGTGGAGGCGATGGTCCGGTCGGTCATGACCGGCGCCTACGAACTCCGGGTGGAGTTGGCTGTGAAGGTGGCGGTGGGATCCACCTGGGCGGACGCCAAGGGGTGAGCAACGACCCTGTGACCGGAGGAGATGGTGGCCACTGGTTCGAGGAGGTAGCCGACCATCTGGGTGGCGCCTACCTCCGGTATTCCTTCACCTACGGCACCGTGTCCGAGGTTGACGCCATCGTGGCGGCGCTTGACCTACGTCCGGGCCAGCGGATCCTGGACGTCGGTTGTGGCCCGGGCCGTCATGCCCTCGAGCTGGCCGGTCGGGGATTCACGGTCGTGGGTCTGGACATCTCATCCACGTTCATAGACCTGGCTCGTGAAGGGGCACCTCCGGGGGCGACCTTCGTCGTCGGCGACGCCCGTCGGATGGAGTTCGACTCCGAGTTCGACGCCGTCATCTCGCTGTGCCAGGGCGCCTTCGGTCTGGCTGGCGGACCGGGGTCGGACCGCGGGGTGCTGGACCCTGACGGAGAGATCCTCGAGCAGATCGTGGCGGCCGCCCGACCCGGCGGGGGAGTGGCCCTGAGTGCCTTCTCAGCCTATTTCCAGGTTCGGTTCCTGGAGGACGGGGACACCTTCGATGCCGATACGGGCGTGAACCTGGAGAGGACGGTGCTGCGGGACCTCGAGGGAACCGAGGTCGAGACGGACCTCTGGACGACATGTTTCACCCCGCGGGAACTACGCCTCCTCTGTGATCGGGCAGGACTGGATGTGACGGGAATCCGTTCAGTCCGGCCCGGGGACTACGCGGACCGCCAACCGGACCTCGAACATCCGGAGTTCCTGGTCCTGGGCCGTAGGCGAACCTGATGGGGCCGGTTGTGGCGACCGGCGGGTCGTGGCGCCCGGACGTCGGTGACGGGCGCTCTAACCGGGGTCCGGCGGTAGGCTCCCCCCGGTCCGATCTGCGTGATTCCACGCATCCGGACACTTCCAGTCCATCTACTCCTGTCCCTGTCCACCTACTCCTATTCGACGAGAAGAACACGTGCCCGACACCCCTTTGACAGCAGCCCTCCTCGACTCCCCGCCAATGGGGACATTCAACGAGGATGGCGAGTACATCCCCCGACCGATCACCGAGAACGATCTCGGGTCGCTGACCCTGGAGGAGGCCTACTCGGCCACCATGGTCGATGTCCAGAACGGCCAGCTCGTTGAGGGCACGGTCGTCCGGGTTGACAAGGACGAGGTGCTCCTCGACATCGGCTACAAGTCGGAGGGTGTGATCCCGCCGCGTGAGCTGTCGATACGAAACGGCGTGGATCCCAGCGAGATCGTGACCCTCGGTGAGAGGATCGAAGCGGTCGTTCTCCAGCGCGAGGACAAGGACGGTCGTCTGATCCTCTCCAAGAAGCGTGCCCAGTACGAACGTGCCTGGGGCCGTATCGAGGAGATCCAGCAGGGCGACGGGATCGTCTCCGGAACGGTTATCGAGGTCGTCAAGGGCGGCCTCATCGTGGACATCGGTCTCCGTGGCTTCCTTCCCGCATCCCTGGTGGACCTGCGCCGTGTACGCGACCTGCAGCCCTTCATCGGGACCACCATCGACGCCAAGATCATCGAGCTGGACAAGAACCGCAACAACGTGGTCCTGTCCCGTCGGGCATGGCTGGAAGAGACCCAGAAGGAGAAGAGGGAGGAATTCCTCCACAACCTCCGTCCGGGCGAGATCCGCAAGGGCATCGTGTCCAGCGTGGTCAACTTCGGCGCATTCGTCGACCTTGGCGGCATGGACGGCCTCATCCACGTTTCGGAACTCTCATGGAAGCACGTAGACCATCCCGGTTCGGTGGTCAGCGTCGATGACGAGATCGAGGTGCAGGTACTCGAGGTGGATCTCAGCAGGGAGCGCATCAGCCTCTCGCTGAAGGCCACCCAGCAGGATCCGTGGCGGGAGTTCGCCGGTGCCCACCAGGTGGGCGAGCTGGTCTACGGCCGTGTCACGAAGTTGGTTCCGTTCGGATCCTTCGTGCAGGTGGGCGACGGCATCGAGGGTCTCGTGCACATCTCGGAGATGTCGGCACACCATGTGGAGTTGCCCGAACAGGTCGTCACCCCCGGTGAGGAACTCTGGGTGAAGATCATCGATCTGGACCTCCAGCGTCGGCGGATCAGCCTTTCGATCAAGCAGGCGGCCGAGGGCGGGATCGTGGCTGCCGAGTACCAGGAGCACTTCGGCGAGCACGCCTATGACGCGGAGGGCAACTTCATCGGTGGCGAGGATTCGGAAGGCCAGGAGGCCTGGGCCGACCTGTACACCGAGACCGGGTCGACCGGCGATGCCGTTGAGGGCGAGCCCTCCACGGATGACGCTGTCGAGGCCGCAGGGGCTGTCGAAGCCGTCGAGACGGCTGAAGCCGCTCC
>Ga0209554_1002196_pt1 | contig 13794 bp, 11 predicted proteins | sample MarorgKNORR_S2LV_5_FD_188221 | JGI IMG/M metagenome (GOLD analysis project Ga0209554, IMG submission 188221) | Marine microbial communities from the Southern Atlantic Ocean, analyzing organic carbon cycling - Bottom_A/KNORR_S2/LV (SPAdes) (version 2) | ecosystem: Environmental > Aquatic > Marine...
ACCTTAATTCAGAACTATGAAATTTAAATTATTATCAACCTTAATAACTATTATCTTTATTTTTTCTTTTAACCTACAATCATTTTCTAATAAAGATAGCATAACTAATCACTTAGAATGGAGAAACATAGGACCCGATAGAGGAGGTAGATCAATTGCTGTTTCAGGATCTTCCTCTAGAATAAACGAATATTATTTTGGTGCTGTTGGGGGAGGATTATGGAAAACTATTGATGGTGGACAAACATGGAAACCAGTGACAGATGGTCAATTAAAGAGTTCTTCAGTGGGAGCAGTTGCTGTTTCTAATTCAAATCCCGATGTTGTTTATATAGGTATGGGTGAAACTGAACTAAGAGGAAATATTATGCAAGGTGATGGAATATATAAATCTATAGATGCTGGAAAAACATGGGAACATGTCGGTTTAGAAGAAACTCAAGCTATATCCAAAATTAGGGTTCATCCAACCAATCCAGATATTGTTTATGTTGCTGCACTTGGTCACCCATATGGTGAGAATCCTGAGAGAGGAGTTTTTAAATCTACTGATGGAGGTAAGAATTGGAATAAAATATTATTTAAAAGCACAAAAGCAGGTGCTATCGACTTAGTTATGGATGCTAATAATCCTGATGTTTTATATTCAACTTTTTGGCAGGTGTATAGAACACCTTATAAAATGCTTGGTGGTGGTCCAGATTGCGGTATTTATAAAACTACTGATGGAGGAAAATCTTGGGAGGATATTTCAGAAAATTCTGGATTTCCTAGTAGACCATTGGGTAAGATAGGTATCACCGTTTCTCCAGTTAATTCAAATAGATTATGGGCACTTGTTGAGGCAAATAATGGGGGAGTTTATACTTCTGATGATGCAGGGAGTACGTGGTCATTAATTAATGATGAAAGAAAATTAAGACAAAGAGCATTTTATTACAGCAGAATTTATGCTGATCCTAAAGATGAGAATACAGTATATGCACTAAATACTGGATTTTATAAGTCGGTTGATGGAGGAAAAACTTTTGATAAGAGAATCATTGTTCCCCATGGTGATAACCATGATTTATGGATAGATCCTCAAAATCCTATGCGTATGATAAATGCTAATGATGGAGGTGGTTGCGTTTCAGTGAATGGAGGAGAATCTTGGACAGATTTAGATTTTCCTACCTCTCAATTTTATCACATCATGGTAACTAGAGATTTTCCTTATATGATTTGTGGTGCTCAGCAAGATAATTCTACTATGTGTATTCCTTCAGAAGGTTGGAATTTTAAACAAGCTAGAGGACCGCATAAACAATATTATTATGCTATAGGTGGTGGAGAATCGGGTTACATAAGTCAACACCCAAATAAATTGGACTGGTTTTATGCTGGTAGTCAGGGAGCTCTTCTAACAAAGTATGATAGAAATAATGGTTATAGAAGAGATATACAGGTTTATCCAAGATTTTTTTCTGGTGAACCATCAAGTGCTTTACCTGAAAGATGGCAATGGACATTTCCTATAGTTTTTTCTCCATTAAATGCTAATAAATTATATACCTGTTCACAACATGTGTGGGTATCAGAAGATGATGGTCAAAGTTGGATTAAAATTAGTCCTGATCTTACTTATGCTGACCCAAATACTTTAGGAGACACTGGAGGAATAATAACAAATGATATGAATGGACCTGAGATTTATGCTACGGTTTTTGCATTGGCACCATCAAATCATGATGAAAATGTAATTTGGGCTGGTTCTGATGATGGTCTTGTTCATATAACAATGGATCATGGAAAAACTTGGCAAAACATAACTCCAATTGATATGCCAAAAGATACAAGAATTAGTATTATTGAAGAGTCTACACATAATCCAGGAACTGCTTATATAGCAGCTAAGAGATATCAAATGGATGATAGGAAGCCATACATATGGAAAACATCTGATTATGGTAAAACTTGGGATTTAATAGTTGATGGTATAAGAAAAGATGATTTTATTCATGTTGTAAGAGAAGATTTAATTGTTCCTGGACTATTGTATGCAGGTGGAGAACATGGAGTATGGGTGTCTTATGATAATGGAGATAATTGGTTTTCATTAAGTTTAAATATGCCTGATACTCAAATATCTGACTTAATTGTTACTGATAAGGATATTGTTGTTGGAACGCATGGTCGATCAATCTATATTTTAGATGACATATCTCCAATAAGAGAGATGTCTGAAGTTGATTTTAATAAACCTCATCTTTATGATACTTATTATGCTGCTAGACGTGTGCAAAATGCAGAAATTAAATATTATTTACCATATGATGCTAAATCTTTAAAAATTAGAATCATTGATCAAAATGGTATTACAGTTTTAGAGAAAGATGGATTAGTAGAAAAAGATTCTTTAGAATCTGCATGGTATGCAGAGTCTGTTTTATTTTCTGGATCAGGTAACAAAAATCCTTCAATGAAAAAAGGATTAAATACATATATATGGAATCTTAGATATCCTGGAGTTACAGAATTTGATGGCATGATAATATGGTCAGCAAGACCCCAATTAGGACCTATTGCACCTCCAGGAAAATATATAATAGAGTTGACTATTAATAATGAAAAGTATGAAACATCTGTAGATTTAATTAAGGATCCAAGAATAGATGTATCAGATGATGATATTAATGTTCAGTTTAATTTTGCTATGGAAATTAGAAATCAAACAGATTTGGCTAATAGAAGTGTTATAGAAATAAGGAATATGAAGGTACATTTAGATAGTATTATCTCTAAAAAATCTTCTAGTAGTTCAGCTAAAATAAAAACGTTAAAATCTAAGCTTGAAACTATTGAGTCAAGTATTTATCAGGTGAAAAATCAAAGTGGTCAAGACCCTTTAAATTTTCCTATAAGAGTAAATAATAGGCTTGCTTACTTAAGGAAAAGTGTTGAAAGTGGAGATGGATTACCAACTAAGGGATCTAGGGAAGTTTTTAAACTTTTAAAGGATGAATTATCAGGTTATACAAATAGTTTAGATAAACTCAAAAAGGAATTTAACCGTTATTTATAAACATATGAAAAAATATATTTTTATATGTTTATTGATGTTTTCATGCAAAAACGTTTCTAATTCAGATAAGGTTGTAGAAGCTGAAGGTTATATTATTAAGGATACTGATTTTGTTATTTCTAGAACTGATTATATTAATAAATTAGAAGGGTTTTGGCTTGCTCAGTGTATTGCTAATATGACAGGTTTAGTTACTGAAATGGATAAAATAGGTAATATTGGAGAAATAAAAACTGGTGAATTTTATACTAGAGATGATTGGGGGAAGCCTGATTTACCAAGTATTTTTAATACTGAACCAAGCAACTTATCTCCAACCATTGATTTTGTTTTTGAGCAAGATGGTGTATGGCCAGCGGATGATGATACAGACATTGAGTATATGTATCAAGAGCTTCTTTTTGTAAATAAAACATCTTTATTAACAGGAGAGCAAATTAGGGATGGGTGGATCAAACACATTAGGAGTGAAGAAGAAAATTTTTTGTGGGTTTCTAATCAGAGAGCATTCGATTTAATGAAGCAGGGTATAATACCTCCAGAAACTAGTAATCCTGATATTAATCCAGATTATGATATGATAGATGCACAATTAACAACTGAAATATTTGGTTTGTTTGCTCCTTCTCGTCCTGATATAGCAATAAAAATGGCAAAATTACCTATTCAGACAACAGCAAGATATAATGCACAGTGGATTTCTGAGTTTTATGTTTCGATGCATTCTTTAGCATCAAGTATTGATAAGGAGAAAAATATAAAAGAAAATTTAATGTGGATGGCTGATCAATCAAGAAAAATTTTACCAGAAGATTCTTATTCAGCTAAGATGTATGATTATGTAAAATCTGAATATTTAACTGGTATGGAATGGGAAACCATTAGAGATAATATCTATCAAAGGTATCAAGTTGAGGGTAGAGATGGTTATGATCTTACATCAAGGAATATTTATTGTAATGGGTGTTTTGCTGCAGGTATAAATTTTGCTGCTAGTTTGGTAAGTCTTTTTTGTGGAGAAGGGGATTTAATTGAAACGATTAAAATTGGTTCATTGGCTGGATGGGATTCAGATAATCCAACAGCTACTTGGGGAGGATTATTAGGTTTTATGATAGGTAAGGATGGAGTAGAAAAGATTTTTAATAGAACATTTTTAGATAAGTATAATATTCATAGAACACGTCAAAATTTTAGAAGAGAAGTTGATGATTTTTCTAATATGGCAGAAAAAGGCATTTTGATTATAGATCGAGTAATCCTTGAAGAATTAAAAGGTGGTGTTGATTTGAAGGAAAATTTATGGTATATACCTATAATCAATAAATAGAGAATATATAGTTATGATATTTTATTTTAGTAATCTTCTTTTTTGAAATGTACATCGATAATTGTAGATTGAATATATGAAAAGATTGTTAATACTCTTTTTTATTTTATTTTGTTCACATTTATTGATATCTCAAAGAATTAACAATTCTGAGTCTAGCACTACATCTATTAATATTATTGTAATTGGAGCTCATCCTGATGATTGCGATATTAGATTTGGTGGTACTGCAGCTTTACTATCTAAAATGGGTCATAAAATAAAATTTTTATCAGTAACAAATGGAGATGCAGGTCATCAAAAAATTGGAGGAGGTGTGCTTGCTAAAAGAAGAAGAATGGAGGCGAAAAAAGCAGGTAAGATATTGGGGGTAGAATATGATATTTTAGATAATCATGATGGTGAGCTTCTACCTAAACTATACATAAGAAATCAAATAATTAAAAAAATTAGGGAGTGGGATGCTGATGTTGTTGTTGGACCTCGACCAAATGATTATCATCCTGATCATAGAAATACTGGGATTTTGATGCAGGATGCAGCGTATATGGTTATTGTTCCTAATGTTGTTCCTGACACACCTCCTTTGAAAAAAAATCCAATATTTTTATATGTGGAAGATCGTTTTAAAAAACCATATCCATTTAGAAAAGATATTTCTGTAATAATTGATGAGGTTATTGACCAAAAGATTGAAGCTTTAGCTGCTCACGAATCCCAAATGTTTGAATGGCTACCATGGACAAATGGAATTGAAGAGAGTGAGATTCCAACAAATCCTGATAAAAGATTAATTTGGCTAAAAAAGAGATATGCTCCACAAAGAAATTGGGACGATAATGACAAAATGATAATTAGTAAATGGTATCATGATAGTGATTTATCACAGATAAAACATGTTGAATTTTTTGAAATATGTGAGTATGGTAAACAACCAACCAATGAAGAAATAAAAAAAATATTTCATTTTTTTTAACAACCCTCCTTTTGAAATCTGCTTTGATAATGGTAGATTGAATATATGAAAAGTAAAAACATTAAGAATGATAATGGATTAAGTGAAATTTATCATCAAAATGGGAAAATTGGAAAAAAATATTCTAAGAAAGATGGAAAGAGAGATGGTTTATATCAGAGATGGTATGATAATGGACAATTAAGATTTGAAGGAACATATAAAGATGGAAAATCAAATGGATTATTAAGAGGATGGAAATCTAATGGTAAATTAGATTGGGAATCAACCTATAAAGGTGGAAAATTAATTAGTGATAATTAGAATTAAATAAACATCTGTTATAATTAAATTCATCTTTTGGATTTTTCTTAGATAGTAGTAGATTACTCAATTAAATAAAAATTTAAATTATGAAAAATATAATTATAAAATCAACTAAAATCTTTTTCAGAGGAATTTTTGTTCTATTCTTTTTATTTATTATAACAAACTGTAATAATCCTTCTGCAAAACACCTTGAATTAGAAAAAGCTGAAAAACAATTGGCTGAGAATCTAAAAATGTATGAAATGGTCTGGGATAAAGTAATTAATGACAGACAAATCGACCTTATAAATGAAACTTATTTTGATGAAAATGTTACTGCAGTTATTATGGCGCCAGAAAATATTGTTGGAATTGAGGGGTTTAAAGAATATTACAATAACTATTTAACTGGATTTTCTGATGCTGAATTCACAATTATTGATGCTTTTGGACAAGGAGATAAAATTGTAAAACATTGGAATTTTAAGGGCACACAAGATGGTGAATTTTTCGGCATCCCTGCTAGTGGAAAAAAAGTGGATATTAGTGGAACTACACTTGTTAAAATGAAAGACGGAAAAATAGCACAGGAACAGGATTTTATGGATAATTTAGCCTTTTATAAACAACTTGGATTAATGTAAGTTTTAATTTTGATTTGATAATTGTAGATTAGAGAGATGAAAAAATTATTGTTTATAGTATTTTATTTTATAATTTCTATTAATATCTATTCTCAGTATACAGTTGAAAAAATTTCTTTTCAAAGTGCAAATCCTTTTTCTTTTAATGATGTTATAACAAATCTTGAAAATCAGGAGAGACAAGAGGTATATGGTAATCTTGTTATTCCAGATGATACTTTGAATCCTCAAAAAAAATACCCTTTAATTATTGGTGTTGCCGGTAGTTTGGGGTGGGGTGAACATCATTATAAATATCTAAAAATGTATCAAGAAATGGGTATAGCAACATTTGAATTAAATAGTTTTAAAAGTAGAGGAATTAAATCTACTGTTGGTTCTCAAACTGAAGTTACAATTGCAGCTATGATTTTGGATGCATATAAGGCTCTTGAGGTTTTATCTAATCATCCTAGAATATATAAAAACAAAATATCAATCACTGGTTGGAGTTTAGGTGGAGGAGTAACTCTATTTTCAGCTTGGTTACCACTTAAAAATGCAATAAATAAAAATTTAAGTTTTGTTTCACATCTTGCATTTTATCCACCTTGTTTTATAGATCCTGAAAATATTGAATTTTCTCAGTCTCCAATTCATATTTTAATTGGAGAACTAGATAATTGGACTCCTTCTCAACCATGCTATGAATTGGTTGAAAAATTAAAAAATAAAGCAAATATTGATATTACTATTTACGAAGATTCTCATCATTCCTTTGATAGAAATTCTCCAGTTATTGTAAATGAAAAAGCATATAATTTTACTGAATGTAAATTTAGATTGACAAAAGATGGGAATGTGCTGATGAATTATTTTAATATTCCAATGTCAAATCCATTTCTACAGAAATTAGGTTTAATGTTTTGTGTTAAAAGAGGAATAAGTTTTGGAGGTAATCCTGTATCAAGAGAAAAATCCTTTGTTTTTGCAAATGAATTTATGACCACAACTCTTTTAAAGTAATTAATTAGCAATATTATAGTTTGTAAAATACAGTAAAAGATAGATTTATATCTTTATCAGTCGCTATTCCTAGTAATTTTGGTGGTTTTATTTTAAAATCAGTCATTAGTATTTCAAAATTGCCTGTTATTTTAATTTCATCTTTTATAATTTCTTTTTGAGCATCAAATATGATTTCTTTACTTACACCATGAAATTTTAATGTTCCTTTTACAGTTAACCTATCATTAACTTGTTTTATTGAATTACTTGAAAGACTTACGTTTGGATATTTTAGAGCTTCTGTTACTTCAATGGCATTAGAGTCTCTGTTGCTATTTTTACTGTCAAATGATGCAATTTTAACAACAACTGCTAATTCATTGATTTCCATGTTTGATGTATCTAAAAGCATAACTGATAATATATTATTACTTACTCCTGTCCAAGCATGTAGAGGATGATTCATAGCGTAAGTGATATCTGATTTATTTTTGTCTGCATATAGTTTTTTTAGTTTAAGTTTTTGTGCAAAAGAAGTTGTGGTACACAAAAGAATAATAACTATTGAAAAATAATTTTTTATCATTATCAGAATTTAATAACTATCATACTTGCAGCATAAGATCCAAATGCAGTATAAGCTGCAGCTCTATGGTATTTTCTAAGGTTATAATTAGTATCTATTTTACGAGCAAGTTTACAAGCAAATATATTTGTTGCTACCATACTTGAAAAATGTACTATTGCCAAAATTTTATGAAGTTTAATATTACTAAATCCTTTACGTTCATTAAACATTTTTGGTGGAGAAAAAAGAGGTATAGAAGCATTTGTGAAATAGGTAATGTTTACCATCATTCCCATGGTTTCATGAGCATTTTTTATATCCATATTTCCTTTGTATAACTGAGAACCGATGATACCTTGGACTAACATTTCTCCTAAAGTAACGAAACCTAATATTTGATGAGCTCTAAACATAGATTTTCTAAGTTTGAGTTCATTTTGTCTGTTTTCAGGAGTTAACTTAAAACGATTAAAATTTCTCATTAATCCTTTTTTTCCCCAAAATATTTTTTGAGTTACTAAAAATTTTTCAGGCAATAGAGGAATGTTATTAGATTCAATTGACTCTAATTCATTTAATAGATCTTGAGCTTTATTTTGAGAAGAAACAAAGAGTATTAAAAAAAATGAAATAATAATAATTCTCATAGTATTTTCTTCAATTTAATCAAAGATTATGTTCGTAAAAAAAATAAAAAAAATAATATGTTTTAAAATTCTTATTTAGATTGTAATTAAAATTAATTGAATTGTTTAATTAATAATATAATATGCTCAAAATATTATCTGGAAATGATATAAAAAATTTAGATAGGTATACAATAGAAAAACAAAATATTACATCACTAAAATTAATGGATAGGGCTGTAAACGTTTTTTTGAATTGGTATACATCAAATTATAGTTCTAAAGAAAGTATAAATATTTTTTGTGGAGTAGGTAATAATGGTGGTGATGGATTGCAAGCAGCTTGTATTTTGAAAGAAAAGGGATATAAAGTTAAAATTTATATCGTTGGTGATTCTAAAAGATTTACTAAAGAATGTTTATATCATTTAAAGAATGCTAAAAATAAAAAAATTAAAATAGTTTCAATAACTAATGATTCTCAAAGTCAAATTTCTAATAGTGATATTATAATTGATGCAATTATTGGATCTGGTTTATCAAGAAAATTAAATGCATCAACATCTAAATTGGTTGATTATATTAATTCTTCTAATTCAACAATAATTTCTATTGATATACCAACTGGTATTCCAGCTAATTCTTATATAAAATCAAATTTTATTAAAGCTAATTTTACTCTCACATTTCAACTTCCTAAGTTATCTTTTTATATGCCCGAATATTCTAATTATATAGGTAAAATTATAGTTCTAGATATTGGATTGGAAAAAACATTTATTGAAAACGCTGATGGAATAGCATCTTTTATTGAAGAAAGAGATATAAAAAATAAAATACTTTTTAGACCTAATAATTCTCATAAAGGAAATTTTGGACATGGATTAATTATTGCTGGTAGCAGAGGTAAGATGGGAGCGTGTGTGCTTGCCTTAAGAGCAGCACTAAAATCAGGCATTGGTTTGCTTACATGTTATACTGCAAAAAAAGGTGAAATAATTGTTCAAACTTCTGTTCCTGAAGCTATGACTATAGTAGATAACGAGATGGATGCTATATCATCATTTCCTCCACTAGATTCATACTCTGTAGTAGGGATCGGACCAGGCATAGGAACATTAAACATTACAATGAATATGTTAGAGAATTTTTTTAAAAATGTTAATGTTCCAGTTGTTATAGATGCTGATGCAATTAATATAATTGCTTCTAACAAAGAAATTTTAAATTCTATACCAGAAAATTCTGTATTAACCCCACATCCTAAAGAATTTAAAAGACTAGTCGGTGAATATGTTGATTCTTCTAAAAGAATAGAACTTCAAAAAGAGTTAAGTAAAAAGTATAAAGTTAATACTCTTGTTAAAGGAGCTTATTCAACAATGACAAATTCTTCTGGTGAATTATTTATTAATTCTACTGGTAATCCAGGTATGGCTACTGGTGGAAGTGGAGATGTATTAACGGGTATTATAACAGGACTGATTGGAAGAGGTTATTCTCCATTCGATGCAATGATTATTGGCGTTTTTATTCATGGCTTTTCTGGTGATATATCTAAAGGAGAACTAGGAGAAGAATCATTAATGGCAAGTGATTTAATTGATAATCTTCCAAGGTCTTTTAAAAAAATTATAAATTAGAGAAGTGAAAAAATTTATAATATTTTTTTTTCTATTAACTGCATGTTCAAAGAATGATAGTAATGAATTTTCTACATTATGGACTATTAAAGAAGTAGATTTAGATTCTAATACCTCAACTGTTCATCTTGAAATAGAAAATAATTCAAATATTCAATTGAATAATGGTAACTGGTCTCTTCATTGGAATCAGTTGGGTGGTGCAATTATAAATTCTTCTCTTCCTAATGGGATTGTCTCAAAAAGAGTCAATGGTGAATATTATATAATGAACTTTTCTTCTGACTATAATATAAGTTCTGGAAATAAATTAGAATTAACTTTTAAATTAAACGGAGTATTAAATAGAATCACACATGGTCCAATAGGTATTTTTATTCATTTAAATAAAGAAAATACCAATTATGATGTTATATCTAAAATAGATTGGAAAAAAGCAAAAGGTATTGAAAACCTAAATTTACCTAATGCTTTATCAAGATTTGAGGATAATAAGGATATAATAAATATTGATTATAATGATTTAGGATTGGTAATTCCAACACCAAAAAAAATAATTTTAAACAAAGAAAAAGTTAATATTCCAAAAGATTTTAGAATTTATCTTCCAGAGTCATACATTGAAAACTATGGAATTATTAATACTATATTATCTGATGAAATTGGTATTAAAACAAAGCTCACAAAATCTACAAGTGAGTCAAACGTTTTAGTATTTCATGATGATAATTTTGATGATGAAAATTACTCTTTAGATATTTCTAATAATCTTTTTAAGGTAACTACATCATCATCATCGGGCCTTCTATATGGGATAAATTCTTTAGCTCAATTGCTTATGAACTCTAAAATTGAAAATAAAACTTCTATTCCAAGTTTAAGTATTACAGATGGTCCTAGATTTAAATATAGAGGTATGCATTTTGACATATCAAGGAATTTTTATGGAGTTGATAAGATTAAACAACTCCTCGATTATATGTTCTATTTTAAGTTAAATAAATTTCATTTAAACATTACTGATGATGAGGGTTGGAGGATTGAGATACCAGGTTTACCAGAATTAACAGAAGTAGGTTCAAAAAGAGGATTTACAGTAGATGAAAGTCAGAATTTAAATCCAGCTTATGGTTCAGGCTATGATGTTAATAAGTTGCCAGGTTCCGGTTATCTTAAAAGGGAAGAATTTATTGAAATAATTAAATATGCAAATGAGAGAAATATAGAGGTTATTCCAGAAATTAATTTTCCCGCTCATTCTAGAGCGGCTATTAAATCAATGGTAACTAGATATAATCGATTTATGGAAATTGGAGATGTAGAGTCTGCTGAAGAGTATTTATTAACGGATTTTGAAGATCAAAGTGAGTATATTTCAGCTCAAAGATTCAATGATAATGTAATATGTGTTTGTAGAGAAAGTAGCTTTAGATTTTTTGAAAAATTGGTAAGTGAGATAGAAAATATGTTTTTAGAAGCAAATTCTGTTATAAAAACTTTTCATGTAGGTGGTGATGAACTACCTTATGGTCCGTGGAAAAAATCTCCTATATGTAACGATTTTTTGTCATCAAATAGTGAGATTAATTCTGTTGAAGACCTTCCAGTATATTTTTTTATAGAGATTATGAAAATACTAAATCAAAAAAATATATCCATGGCTGGTTGGGAGGATGTATTGTTACTACACTCAGAAGATGAACAAAATGCTACTAAAATTAATAAACAGTTTAAAGATGCTAATATTACTCCTTACGTGTGGAACAATATTTGGGGAGGGGGTAGAGAAGATATGATTTATAAGTTTGCAAATATGGATTATAATGTGATAATGAGTAATTCATCTGCCTTTTATTTTGATATGACAGATGATAGGGATCCTGAAAATTTTGGTCTTAATTGGTCAGGATATGTTAGTTATAAAGATGCTTGGCTGACTGAACCATTAAATGTATACGCAAAAACATATTTAGATTCAGAATTCAAAAAATTCAGGAGTACAGATAATATAGAATTAGAACCAGATAAGGTAAATAATTTTAAAGGCATTCAGGGTCAGATGTGGACTGAAACTGTAAGAAATGAGGAAATACTTGATGAGTTGATGTATCCTAATTTGATATTTCTTGCCCAAAGGGCATGGTCTAAAAGGGATGAATGGACTAATAATCTAGATGATGAGCTAATAGATAGAAATATGAATAAAGAGTGGAGTTATTTTGTTAATACCCTTGGAAAAAGAACAATTCACCATTTATCGTATTTATTTGGTGGTGTTAGTTTTGACTTACCTAAGCCAGGAGCAGTTCTTATTGATGGTAAGTTGCATGTTAATAGTATATTGCCAGGTTTGGAGATACGATATACAACGAATGGATCAATACCTGATAAAAACAGTAAAGTATATACTACACAGGTACCTATTTCATCAGATAATATTACATTAAGAACTTTTGATAGGAATAAAAGGGGAGGAAGATTTATTAAATTGAACTAAAATAGTGTGATAGCTAAAAGACTTATATCTCTTGATGCACTTAGGGGTTTTACTATAGCATTTATGATAATAGTAAATGATCCTGGAAGTTGGGATAATACATATGGACCTTTACTTCATGCTAAATGGAATGGAATAACATTAACTGATTTTGTTTTTCCTTTTTTTATTTTTATTGTAGGGGTATCTATAGTCCTTTCTCAGAAAAATAAAGGAACTAGTTCTTCTTCTTCAAAAATTTTTGTTCGTTTTATTAAAATTTTTGCTCTTGGTGTTTTTTTAAGTGTTATAGGTGGGTTCCTTTCTTATATTGTAGGGTCAGGTGAATTAATTAGTTTGTCAGATGTTAGAATTCCAGGAGTACTTCAAAGAATTGCTCTTGTGTATCTAGCTTGTGCTCTTTTATATAATAAAACTAATTGGATGCAACAGCTATTTATTATGATAGGTCTCGTTGTAGGATATTATATTTTAATGCTATATGTCCCTGTACCAGGTGTTGGTACTGGATTTTTGGAGCCTGGTAAAAATCTTGCAGCTTATGTTGATAGTCTTTTAATACCTGGCTCTATGTGGCAAGGAACTTGGGATCCAGAAGGCATTCTTAGTACATTTCCTTCCATAGCAACTGGAATTAGTGGAATGCTTGCAGGTCATCTTATTATATCATCTATTTCTTTGAAAAAAAAAGTTATCTGGATGTTTTGTATAGGAGTTTTTTGTTTACTTGATTCTTTTGCTTGGGAATTACTTTTTCCAATAAATAAAAATTTATGGACAAGTACATATGTGATGTATACATCAGGATGGGCTTATTTATTATTTGCATGTTTAATGTGGTATGCTGATGTATTGAATTATAGAACGGGAATCAAATTTGGGATCATTTTTGGAAGTAATTCCATAGCAATATATGCTTTATCACAAATTCTAGTATGGTTTTTTTATGATGCTACAATTATAGGTGATAGCTCAATAAACGACATTATTTATGGTGGTATGGTTAATATAGGAATTTATGCTAAAACCGCCTCTCTTATTTGGGCAATTCTTTATATGTTGATGTGTTATGTTCCTGCTTATTACTTATATAAAAAGAAAATTTTTATAAAACTTTAATTATAAATTGAAAACTTTATTAATAGGATTGGCTTATTTTATAATTTATACT
>Ga0209554_1002197_pt1 | contig 13792 bp, 10 predicted proteins | sample MarorgKNORR_S2LV_5_FD_188221 | JGI IMG/M metagenome (GOLD analysis project Ga0209554, IMG submission 188221) | Marine microbial communities from the Southern Atlantic Ocean, analyzing organic carbon cycling - Bottom_A/KNORR_S2/LV (SPAdes) (version 2) | ecosystem: Environmental > Aquatic > Marine...
TGACGCATCGCTTGTCTTCGGTCGCATCGACCAGGAGGCCGAGGCCGGCGGGGGCAGCTACTACATCGGAAGGGTCGGGGTCTGGGGTCTGGACCAGGAGCCGGTGCTGGTGGACTGGCGCGCCCCGGTCGCAGAGCCCTTCTACCGGGCGACCGGTCCTGTTCCGATGGGCCTGAAGAGACGTCGGCACTTCATGAGCCGTGGTCGGAACCTGCTGGGCATGGAGGACGAGCTGTTCGGTGACCTGGATCGGTTCCGTGATGACGGTCGGAACAGGTTGAGGGGCGAGGGTGCTCTGATAATGGCGCTGGAGACAGCCCGCACCGGTCGTCTCGGTGACATTGTCGGAACCATCCAGGCCGAGCAGGACGAGATAATCCGGGCTGATCTTTCGGGTGTGCACGCCGTCCAGGGTGGGCCCGGGACCGGCAAGACGGTCGTGGCACTGCACCGCGCCGCGTACCTGCTCTACACGCACAGGTTTCCGTTGGCCGGTCAGGGCGTGCTGGTGGTCGGCCCGAACCGGCTGTTCCTCGCATACATAGAACAGGTCCTTCCGTCACTGGGCGAGGCCGGCGTGGTGCTGGCGACCGTGGGCGACGTCGTCGGTGGGGTCAGGGTCGACGATCGTCGCGAGGTCGCCGAGGTGGGACGGCTGAAGGGCGACCTACGTATGGTCCGGTTCGTGGCCCGGGCCGCCCGTACCCGCCAGAGGGCGCTGCGCCAGGACCTGAGGATCGGATACGGGCTCCAGTGGCTTCGCATCTCGACATCCGAGTCGCAGCGGATCGTGGACCAGGCGAGGCGCCGCTACCGGACCCACAACGCAGCCCGCAAGTTCGTGGAGGACGAGTTCTTCATGATGCTGGCGGCCAGTGGCCGAGGTGATCTGGACTCCGAGGCCGTGCAGGAACGCCTCGGTGGGGAGATGGTCATCCGGGAGGCCCTGGAATGGATGTGGCCGGTGCTCACCCCGGCGGAACTCCTGAACGACCTGTTCGGTTCGCAGGCACTCATCCGTGCCGCTGATCCGTCACTCACGCCGGCCCAGGTCGGGGCGCTCCACCGGGAGCGCTCCATCGAGCCTGAGGACCTCCTGTGGACCGCCTCGGATGCACCCCTCCTGGACGAGGCCCGGGCCGTACTGGGTGCCAGACCGGGCCAGCGTCAGGTCGATGCCGTGCGCACCTACGGCCACATCGTTGTCGATGAGGTACAGGACCTCTCGCCGATGGACCTGCGGATGCTCGGTCGGCGTTCCCTGAATGGTTCGATGACCGTCGTCGGTGACATCGCCCAGGCCACCGGTGCATGGGCCCACGACGACTGGGACTCGATCCTCACGCACCTTCCGGACCGGCGGCCGGCGGTTCGCCACGAGCTGACAGTCGGATACCGGATCCCGGGTCCCCTCATGGATCTGGCGGCCGGCGTGCTGGCCGAGGCTGCACCGGACCTGGCCCCGCCACGGTCCGTCAGGGCCGAGGGCGACCCGCCGCGTTTCGTGAGGTTGGAGGGGGACAGCGGTTCGGGTCTGGATGGCCTGGCCGAGGTGGTCCGCTTCGAGCTGGAGGCGGTGGGGGCTGGAAACCTCGCTGTCATCTCAGCCAACTCCCAGGCCGCCGAGGTGGAGGAGGCCCTTGAGCGGGCTGGGCTCCCGTTCGGCCGACCGACCCGTCATGGCCTCGATGCACAGGTGGCTGTCGTACCGGTAGAGCTCGTCAAGGGTCTCGAGGTGGACGGTGCCATCGTCGTCGAGCCGGCCAGGATCCTCCGGGAACATGCCCAGGGGCTTCGCGCCCTGTATGTCGCCCTGACCCGGGCCACGAAGCGCCTGGCCATCGTGCACGCCGAGGAACTCCCCGCCGTGATCGATTCCTGATCCCTGTCACACCCCCTCCGTAGGTTCCGGACAGCGAACCTCGGAGCATCCGCTCCCTCACCTGATGGTTGACCCGGTGGGTCGGGAGGTTGGATGATGGCGGTGGATGCGGGAGATCGACAGCAGCTGCGCGAGCGGCTCGAGGCGACGTTGGGCGAACGCCCGGCCGAGGTCCTGATGGAGCACCTCTTCGACGAGGGCGCCTCCGATGTCCGAACCCGCTTGACCGCGTTGGACCTGCACATGGGCGCGATGGGCGAGCGCATGGACACGATGGACCTGCGCCTCGTCGAGGTGTGCGAGCGCATGGACACGATGTGCGAACGCATGGATGCGATGTGTGAGCGGATGGACTCGATGGGCGAGCGGATGGACACGATGGACCTGCGTCTCATCGAGATGGGCGAGCGCATGGACGCGATGCTCGTGCTCTTCGAGCAGCGTTTCGACGCCGTGGAGGAGCGGCTGGGTCGGATTGAACCCAGGCTCGAGAAGTTGGAGGACCGCGTCCACACGATCCAGAACATGTTCATGACCAGCTTCCTGGTCATCACGTTCAGCTCCTGGGGGCTGGTGCTGGCCGGCATGGCGCTCACCTGATCCGGCCCCGCCGGCCCGGCGGTCCCTACATGGCGACCTACAAGGGGTGGCGGGTCTGCCGGTCGGCCGCGTTACTCGTGGGAGATGGCGTCCAGGACGTTCAGCCGGGCGGCACGACGGGCCGGGAGGATGGCGGCGAGCATCCCGAACAGGCCTGACACGACCAGATAGCCCAGCAGGCTGCTGTACGGAATCGAGATGATGTCCACGAACGTCTCGGGTATCGCCGCGATCACGGCCAGGCCGAACAGCACGCCCATGCCCACCCCGAGGAGGCCACCGAACAGGGCGATGATGACCGCCTCCCAGCGGACCATCCTGCGGAGCTGTCGCCTCGTCATCCCGATGGCGCGCAGCAGCCCGAGTTCCCGGGTCCGCTCGTAGACCGAGAGGGCCAGGGTGTTGGTGATTCCCAGCACGGCAATGAACAGGGAGAGGCCCAGGAAGACCTGGATTATCGAGAGCAACTGGTCGAGCTGCGCCTCCTGGGTCTCCTTGAACTCGGTGCGATCCTCCACGCGTACCTGCGGGTATTCGTCGGTGACGACCTCCACGGCTGCCCGCGAATCCACTGCGGATACGCCATCGGGAAACACCACCGAGACGAAGGCATCGGGCGCTGTGGGCAGGTACCGGTCGAACACGTCGACGTCGACCACCCAGTTGCCCATGATCGTGGAGTCCTCGAAGATGGCTGCCACAGTCAGGTCGATCGATCGTCCACCCGGGAATCCGATGGTCAACTGGTCACCGATGGCCACGGCCATGTCCGTCGCAGGGTCCACGTGGAGCAGCAGGCCGTCTCGTCCCTCTTCGTAGGGGCGACCCTCCACGATTCTGATGTTCATGTGGTCCGCCAGCACGTCCAGGTCGGCGCCCGACACGTCCTTGAAGTCGCCGTCGATCGACATCCCACCTATTGCGAACCGGTAGGTCATGACCGTCTCGACCATGTCGGGTCTCTCCACCGAGATCGCCACCAGGTCTGCACCCAGCTCGCTTGAGAATCCGGCCGAGGGATTGAACTCTCCCGTGTAGATGAAGAGGTCGGCCTCGATGCTCTCCTCGATGGTCCTCACGAACGTGGCTTTCATCGAGTCGCTGACCACGGCGGCGAGGCTCACCAGGGCCAGACCGATCGTGAGGGCTGCTGCAGTAGCTGCCGTCCGCCTGGGCGACCTGCGGGCGTTGTCGGTGGCCAGCCGGCCGGGGATCCGGTACAGCTTCTGGATCGGCCACCCCAGCAGGGAGGCCACCGGTCTGGCGATCACCGGGCTCAGGAGGTACACGCCCATGAAGGTCGTGAACGCTCCGGCTCCCACGGCGGTCAGGATCGAGACGGTCGACATCTCGACGGTCATGCCCAGCGCCAGGGCGGCTATGCCGACCATCGTCACGGCTGTACCCACCTGGAGGCGTCGCCTCAGACCGGTGGGGGTGATGCGGACATCGTCGCGCATTGCCGCCACCGGTGGAATCTTGCGAACCCGACGGGACGGACCGATGGCCGACAACACCGTGGTGCCGATGCCGACCACCGAGGCGATGATGATCGTGCGGGCCCGTATCGGGATGGCTCCGGGGAGTTCGCCGAAGCCGGTGGCCACCAGCACCCACCTCAGCAACGAGGCCAGCAGGTAACCGCCCACCAGGCCCAGGGCTGTCGCCACGATTCCGATCACCGCCGCCTCCAGGCGGACCGACCGGCTGATCTGGCGGCCGGTGGCGCCCAGGGCCCGTAGCAGGGCCAGTTCCCTGACCCGTTGTCCGATCACGATGGCGAAGGTGTTGTTGATGATGAAGGTGCTGACCACCACGGCGATGATGGCGAAGCCCAGCAGGACCGACGAGATGATCGAGATGAACTGGTCGAAGTCGCCCTGGTCCTCGGCGATCTTCGTCTCGGCGGTGACCACCTCCAGCTCTGCTTCGGCAAAGGCCGCTGCCGCATCGAAGTGCTCGGCCGGAATCGCATCCAGGAACGAGCGGAACCCCGCGCTGGCCACGTCCAGGGCCGACTGGATGGCTGCCTTCACCTCGGCCCGGTCCGCTCCCGGCTGGATGATGATGGCGATCTCGTCGTAGAGGCCTTCGCGCCCGAGGAGTTCCTGAACGGTCTCGGTATCGAACGAACTGATGTTGGCGCCCACGGTCTTGTTCTCGTCCAGCGATCCGAAGTTGGCCGTTCCCACAAGGAGGAATCGGCGGTTCCCGCCCGGAGCGCTGACCGTGTAGGTCTCCCCGATGGTGAACCCGTGGTCATCTGCAGTCCGGTTGTCCAGCATGAACTCCCCGACCGTGTCCGGGTCATGCAGCGACCCGGTGCGCTCAGGGGCCCGCCCGGAGGTCACGAACATCTGCTCCAGACCGTCGATGCCGCTGTAGTTGACGCCCAGCTGTGGCGCCCCGGAATGTGGCACGGCGGTAGGTTCGCCGTCCTCGTCCAGGAGGATCGGCACCACATTGAAGCCGGTTATAGACGGTGCGACGGCGGCCACGCCCGGTATGTCGGCCACCACGGCCAGGACCTCGGCGGGAACCGGGAGCCGGTTCATCCGCTGGCCGTCCTCGCTGATCGCTGTCCGGACCACCAGGTCCAGTTCGCCGGTTATGTCGGTGGCCAACTCGGCGAAGGTGTCGCGGAGTTTGTCGGTCAGGAAGAACGACGTGGAGAGGAACGACACGCCGAGGACCACGGCCAGCGTGGTCAGGGCGAAACGCAGTTTTCGCCTGGAGATGTTGCGGAGCGTGAGGCGTAGCACCGGTTCAGCCCCCGAGTGACTTGATCCGGTCCAGGATCGCGTCGGCGTCAGGGTTCGTCATCTCGTCCACGAGCCTGCCGTCGGCGAGGAACAGGACTCGGTCGGCGCGGGCAGCGGCGCTGGCGTCGTGGGTCACCACCACCAGGGTCTGGCCCAGGTTGTCGACAGCGGCCCGCAGGAAGTCCAGGACCTCTCCACCGGTGACCGAGTCGAGGTTCCCGGTCGGCTCGTCGGCGAAGACGATCTCCGGCCGGCTCACCAGCGCCCGGGCGACCGCCACCCGCTGCTGCTGTCCGCCTGACAACTCGCTGGGTCGATGGCCCAGACGATCCTGTATCCCGACGGATTCGATGACCTCGACGAGCCAATCCGGGTCGGGCTTCCTGCCAGCCAGGTCCAGAGGGAGGGTCAGGTTCTCCCTGGCGGTCAACGTCGGGAGAAGGTTGTACGCCTGGAAGACGAAGCCGATCCTGTCGCGACGCAGCAGGGTCAGGTCGCGTTCCGACAGGGATCCCAGCTCCACGTCGCCGATGTGCACGGTGCCGGAGGTCAGGTCGTCGAGACCCGCCGAACAGTGCATCAGGGTGGACTTGCCGGAACCGGACGGTCCCATGATGGCGGTGAACCGGCCGCGCTCGAACTCGACGTCCACGTCCTCCAGGGCGCACACCTCGGTGTCGCCCGAGCCGTAGATCTTGGTGCCGCCGGCCATGCGGGCCGCTGCGTTGGTGGTCTGGGTGTCCATGGCCGCCACCCTATGGTCAGGTCCGATCGCGCCGATCGTCGGCGAGGGGGGGGATATGTGATGGATGCCGTGACGTCAGCCATGACCGACGGGATTCGCCCAGCCACCGTTGATGACCTGGAGCGGGTCCTGGAGTTGAACAACGGTGCTGTTCCGGCGGTGAACGAGCTCACCGCGGGGGAGCTCTCCTGGTTCCTGGAGGTCGCCCACCGGTTCGTGGTGGCCGAGGACCCGGGTTCCGGCGAGGTGGTGGCTTTCCTCGTCGGCCTGGACGGGCCGGGTCTGGACTACCGGAGCCTCAACTACGGGTTCTTCTGCGACCGTGCACGTCGCCGGGAGGAGAGGTTCCTCTACGTCGACCGGGTGGTCGTGGCCCCATCTGCGTGGGGGCATGGCCTGGCGCGTGCGATGTACCGCTCGTTGGGCGAGTCGGCTGATGGCCACACGGAGTTGTGCGCCGAGGTGAACACCGTGCCGCGCAACGACAGGTCGCTCGAGTTCCACGAGCGGTACGGGTTCGAGGTGATCGGCGGGCAGTCCGACGAGGCGACCGGAAAGACTGTCTCGATGTTCGCCCTGACCCTCTGAGGCCCGGACCCGGTACGGGTCAGTCCCTCAGGATGGTGGTGCCGGCCGGACGCCGGCCGACGGAACCACATGACCAGCAGGGCTCTGCAGGATCGCCACGCCAGGCCACCTCGCAACTGGTGCAGACCAGGCCCACCCAGTGGGAGGGTTCGACGCTCGCCATCCGGGAGGGTCTCGGTGTGGGCCGGTCCAGGAGCGGATGGTCGAGAGATATTCCGCCCGGTGGGCGGTCCGGGTTCCTCGACGTCGACCAAGGTGCCATGCGCGGCACCGTAGCGAAGGCCCGCGCGTGGCTGGGTGACCCCGGCCCGCGGCCCGTAGCCTGCGTCCGGCGACCGACCCGTGCGTAACGCACCATCCATCCGATCCGGGTCGCCTAGGAGACCCCGATGTCCGACCTGATTCCGAACCCAGACGGCTCCAGCGAACGTCGTACGAAGTTCCCGTCCGCACCCCCGATGGTCATCGACAAGACGAAGACGTACTCGGCTGAGATGGTCACCTCCATGGGAACCATGACCATCCACCTGGATCCGATCCTCGCCCCGCAGACGGTCAACAGCTTCGTGTACCTGGCCCGCTGGCACTACTTCGATGGTCTGATCTTCCACCGTGTCATCAATGGCTTCGTGATCCAGGGTGGCTGCTCCGAGGGCTCCGGCAGGGGAGGCCCCGGCTACAAGTTCGCCGACGAGCTGCCCAAGCCCGGTCGCTACGAGCTCGGGTCACTGGTGATGGCCAACGCAGGTCCGGACACCAACGGCAGCCAGTTCTTCGTCATCACAGGCCCCAGCGGTGTCGCCCTGCCTCCTGCGTACGCACTGTTCGGCAAGGTAGTGAGCGGCCTCGAGGTGGCGACCGCCATCCAGGAGGTCTCAACCGGACCCGGCGATCGACCGACCACCGACGTGGTCATCGAGTCGGTGACCGTCACCGAGTCTGTCTGAATCCAGCAGTGGCTCCGGGCCTTCGGGGCCGGCGGTCCCCGAACCAGAAACGACTAGGAACCTGACCATGCCAATCGAACGTGTCGGTGTCATCGGTGGCGGACAGATGGGCGCCGGCATCGCCGAGCTGACCGCCAAGGCCGGCCTGGCCACGGTGGTCCGCGAGATCAGCCCGGAGGCCGCCGAGCGCGGTGCCGCCGGGATCAGGAAGTCCCTGGACCGGGCCGTGGAGCGGGGCAAGTTGGATGAGGCGGCGCACGCCGCGGCACTCGCCAACGTTTCGTTCACCACGGACATGGCCGACCTGGCTGACTGCGACCTGGTGGTGGAGGCGGTCGTGGAGTCCTACGAGTTGAAGGCCGCGATCTTCCGTGAGCTGGACGAGGTGGTCACCTCGCCCGACGCCGTGCTGGCCACGAACACGTCGTCCATCCCGATCATCGACATCGCCATGAACACCAGCCGACCCGAGCGCGTGATCGGCATGCACTTCTTCAACCCGGCTCCGGTCATGAAGCTCGTGGAGGTCATCCCGTCGGTCCGTACCGACGACGACGTGACCCGGCTCATCACCGAGTTCGCCACGGATGTCCTGGGCAAGGTGGTCGTCGCTGCGAAGGACAGGGCCGGCTTCGTGGTCAACATGCTGCTGGTTCCATACCTGAACGCCGCCATGAAGATGTACGCCGACGGGCACGCCTCGGCTGCCGACATCGACAACGGTATGAAGCTCGGCGCCGGACATCCGATGGGTCCGCTGGAGTTGAGCGACATGATCGGCCTGGACACGATGGTGCTTGTAGCCGAGACCCTGTTCGCCGAGTACGGAGACGACTTCTACATGCCGCCTCCGCTGCTGCGCCGCATGGTGGCGGCGGGCCATCTGGGTCGGAAGACCGGTCGGGGCTTCTACGACTACTCCTGACCGGCCGGGCTTTCGAGCCTCAGGGCAGGTTGCCGTCGCCCGTTGGCTGACCGGTTGACGGCTGGTCCTTCGGCGGGGTGTCCTCTATCCCGATGGCCAGGATGGCCGCCACGATGCCGGTGGCCGCCGCAGCCAGGTGGAGCAGCAGGAACCGCCTGCCGTCCACGGCATCGGCCATGAGGGCGGTCAGCACGGTGATGCCTACGGCTGCTCCGATCTGCTGGAGCATGTTCATGGAACCGCCGGCGATGCCGAGGTCGTCGTCGCTGACAGCTGAGGTGACAGCGTTGGCGATCGTCGGTCGTATGTAGCCGCTGCCGGCCCCGGCCAGCATGGCTCCGGCCAGGAACACGAACAGCCAACGCTGGTGGGCGCCGATCCCGGCCAGCACCATGGCCGCCGCAAACACCAGCATTCCGGTGACCGCTACCCGCCGTGCTCCGTGGCGGGGGTCGTGGTGGCTCCCCAGCCGGGCGCAGAAGGCGAACGAGAGTGGTCTCGGGAGCATCGCCAACCCGATGATCGTCGGACGAAAACCCCAGCGGCGTTCCAGCAGGAACGGCGCCATGACCATGGCTCCCATGTATCCCGACTGGAGGACAGCCTGGGCCAGCATCGGCCTGGTGAACGCCCTGCGCCGCATGAGCGCCGGCGGCAGCAGGGGTGCCTCGGTCCGTGTCTCCACCCGTACGAACAGTGCGAGGGAGAGCGGGGCGACAATGGCGGCCGCCAGGACGATCGGGTTGGTCCAGCCCCAGCTGATACCCCTGTTGATGGCCAGGAGCAGGCTCCCCACACCCAACCCCAGGGTGATGGCTCCGGGGATGTCGAACCGTATTCCGCTGCGACGGCGGGTCTCGGGGGCGACGAGGACGCCGGCCACCAGAGCGATGAGCACCGTGCACCCCTGGACCACGAAGAGCGATCGCCAGCCGATCCACTCGATGAGCGGTCCGCCGGTGACGACCCCGACGGCCGGGGAGAGGGCCACCACAGCGGCCCAGATCCCGAGCGCCCGTGTGCGTTCCCGCTGGGGGTACACCGACAGGATCATCGCCATCGCCGACGGTCCGGATGCCGCCTTGGCGGCCTGGGCGATCGTCCGCAGCACGATGAGGGATGTCGTGTCCCAGGCGAAGGCGGTTGCGAAGGCCAGCACGGCTCCGATGCTGAAGCTCACCAGGTAGGTCCGGCGGTGTCCGTAGAGGTCGCCTACCTTGCCGATTATCGGTGTGACCACGGCAAACGCCAGCAGGGGTGCGGCTATGACCCACGTGATGGTGGAGTCCGCCGCTCCCAGATCATCGGCTATGCGTGGCAGGGACGCTGACAGCACCGTGACCGGATAACTGCCGGCCGCGGCGCCGAAGAGGGCCGTGATGAGGACGAGCCGCTGGTAGTCGTGGCGTTGACGGATCCGTGCCCGGCGGGCCTGTAGGCCCCTACCCGTACCTCCGGGTCTGGCACCGTCCCCTGCGTTCACCTGTCGGAACATACGTGCGCCCCGTTCGGAGGCCCGTAGTGGCGACCGGTACGGTCCCGTTCGTGAGCGATCGGACGACATCGAGGCCCATTGGCATAATCGTCAACCCACGGTCCGGGACCGATGTACGTCGGGCGGTGGCGGCGGCTGGCAGCGTGACCGTCGAGGACAAGGCCAACGTGGTTCGACGGGTGGTCCGTGGGGCCCGCGAGGCCGGGGCCCGGCACTTCATGGTCCACCACGACTCGCATCGCATCATCCGTAGGGCGACCGAGACAATGCGCGACGTGGATCTGTCGTGGATCGACATGGACCTGACCTTCACGGAGGAGGACACCGTCACAGCGGTGGCTGCCATGCGCGCCGCTGATTGTGCGGTCGTCGTCGTGATAGGTGGCGATGGTACGAATCGGGCGGCGGCCCGGGCATGGCCCGACCTCCCCCTGATGCCGCTCTCGACGGGCACAAACAACGCCTTCCCGATCATGGTCGAGGCGACCGTGGCCGGTGCCGCCTGCGGCCATCTGGCCACCGGGCGGTGTCAGCTCGACGACGTGTCACGAATGGCCAAGGTGGTACGCGTGACACCCGTGGGAGCGGAGTCGCCTGATGATCTGGCCCTCATTGACGCTGTTGCCGTGGATGACCCGTATGTGGGCTCGTTCGAGCTCTTCGACCCGGCGACGCTCAGGGTGGCGGTCGTGACCCGGGCCGAACCGACGGCGGTGGGCTTTGCCGGCGTGGCTGGGCTGGTGGAGCCGGTGGGCCCGGACGACGAGGGTGGCCTCCTGATCCGTTTCGGGCCGGTGGATGACTGTGACCGGGTGGTCCGGGGCCCGACGGCTCCCGGCCACTACGACGACCTGGGTCTGGCCGAGGTACGACGTCTTGCCGAGGGTGAGGGGGTGGTGGTCTCCGGACCCCTGCTCCTGGCCTTCGACGGTGAGAGGAAGCGGCGGCTCGTGGCGGGCGAGGAGGTCGTGCTTGCGATTCGGCGTGACGGACCCCGGGTGGTGGACGTGGCGGCCGTGATGTCCCGGGCAGCGGCCGGCGGCTACTACCTCCGTTGATCTGTACCTGTGGGTGCCGGCCGGCCGGTGGTCGACCAGCGACGGTCAGGAGAGCGCAGCCAGGTAGCCGACGGCGCTGGATGCCGCTCCGATCGCCACGATCGGAAACCCGAGGCTGGCTGGGATGCGGGGTAACCGCGGTAGGGCCACCAGGAGCGGTCCGAGTAGCGGGGCGAGATAACGCCACTGGGGGGTGAGGCCGCCGAAGCCGGCAGGGGAGCCGTCGGTCGCCGGGGCTGTGAAGTACAGGTACTCGGCTGCGGTTATCGCCGTGATGAGAAGGGCAACGGCGCCCAGGGCCAGCAGCCGTTCGCCAGGTGACGTGGAGTTTCTGCGCCCGCTCCCGGGGCCGGTACCGGGGTCACGGCCACCCGCGAGGGCCACGAGCATGGTGACGGCCAACCCGATCCAGGCGACCACCACCGGGGTGTCGGCGAACACCCAGTGGGGCAGGTGGTCGATGGGTACCGATCGGACCACCCCTCCGACGCCGTGCCACAGGAATCCGAACGGGTCGCTGAGGATCCGGGACAGGTGGGCATCCGGGTCGGGTTGGATCGTGCCGAGGATCGTCGGTACAGGTCCGTCGAAGCGGGGGGCGAGGACGAGTGACCATGCCAGGCCGACCCCCACCGACACGGCGGCTCCCAGGCCGGTGAGCCAGCGCCGCCTGACGAACAGCCCGAAGGCCACCGGTGCCATGAGCAGGTAGTACGGGGGCTTGGCGAGGGCCAGCAGCAGGCCGGCAGCCAGCAGGACCGGCGCATCGCGGACCCTGGCCCGTTTCAGTCGTGACACCACGCCGATGGCCAGCAGCACGGCTCCGAGGGTCACGGCGTCGTAGCCGAGCGTGGCCGCCTGGACCAGCAGCGGCGGGAATATGGCGAGCCCGGCAATGGTCCAATGCCATCTGTCGGCCACCCGGATGGCGAGCAGCGCCAGACCCAGATAGGCGGCGAGCGCTCCGAGACGGCCGGCCCACAACTGCCAGACAGCCGGGGCTCCGACTGCCCGCAGCGGCGCCATGGCAGCAGCGACAGGCAGGTACGGCAACGGTGACGACACCCCGGTCGCCCACGTCGGTACCAGCACGGTCACGCCGCTGTCGGCCCGGTGCCCCAGCAGTTGACGGTGGCCATCGAAGCTGGGGCCGAGATGGGCAACGGCTGCGGCCCTGACGACGGCGAGGTCCTCCAGGTACTCGACAGGGGCGTCGGACGCCAGGCCGTCGGGCGTGCTCGTCTGGGTCAGGTCACCTCCGGCGATCTGCCACGCCCGGGGGAAGTGGACGCTCTCGTCGTGGCCCATCCAGGCCGGTTGGGCCATCACGAAGAAGAGGCCCAGCGGTAGGGCGATGGCCAGGATCAGCCCCCGTGGGGTCCATGCACGTCGGAGCATTGACGTTCTCCTGTCCATGTCCCGGGGCTGGCCTCAGCCGGCTGGCCAGGCGGCGAGGAGCCCAACCACGTCGGCCAGCCTGTCCACGACAGGGAACTCGGCGGCAGCCACCGCTGCTGGATCCGGTTCCTCCAGTGCCCATGTGGTGGTGTGCGGCACGTGTACGGCCCGCCCCCCGATGCCGAGCACCGGGAGTACATCGGACCTGACCGAGTTACCGACCATCACAAAGGTCGACGGTTCGACGCCGTGGCGTTCCAGCACCATCGAGTAGGAGGCTTCGTCCTTCTCGGCTACGACCTCGACCCGCCAGAACCGCTCCGCCAGGCCGCTGCGGGCCACCTTGCCCATCTGGTCGTTCAGGTCGCCCTTGGTGATGACGAGCAGGCGGTGCGTGGCGCCCAGACGATCCAGTGCATCGGTGACCCCGTCCAGGAGTTCGATGGGATGGTTCAGCAGTTCATGTCCCCATGAGACGATGTCACCGACCCGTCTCGACTCCACCCGGCCGTCGGAGAGCTCGACGGCGGTGACGATCATGGAGAGCACGAAGCCCTTCACGCCGTAGCCGTGGAGGGCGATGTTGGCCCGCTCCGTGGCTAGGAGTGCAGCATCGGTCGTGGGGCCGTCGGCCCAGGTTTCCATCAGGTCCCGGAACCGCCCCTCCACCTCGTGGAACCAGGCTTCGTTCTCCCACAGCGTGTCGTCGGCGTCGAGGCCCAGCACAGGGAGGTCCTCAGGGGGCAGGTCGGGGTTGGCCACGGCGGCAGAGCCTAGGTTCGATGACCCGTTGTGGCGCGGCGTCGTCCGGGTGTCCGCGAACGGTCGGACCCCCGGGGGTACCTTGGACCCATGCGGGATCTGTGTATGCGATCGGCGTGCCTCGGCACGGCTGACGTGCTGGTGGTGATGGATGTCAGGGGTCTGACCTTCACCGTCTATGACCTGGACGAGGTGGACGGGCCGGGAGGCGTGGTGCTCTGCAGCCTTCACCTGGACAGGTTGAAGGCGCCGAGGGGTTGGACCCTCGTGGACGCCCGGACCGGCGGAAACCTGATTCCACTTCCCGAGCGTCCCATGACCACCGACGAGGCCGCTGATGAGGTGATTCGTCCGATCGCCGACGTTTCGCCGCTGCGTCCGGTGACCGCCGCCATCCACCCGCTGGAATCCGCCCGTTCGGCCAGGTCCCGGTCCCGGTCCCGGTCCCGGTCCCGCAACACACCCACTGTGGCCCCATCCCCGTTGGAGACCCCGTTGCTGGCGAGGGCCTTCCTGGGGGTGGATCGACACCCGGCCACGCCACGTCGGAAGGCTTCCGTTGTGGAGGCTCCTGTCGAGGACCAGCCCTGGGATCAGGACTGGGACCAACGAGATCCGGATGAGGCGACT
>Ga0209554_1002201_pt1 | contig 13783 bp, 9 predicted proteins | sample MarorgKNORR_S2LV_5_FD_188221 | JGI IMG/M metagenome (GOLD analysis project Ga0209554, IMG submission 188221) | Marine microbial communities from the Southern Atlantic Ocean, analyzing organic carbon cycling - Bottom_A/KNORR_S2/LV (SPAdes) (version 2) | ecosystem: Environmental > Aquatic > Marine...
GGTAATTGCTGCTGTCAATGTGGTCTTTCCATGATCCACGTGACCAATCGTACCGATGTTCACGTGGGGTTTCGTTCTTTTAAATTTTTCTTTTGCCATGACTAAAATATTCCTTTGTTAATTTTACTTTTCAATTTTTTTTTATTAGCGAGCCTACGACCGGATTTGAACCGGTGGCCTCTTCCTTACCAAGGAAGTGCTCTACCAACTGAGCTACGTAGGCAACTCGAGCGAGTGATCGGGATCGAACCGACATCACCAGCTTGGAAGGCTGGGGTTCTACCGTTGAACTACACTCGCGATGGGTGGGGAGAGAAGGATTCGAACCTCCGAAGGCATACGCCGGCAGATTTACAGTCTGCTCCCTTTGGCCGCTCGGGCATCTCCCCCATTTAATCGTCTTTTCAATAAGCTTTTCAGTCTGAGCCACCGGCAGGAGTCGAACCCGCGACATCCTCATTACAAGTGAGGCGCTCTACCAACTGAGCTACGGTGGCATTTACATATTTTCGTTAAAAAAATATGGACAATTGATAAATTTTGATTGCCCTATTTGATTTTCTACGAAGATGTGTTAATGCTATGCACAGCCTCGTAATTTAAGACCATTTATAAAAATGATTCAATACATATTTTGAAAATAATTAAAATAATATGCGATTTGGCATAGATATTGTTAGGACTGCTTTTTTATCTCCTGACCACTCGAAGTGTCCTCAATAATCCAGCCTTTAGAAATTAAAATTTTACGAATTGAATCTGCTTTATTCCAATCTTTAACTTCTCTTGCTTTTTTTCTTAGGTTCAATAGATCCGTGATTTCTGATGGAATTTCATAAGTTTGATTACTTATAATTAATCCAAATATTTCATCAAATGTATTAACAAATTCCCAAGATTGGCCTAATTCCTTCTCGGTAAGTTCATTATTGTCTATTTTTGTATTAATACTTTTCATCCAATCAAAAAATACAGCAAAAGATTTCGGTGTATTCAAGTCATCATTCATCCGATCTCTAAAAACGTTATACTCTTCGGGAAGACTTTTATCGGCAAACTGAACTGCATTCCTTTTATCCAATCTTAATTTAAAGTCTGTGATTTTTTGAACAATTTTATCGCCCTCATGTTTTTTATCAATTGAGAAAGTAATTTTTGATCGATAGTGCCCTGCTAATAATTGATATCGAATACATTCAGGCGAAAATCCTAAATCTTTTAAATCTGTTATTCGATAAAAATTCCCGAGCGATTTACTCATTTTCCCACCATCCACTAATAAGAATTCTGAATGAAGCCAAAAATTAACGAACGGTTTATCTGTTGCACATTGACTTTGAGCAATTTCATTTTCGTGATGAGGAAACATATTGTCAACACCTCCACAATGAATATCAAAATGGTCCCCAAGTGCTCCAATACTCATTGCTGAACATTCAATATGCCAGCCCGGTCTTCCCCGTCCCCAAGGTGCATCCCAAACCACATCGCCATCTTCTTCCTTCCACCCTTTCCATAAGGCAAAATCTTGTGGTTCTTCCTTATTATATTCATCGTCTTCAACCCGTTCTCCTGACTGCTGTTCTGATAGGTTAATTTTTGTTAAACGACCGTAATCCGGGAAAGAACGAATATTGAAATAGACTGACCCATCTTTCTCTCGGTATGCGAACCCCTTATTTAAAAGAATTTCAATCATCCGAATCATTTTAGGGACCGCATCGGTGGCTTTTGGGAATGTATCCGCAGGTATCATTTTTAACCACCCCAAATCATCCATGAAAAAGCCAATATATTTTTCCGTGATTAAAGATAGTTCTATCCCTTCCAATTTTGCTTTTTTGATTGTTTTGTCATCAACATCCGTGATATTCATTACATGAGTTACATCATATCCTAGATGCAGAAGCCATCGTTTTAATAGGTCTTCAAATAGAAAAGTTCGAAAATTCCCTATATGAGCGTAATCGTATACAGTAGGACCGCAAGTATAGAGACCAACTTCCCCATCTACGATGGGACGAAAAATCTCTTTCTTTCGTTTAAGCGTATTATAAAATTGAAGTGCCATTTATAAACTTAATTCAATGATATTTTTTACCAGATCATCGAAGGACATTCCTGTAGCATTTACAGATTTTGGAACAAGGCTTGTAGATGTCATGCCGGGTAATGTATTCATTTCTAAAAAATAATAATCACCAATTTTGTCCATTAAATAATCTGCTCTTGCATAGACATTACACTTCAACTCTTCAAAGATTAATTCAGTATCATTTTGGATTGATTTTGCCAATTGCTCACTCAAATCTGCTGGGCAAATATACTCACTCATCCCTTTTATGTACTTACATTCATAATCATATAACTCATGAGATGGTTTTATTTCTATGATTGGATATGCTTTCCCACCCAATACAGTAACCGTTAGTTCTCTACCTGAAATATATTTTTCTACCATAACCACATTACCATGTTGAAATGCTTTAATTAATGCAGGTTTAATATCGGAATCATTATGTACAATTGAAAGACCCACAGTGCTCCCCTGGTCATTCGGTTTAATCACGAAAGGCAAAGATAGAGTCGGTAAATCATTTTGTGAAAAAAGGATTTCCCATTCCGGTGTTTTCATTCCAATTAATTTTGCGATTTCCTTACTTTTAGCTTTATCCATACACTTAGCGGATGCAGTAGGACCCGATCCAGTATATCTAATATTGTGCTTATCCATCCATTCTTGAATTTTGCCATTTTCTCCAATCCCGCCATGGAGCGCATTAAAAATAATTTCCTGATCTTTTAAATCTTTAAGGAATGATCTATAATCATTTTGGAAAAAATATTCCGTGGTTATGTAACCATTTGATTTACACGCCTCAAGAACAGCTTTCCCAGTATGGATTGAAACTTCTCGCTCTTCGCTTGGGCCTCCCATTAAAATGCCGACTTTTATAGACATATTTTTTGAGCGCCTTCGGCAAGGTCTTTTACGATATAGGTAGGCGTTTCATATTCCGGTAAAAAGTTAATGGTTTCCATCCCTTTCCCTGTTAAAACAAGTATGGTATCCATTCCAAGCATTTCTCCTGCGCTCATATCTGCCTTGGAATCCCCAATCATCATGCAATCCATTAAGTTAAGGTTGTGTTCCGCTTCCGCTTCTAAAAACATCCCTGGTCCCGGTTTTCTTCGATCACTGGCTTGGTCAGGATGGTCATGACATTCATAGATTCCCAACAATGGAATATTATTCTTTTCAAATTGGGATCTAATAAATTCATGAATTTCATTTAAATCTTCTTCTTGAATTAATCCACGAGCAACACCGGATTGATTGGTGATGATACAAAACCTATTCCCGGCTTCTGCCATTCTTTTCAGAGACGTAATTGTATTATTAAAAAATGAATAATCATCTATTGTACTAATATATCCCGGATCAGGATTTAAGGTTCCATCCCGGTCAAGAAAAATACAATCATAATTCTTCATGACATTATTTCCTCCGGATGCACATCTTTTATCCTGACGCTTCCCAAAATAAAATAAACCGCCCCAACCAATACAACAGGAAAATAAGAGACAGCATGTGACACAATAGCATAGGTCAGAGCTTTTTCACTGGCAATTGAAAAAACAACCATTAACCCATATTTGACACCAGCATCATAGGTTCCCGCAGAACCCGGAAGGGCAGGAATTCCAATGACAACACTCCCGATTACGAGTAAAATTCCCGTTCCAATAAAACCCAAATCAATATTACATGCATCTAAAATAATATATGTAATAGAAAAATAAATACTCCAAATAATAAAACTGGTAACCGTAATTGCAAATGTGTGTTTTGTTTTTCTAATAATGGTTACACCATCAAAGATGCGCTGAATTCCATGGACTATTTTTAATCTTAATCCAGATTGAAAAGATTCCTTATCTTTTACTTTATTGATCCATTTATATTGTACAGCAAGAAATATAAAAAAAATGAGCCCAAAGGTAATTGCTGAAAAAAGATAAACACCGAATCGCAGCCATTGGTGTTCAAATGGAAACCATGGAATCACTAAAATAAAAACGAGTACAACCATAAGGAGATCCATTATTCTTTCAAGAATAATTGTTCCAAATGCCTGAGATACTGAAATAGTTCTATCTATAGAAATTGAATAAGCACGAAGTAATTCACCCAAACGAAAAGCAAGAACTCCATTCCCAAAATAACCAATCATCGTGGATGCAAATAGCGGGTGGAGTGGGATTTTTTCAACAGGGTCTAATAAAAGTTGCCAGCGATATGCACGAATGATACAACTCACTAATAATAGCACACAAGCGGTCCAGAATGGTCCCCAATTCACTTGTTGAATCTGAAGCCATAATCCATCAAAATCTTCACCATAAAAGGCTAAATAAAGCCCAAGGGCACTCACTACAGTACCGACCAATATTTTGATATATTTATTCACGAAGGTCTATTATTTCATATTCGGACAAATCGACTTCTCCAACTTCTTTATTTCTTAAAGGTTCCGCTGATAAAATTCGAATCCTAATTTCAGAATATTTATCTATTTTCATTATTATTTGTTTAGGTTGCCCGCTGCCATGATTGGTAATAATAGTCCCTTTTAAATCCCATTCCTTTAAAGTGAATGGAATCCTATATCCATTTTTTTCTAATATTGCATCGCCCGTTTCAACTGCATCATTTTCCCCAGTCAAAATATCGAAAACCGTTATATCACCCGGTACAGTTGTATCAAGAATAACCTGTTTTCCTAATTTGTTTAAGCTTGTTAATTCACCGTATTTAAAAGTCAATCTGTGATCATAGGAATCAAATATATAATGATTTTTCTCAATATAATAAAAAGTGCCATCCGATTCAAATCTTTCCCCATTTTGTTCCTGATAAAATTCAATTTCAAGAATTAGTCCTCCTGAAATATTCATGAAATCTAGGAAATTCTGATATGGCTTTGATTGAGCCATCATTTGGCTCAAAAGAATGACGCATAAAATAATTTTTTTCACAGATCAATCCCGAATCATTTCGAGATAAGTCTCATCCACCAATACTTCTCTTGCCTTACTCCCAGTAAAAGGGCCTACAACACCTGTTTGTTCCATTTCGTCTATCAATCTTGCAGCACGTGAATACCCAACCTTGAGCCGTCGTTGAAGTAGCGATATGGACCCCTGTTGATGGGTGATAACCAGAGCAACAGCTTCATTAAATAATTCATCGGTCCCACCGCCACCATCTCCACCAAATTCTGTCGAAACAGCTTCACGCACTGTAGGTAAAATCATTTCATCGGGTTTGGGTTGGGCCGACACATGACTCATAACAGCTTCAATTTCTTCTAAACTAAGGAATGCATTATGCATACGAGTTACATCGGAACTACCAGTTCCCAAATGAAGCATATCACCGCGTCCAATTAATTTATCAGCACCGATTTGGTCAATAATTGTTCTTGAATCAATTTTACTGGCAACCTGGAATGCAATCCGTGATGGAAAATTAGCTTTTATTACGCCTGTAATTACATCGACAGAGGGACGTTGTGTGGCAATAACCAAATGGATTCCTACAGCACGGGATAATTGAGCCAGTCTTGCGATGGGTGCTTCCACATCTTTTGCAGATAACATCATGAGATCCGCTAATTCATCAACAATAAGTATGATATAAGGCATAATGGGTATATCAGTATTTTGCATCTTTTCATTGTATTCACTAATGTTTCTTACCAATGCTTCTGCCAAGACGGTATAACGGCGATCCATTTCTTTTTCTAATGCACGAAGGGCTAAAATTGCGTTATCCGCGGAGGTGACAATGGGCTCAGAAATGTCTTCCATTTTCAACAGGTGATATCCTTCCAATTCTCGATACAGGGTCATTTCAACCTTTTTCGGATCTATCATGACAAATTTGACTTCATCGGGCGTTGCTCGATATAGAATAGAACAAATGATTGTATTGATACAGACAGACTTGCCCGAACCGGTTGTCCCTGCAATAAGTAGGTGTGGCATTTTAGCCAAGTCCAATGTTGCAATTTCGCCGGATGTTGTTTTTCCAATCGCTAAGGTAAGAATCGATTCTGCCTCAGCAAATTCCGGACTGTTTACCACGGATTTAAAGAAGACCGTAGCCGGGTTTCGGTTTGGAATTTCGATTCCCACGGACGATTTTCCTGGAATAGGCGCAATAACGCGAACGCTACTCGCTTCCATCACGCGAGCCAGATCATCTGCCAAGGCGACGAATTTATTAACACGAACGCCTTCTGCCGGCTCCACTTCAAAAAGTGTAATAATGGGACCCGGATGAACATTAACTACTTTACCGTCCACACCAAAAGTCGCCAATGATTGCGTTAAATAGTTGGCTCTTTCAATTAATTCATCTCGCGTGAATGCATCTGAAACATTAACCGGAATTGCAAGTAATTCTGATGAAGGTAATTGATATTTCCGTCTGGGTTTCTTTCGTTCCACCACTTCATCAATATCCACTTCTTCCGTATGTACGATTTCTTCAATATTTAAATTTTCATCATTCTCTTCTGGAGTATTAATTGTGTCCTCATCCAAACCATGACTCGGTTCAGAATCCACTTCTCCGGTTTTTTCAGTTTCATTTTCAGTTTCCGTCTGAACTTCTTCTAAGGGTGATGTAAAAGATTTTTCGTCAAGAGTTTCCGGCTCACCTTCTTCTTCGATGGGTTCTGGTTCAATTTCATTTTGTTCAGAAATTTCTTCGCTTTCTTCCTGAGTTACTGTTGAAAATTCTGCATCATCCCTTTCTTTTTGGGCGTCAATCTTTGTTTTCAGATCCTGGGTATGTAAACGTTTTGCTTCATCTTTTTCAAATTGGTCTTTCTCTTCTGCTTTTTGAGAACGCCAAGATTTCCATTTTTCGTTGAGTTGGATAAAGGGGCCATAGTAATCCAGATTAAAATAACCACGGATGATCATAAGAAATCCTGCAATGAGGAAAAGGGCTGTCCCCCAGATGGATAACCAGCTCAGCGCAAAATCTGCAACCGTACCTCCAACAAGTCCGGATAAGCCATAACTCACTGCACCATCTGTAGCCAATTTTATACTGAGAACACCAATGGTAATGGAAATCATAATCATCGTACCTAGACCATAGATCGACGTTTTAATGATGGCATTCAGATCTTTTTTAGAAAATAGAAACCAGCCCCAAGCTAATCCTAAAAGTGGAATAATAAATGATGCATATCCAAACCCAAGTTTTATAAATATATGAGCTGTAAATATCCCGAGAATACCCATTGGGTTATTGATCTGGACATTGGACGAAATGGATGGTTCCTCACTGGAATTATATCCGCCAAGACTGACTAAAACGAATACAGATAAAGCTATGGTGAGGATTCCTAGAATTTCTAAACGACGTTCTTCCTGCATTTATAGGTTTGTGGTATGTGGTTAAAGAATCACCGATTTTACGGATTTTACAAGCTTAATTGTATAGAAAATATGATAGATAATTATTGTCTGAAAATGGTTTGGACCTACAATCATTCTCATGCTCCTTCCAAGATAAAGGCTGATCGTAGCACATTAATTATCCAACGGGCTATTAACAACCAGGGTGCCTTTTTCCATCACATGCGTATAAATCATCGTTGTACGCACATCTTTATGCCCCAGCAATTCCTTTCCTGTTCTAATATCATAACTATTTTCAAGTAAGTGAGTTGCGAAACTATGTCGTAATGTGTGAACACTCCCCGTTTTTGAATGCCTGATTGACGAATCGCTTTATCCAATTGATATATGATTTTTCTGTGCGACAGCTATAATGCCTTAATCGGATTGTTTCACTGACTTGATCTAATAATTATGGTATGGTTTAATAATGAAATAATTCGTAACATTTGTAAGAAAATTAGCAAATGGATAATTTAATATAAATACAGTATAATGTAAAAAATAAGCACACTATGTTGCGAACTAGCAGTATAAAAACGAGTTGGCAGGCATAATCAAGAAAATTATCAATAATCTGGAGGATAAAATGAATACGATCAAAATTTTAACACTTTCTGTGATTTTTGTTCTTTATTGGGGATGCACTGAAGACACTCCATTGGGAATTAGCCCGCATGAGCTTGACACCCCAGACTCAAATCCCACAATTCCTGCATCAGATTACACCAATGGTACAAACTTTTCTACAGGTTACTACAACGGAAAAATCCGGTCAGACCGTACCCAGTTGGAATGGACAGCCAGCACGGATAATAATTTTCTATGTTACAAAATATTCAGAGCAGCCGGTTACGAATTTGAAGGCAGTGATATCTCCGAAGGGTTTGAAGGTGGATCATTACCAAGCGGTTGGACGGAATACGGTGATAATGGTGGCTGGTATGTTACAGATTCTGGGGCATACGATGGCGGCCATGCAATCAGGACGAATTTAGGTTATTACGATGCCGACACTCTAGAAAAAACGATTCCTGTACCTCAAAACGCAAATGTTTTTATTTCATTTTTCAGTAAAGGCGTAAATGATGGAAATGGATATTTTTATATTAATGGAAGTCTCTATGAATATTGGGGATATGATGATTATTACGGCTCTAACTGGAATTATTCATCTGAGTACTATTATACAGGCACAAACACCGAGATTACATTACAATGGATCTACGGTTCTCAATCTTATGGTTATGGAGTTTTAGACAACATCGAAATTTCCGGGCTTGAAATAGGTGATCTTTCCTATTCACTAATCGAGACCCTCAATGATAAAACTACCACGACTTTTATGGATACAACGCTCACCCAGAATCAATATTATACTTATAAGATTGCCAATATCATAGATACGGGGGTTCCAACTGTGGATGATATTGCCGTAAAGACACCGAAATGGCAGGCTCCTAATAGTGTTATTGTCAATGGATTGAGCCCAGAAGTTGTTGAATTAAGTTGGGTAGACAATACAGAATCTGAAACATCGTTCAAAATTTATATTGATACAATGGACGTTAATTTATGGGATTATGTAGCTGTGAGTTCAACAACTGCAAATCAGGATAATACTACCAAAGTTATTTCAGGTTTATCTAGTACTGCACAATATCGGTTCAGCATAATGGCAAAGAACACTTGGGAAGATGACACTCCGCTTGATTATAGTTCATCATTTGTTTTTCAATTTGACCCTCCAAGCTATCTCAGTGCCAACCAGCAAAGTGGTTCAAAACTGGTTAATCTGACTTGGTATGACAACTCTTCGTTAGAAAATGGTTTTAAGATAGAACGAGATACTGGCAGTGGTTTTGAATTATTGGCGACTGTAGATGCTGATAGTACCAGTTACACCGATACAGACACCACCGATTTTGAATATGACAGTACCTATACTTACCGTATTAGAGCATACAACGACTACAGCGGAACCGTTTATACTGATTATTCAAGTATAACGTCAGTTACCCTTTCCGAGACGTCTGGGATTTTTGTTGATTTTGAAGATGGGCAACTACCCGATGGATGGTCTGCAACCTATTACGACAGCAATGGTTACGGTCCTTACGATGGTGGTTGGTTTGTGTCCAGTTCTGCTGAATACGAAGGTAACTATGGTATTGCCACACCTGATTATTATTATTATATTTTTGATTTAACTGCAACCATCAGCGTGCCGCAGTATACTGATGTGACAATATCATTTTATACGTCGGAGCCCTATGGTAGTGGTGATGGTGATTTATATATTAATGGATCATACTATTTGGATTGGGATTATAATTCCTCTTCTTGGGATTACGAGTCTGTTAGTTATAATACAGGGGCATATACGGAGATTGAACTTATGTGGCGATATGCGTCTTATTCCTATGGCTATGCTTACATCGACAACATCCAGGTAACCTGGTAAAGGAGGATTTAGAAATGAATAAGACAATATTACTCGCTACAATTTTTATACTTGGATTATCTACGGTTGCAAATACCCAGGAACCGATTTCATTCCGAAGCAATGCATTAGGTGGAATTATAGAGGATGACCTGGATTTGGTCTATGACCCGATTGAACTTCAGTTTGTGGAAGGCATCCGGCTTTACACCAACTTGAGCAACCTAACCAGTAGTGGAGAACGATTGTTTGGCAATATTGCAGATGATGAGTTTTTGTTTGGGATATCATCTGAAAACCCACTTTTGGATATCTTGTGGCATTCTGCTTTAGTGCGGTTCCAAAATTCAGAAACGTCCAATTCGGTCGGTATTGATTCCGATTTGGACGGATATACTGATATCACGGGTAACGGCACACTCATTGATGAATACACAGCCTATTTGGATACTGATTACGATGGATTGTTTGATTTAAAGCAGATGTTTTCCCAAGAAAAATCCAATTTTACCACAAATGACAGTTATTCCTTTATTTTAAATAATTCATTAGAATTGTGGATATTAGCAATGGGAGTAAAATTATCAATGGGTAACGCTACATATACTGGAAATACAGCATCTTCATCTTTAGGTACAGGTAATAATGTATTATCAGAAGTTGGCTGGTATGATCCCACATTTTCACGTTCTGTAACAACGCATTTGTTTGAAGATGGATATGATAATCTTATCTGGTCTGAGACTGGAAATTTCAACTCAGAAAATAAATTCAGTTTTACAAATTTGGATGTTTCAGCTATGGTGAATCTCTGGGATTTTGAAATGCGGGCTGATGTAGCGCTCTATTCAAATCAAACGCTATCCAATGATGATGATGGTTATTCCGGTCAATATGAGTATTTTGAACCGGAAATAACAGATTATGATGATGACTACTCCGAGACCGATTCCTATATTTCAAATTCGGATGAAGATGGAGGTGGGTTTGCCATTGGCGGTTCATTTCGGTATACTTTTGACGAGCAGGATGAAAGAAAAAACGATGGATTTTGGAAAGTGGGAGTTTCAGCTGATTTCGGTTCCTATGATTATATTGGATCAACGTCTTCCCAGTTTTTAAGTACTGTAACATACTTCGATGGTTTAAATACAAATAACACTGATTTTGTTAAAACAAATTCCGAACACAGTTCAATAACTGATAACGGAACTAAAGAGACGTCTGCTTTTGCCATCAATGGACGGTTGAATATCCCGTTAGATGAAAATGTACATTTTGGTATTGGTGCTTTTCTGAATAAATCTACATCACATCGTGAAACAGACTACACCGAATCATTGAATGACATTCTTGGCTACGACTACACAGACACAGACTATAATGATTATCTAACTACTGAAACGTCACAATTGTCCGCTGACAGGAATTTTGAAATTTTGAGAACAATCTTCGCTTGTCCAGCTGGCCTAGAGTACAGAACTGGTAAAGAGAATAAATGGTCATTGAGATTTGGGTCAATTTTTACTATGACAAATCAAACAATCAATGATGCAAAACAGATTACTGGTTCAGAACCTCACGTCACAGAAACAGAATATGGTGATGGACACATAGATATTGATTTTGATGACAATATTTATGAATCTACAAGCGAGCACACAAGAACCACATCCAGTTCGATGGTATTTACGTATGGTCTTGGCTATAACCCAATGGAAAACTTGCAAATTGACGTACTAGGATTTTTGGGGACCAATGATAATTCAATTATTGATGCTTCGTTCTATAGAAATCTTAGGTTGTCATTTACGATGAAGTTTTAGCCCGTAGAAAAATGAGAATGGGAATTATATGCCTGCCAACCCTCACTCCACCGGACAAAAATATTGAATATTGTAAATAAAAAAAAAATTAAAAGGTCGGTGAGTTTATTTATGCCAGTATAAAAGGTGTCCAAAAGAAAAAAAGTAGTGGTGGATTTATGTACTTTTAAATATAGCTTTATTAATTCCAACAATTGCTGTTGGGATTAGAAGACTACACGATGTCGGGTAAAGTGGTTGGTGGTATTTAATTGCTTTTATTCCACTTGTTGGTGCTATTTGGCTTTTGGTCCTAATGTGTACAGACAGCAGTCCTGGAGACAATAAATATGGGGCCTCACCAAAGGTAGCTCCTGTAGAAGTTGAAGAAACCGCCTAACCCCCACTCCACCGGACGGCTAAACTTGTGCGATGAATTTAGAGATTTGAGCAAAAATGAAGATTTGTGAAACCCGCCTACGCCAAGGCTACGGCGGGCAGGCAACAATTAGTGGAATGAACACGCCGTCCGCCGGTGAGTTTATTCGTTAGATTTTTTTGAATCGAAAATATAGAAGATTAGGATGAAATTTAATTATTTATTTGTAATCGTAATCGCTTTTAAAATCGCAAACTCTCAAAATTTAAGCGATCTGTCATTTGGGACAAATAACACTTTTGAGATAATGACCTGGAACATAGAATGGTTCCCGAAAAATGGACAAACCACTGTTGATTCTGTTTCAACGATTATACAAGCCTTAGATATGGATTTGTATGCATTTCAGGAAATTAGTGATACAAATATGTTTAAGCAGATGATAAACAATATGGATGGATACGAATATTATTTTTTATCGAGTTGGTTTGGGGGGTTGGCTTATGTTTATCAATCAGATCATGTTGAAATTAATTCGATTTATGAGATATATACGGAACAGCCCTATTGGCGTCCATTTCCTCGCTCACCAATGCTGATGGAGTTGACATATCAGGGTCAGGATTATTATATCATCAATAATCATTTCAAATGTTGTGGTGATGAAATTATGGATCTCTCTGATCCGTGGGATGAAGAAACAAGACGATTTGATGCCAGTAATCTTCTAAAAGAGTATATCGACTTACATTTACCGGATGAAAATGTTATTGTATTAGGTGACCTTAACGATGTTTTAACTGATGTGAATGAAAATAATGTCTTTCAAACAATTCTTGATGATGAAATAAATTATCTCTTTGCAGATATTGAAATTGCAAACGGGTCAAACTCCGGTTGGTCCTATCCATCATGGCCATCTCATATTGATCATATCTTTATAACGAATGAACTTTTTGATAGTTTTGGAAATAACAGTTCAATGATTCAAACAATAGAAATCGATAATTATATGGAAGGCGGTTTCAATGCATACGATGAAATTATTTCAGATCATCTCCCTGTAGCTTTAATGCTGGCAAACGATTTAGGCTTAATTGATAATGTCATGTTGCCCCAGAATTATTATTTAACTAATTATCCAAATCCGTTTAATCCAACAACTACGATTTCTTACCAAATTGCCGAAACAGGGCATGTTAATGTTTCAATCTATAATATGAATGGCCAATTGATTGATCAATTGGTTAATCAAGAAATGATTCCCGGGTCCTATTCAGTTACCTGGAATACAAGCCATGTTAGTTCAGGATTATATTTTTACAAACTGGCAGCAGGGAATCAGACGATCACAAAGAAAATGTTGTTATTAAAATAGTAGGGGCAAGGTGCGATATGCCCAGTAATACATCGAATCAGCAAGCTGGTGAATAAAATGATAGTTGCATTTAATCCATCAACGATCCAGATTTATAAAATGGCGGTTTTACCACAATAGCTACTTTCATTTTTCCTCGAATATCTACAACCAATTCTGTCCCGGATTTATCGAACGGAAGATCAACATATCCGATTCCTATCCCGGTTTCAAGCGATGGACTCATGGTCCCACTGGTTATAATTCCCACACTTTCATCATTCATCAAGATTGGGCAACCTTGACGAGGGATTGCT
>Ga0209554_1002202_pt1 | contig 13781 bp, 8 predicted proteins | sample MarorgKNORR_S2LV_5_FD_188221 | JGI IMG/M metagenome (GOLD analysis project Ga0209554, IMG submission 188221) | Marine microbial communities from the Southern Atlantic Ocean, analyzing organic carbon cycling - Bottom_A/KNORR_S2/LV (SPAdes) (version 2) | ecosystem: Environmental > Aquatic > Marine...
TCATCTGCCGGAATCGAGGCAATTCGTCTCTTCTTTGCCTTACCTACCTTGAGCACAATCATCATCACCAGCAGCAGACCTAGACCACCCCCCCCACCGATGATGATCATCATTGTCGTTTGGTCATCCAGACCGATGACACTGCCGACCGTTCCCAAGGTATCCTTAGGTGCAGCTTCAACATTGAGTTTGAAACTGTCACATTTGTCATTCGTCGCATCGGATTTGGCATAGCCACAGAATTCGATTTGGAATTCTGTAGCTTCCTCGGGTGATGGGGCGGTGAAATTAAAAGAGAGGGTAACGGTATCGTCGGGGTCAATAGTGACCGTCGCCGAGTATTGTTCCCATACGAATCCAGCATTTTCAAGGCTCATCTCTTCGTTCAGAAACACGTTGAATTCTCCTGCTTCATTTCCTTGGTTTGTCAATTCCACCAGTACCGTATCGGACTTACCTGCTTCAAGATTACGAGTCATCGAATTCATGTCGAGTGCTATATAATGAAATGGGAGAATGTGAACATTGCCGATGAATTCATCATCAGCAGAAGCCCAACTCCAAGTAATTCCGTTAACCTCGGTCACCTCAGCGGTGATATTGAATACCATGCTCATAGGTTGGGCATTCGCATCAGCGATGAAGGTCACTTGGAACTCAATCTCTCCATTCGCTGGGATGGTAATCAAACTCGGGTACGAGTTACCAATGTCAACTTCGACGGTGAGGTCGACATCTTCGATATAGGATGTAGGATTCTCGGCGATACAATCGAGTGTTGCTGTTCTGCCACCGCTAGGAGAAACATCGATGTTGATGTCGGTCTGATCACAACTCAATATCACCTCTGGAAGAACTTGAGCCGAAGCAACAGGAATGGCAAACGACGAGAATAGGACTACTGCGACCGCAAGTAACGCCCTTCGCATTTCTCCACCACCATATCGGTATACACCATCACTTGAAGAGGTTTCGCGCTCGTGAGAAAGGGGCACTCACCTAATCTATTCCGTAAATCGAGTTTGGTAGGTCGACATGAGTGCGGTACAGCACCTCTTCATCGACACCAGCCGCGACCAGCGCCTGAGTCCGTTTAGGCACGGTTTTCGGGCCTAATACCGCACCAGGACGACGCGGGTCGTCCATGTGGTCGGTCTCGAGCATGAATCCACCACTACATCTCTCGATGGTCTCGACAAGGGTGTCGATTCCACCTTTTTGCAGGATGACGCTCGGCACAATCCCCCTGGTCAATTCATCACTTACGTCGGGTGGAGCGAAATGCCTTACCAATCGCTTCCTCGAAAAACCTGCACGGTCAGCCATCGGGGCGATATCGGCATAGGGCACAGACTCGTCACCCTCGACGTGCAATTGGCACGGTACTCCAGCGCGGGCGGCGATGGCCAGGGTCTCACCGAGCAGGGCATTGCTCCTCTCCCAGATAGATTCGGAAACCTGCCAATGCGGCCGGCCGACCTCACCCAAGCCCACGGCCTGACCCTCGTCGATGAACCTCAAGGCCTCAGTGATACTTTCGTGATACAATTCCATCGCTCTCTCGGCGCCGGACTCTCCATCTTCCTCTTCCCAGTCCAGACATTGGTGAGCGAAGGCGGCGGGGTGTGGTCCGAGCATGACGCGCACATCGAGTCCGACCTCACTCCGGACTTGCTCCGCCATCGCCACCGTGTCGGCATAGGCGTGGGAATAATCTGTAGCAGTGGTCGGCAGGTTGGCGAAATCGGGGCAGTGAACCAATATCAGGTTAGTTCCCCCCGCATTGGCGAAATCCTGTGCCGCGGCGATGAAACGTCCGTTGCGATTGAGATGGAAGTGGTCGTCCAGAATAGGCCCGACCCACTTTCCGGCGACAATCGACATGGCTCAGTCTCCGCCGGTAGCGGCTGTGAACAGACCGGCGGCGGCAATCTTTGACCGCCAGTATACCGCCGACATCGCCACTAGATTCGCGTGTGAAGCACCCAGTGCGACAGCCTTGCCGTTTTCCCACAATAAGAGTTCCATTTCATGGCGCCTATCTTCGATACGGACACAACCCAAGTGGGAATCTCTCTCTACGCTGGCGGGATAAAGAGCATCTTCAAGTCCATCGAATGACAGCCCATGGGAAAACTGGAACGATGCCTGTACCGGCCCCATCTCGGTGCTAAGACCATCATCACTGCGACCCATTTGCAATAGGACCTCCTTGGCTGCAGCCCGAGAGATTTGCAGGCGTTTGGTGCCATGGACGATAATGCGACCGCGGGAATCGATGAGTATGGTGGCGCGCGGAACCTTCAATTGTATCAGGATATAGTCTCCCGAACGTCTGCCCGAAAGTCTGCTCAGAGCAATCTCTTGGTCGACAGGTTCGCCATGGGTGAAGCGAACCAATTGATTCTCGACCCTTACCTCGGGTGCATTTGATTCGGACATCCTCACTCCTCCTCTCCATCCGAAGCAGTCTCAACACATGAAATGTGCTCAGGCGTAGCACAGGATTCCAGAGCAGCCAATAACTCATTTCGGCGCGCCAGATGGTGCGGCAGTAGGAGCACGACATCATTCCGTCCACACTTTTCCCGTAATTCTGCCACAGCACCACGAATTCTCGCCGCCAACCTTCCGTCCCTCTCTCTGGATAATTCAGGGCCGAGCCGCAACTCCTGCTCAATCCACCACGCACCGGCCAGACTTCCGGCGATGAATAGTTCCGGCTCCATTCCTGAAACCGGTTTGCTGATTTTGCTCAGTTCCAAGTGTATTCGCCGGTATCGGCCCTTTTGGAAAATCGCTTTGAGCAGTACCATCGGATTGGTGACCTTAGTCGCTTGACGCTCTAGCATGTCGAGCCAATCCTCATCATCTTCAGCACACGGTTCGGTGAAAAATACGTGCTTGTGATTTTTCTCGGCAAATAATAACAGTCGGCGGGGTTCCGGATCGGGGAAATTTGGCCCGGTAATATCTTCGAGTAACATCAGGGAATCGAGGTAACGAGCATCCAGCCCTCCCCCAAGCATCGCTTCAGCCACATTGATTCCCGGACTCTCTAACTCGGATGCGGCCTCTGCCTCCCATAACTCTGGTTCATCTTCGGTCGCCAGCAGTGCCAATCCATCCCACTTGATTCGCGGACGTATTTCGCGCGGATATACGATACACGGCAGTACCCCATGCAGGTGTACCGACCCACCATCCGGGTCATCCCATCGGGCATCCGCCCACTCGAGCGGTTGCAGTGAATCACCTCATTTACTCTCGTTGACCCAATCTCGCAATTGCTCTAGCGACCAACCTTGATCGAAGTAGCCTTGAATCTGTTGTTGGTCCCAGAAGGTGAACTCTGCCAACGCTTCTTGCATCATCGGTGTAAGGGTAGGTGCATCTGGAGCAAACATCGCATCATCGGTCGAGGGGTAGGTTTTGGCACCAGGTTCCTCGTCGAGGTAGTCGTCGTAAACCTCCTCACCTTCCTCATCCTTATTTCGCACGATTAAGACTCCGACTATTACAACGAGGATTAATATCAATCCGCCCAGACCGGTTAAAATCAACATCAACATTCCATCATCGGAGCCGGAACTTACACCTACCTTGACGCTGAATTGCTTACCTGAAGTCTCTCCGTTCCACAGCGGAAATTCGTCACTTGCATTATCGTATATTTCGAAGTGAACTCCGGTGGTAGCCCGATTGAAAGCCTCGATGTCAATTGTCTGTTTGTAAATCTCACCGACTAAAATGGTGTCAGTAGTCACCTGATAGACCAACTGCTTGGTTTGACCACCGATTCGGACATAGACATCTAAAGTCACATTGCCCGGGATGTTCCCTATGTTCATAACACTGATAATCAACTCGATATTGTCACCGACTGCAGGAGACTTCGGGAACATGTCGACATTGTTCAGCCCGATTTGGAATTCAGCCTGTTCGTAAACCACCGAATACTCACTGGTGGAAGATTGCTGTAACCCGGGTATGGGCGAAGCAAAGTCTCCCCCACCCTGTATCTCCAGACCGGCGGAATCGGTACCGGCCACCCAGAATCGAATAGAAACCACCGATGGGGATGGTGGCTCGGGCATTTGCTCCTTTCCGGGCAATTCGTTGCTCGGCCACAGGTCGAGACAGGTGGCGGTGGCGATGAATAAATCACCAGAACCGCCTAAATCGAGTGTGGCAGACTGGTTATCCATGCTGTCAAAAGCAGCGATGTAGAAAGACCATATGTTGCCATTTTGGAAATAATTCCAGTATACCTTTATGGCACCCTGGTCCAACTGCTCGCTTTCTGAAATCATCAACTGAATATTTACACAATGAATCGACGAGGAGGGCATAACCCCAATTTCAAGTAATTCACCACTGGCGGATTTCACCGACCAGGTATTTACCGCGACCAAAGGTCGTGACGAATCTACCTTGATGACGAATTTTGCCTCACCACTGGTGGTCGAGTCGACCGCTCCTTGAGGGAGATTGATCAATGAGAATGTGTAGGTGAACTCGTTTGTAGCACTCGGTACGACCAGACTGATGTTGAAATTGCCACCGGTGAAGTTGTGGTAGGTTGTCTCGCCGAACTGACTCTCGTAATTTCCACCCGCAGCGGCATCTTCTCGGACAACCTCCATGGTCAATTCGGCTTCCGGCGAAACGATGCCGCTACCCAGACTATCGACGAAGGCATATCTTCCGGTGAACGAAACCACGTCACGAGAATACACGAAGCCAGCAGCATTACCGGTGGAGAAGTTGTAGATTTCCGGGGTATATGGGGCGACTGAATCGGTCAGTTGCATCGAAAATGTATCGAGGGTGATACCGTCGCCATAGTTCCACTTCTGCAGGGTACGTCCGCCACCGGGTGAAAGAATACTGGACGGGTTATTGGCGTCTTTATCGCTGATTCTTATCTGCGGTGTCATCACCCCGGTGGCCTCGTAAGCGTTCCAAGCCAATTCAATTGGAATCACCAATCTGAAATACGGATCAAAAGAACTGTTATGCGGCATGCCGGACATGTTAGTCATCACCGTCCCAGAACTGGCGTTTGAAGCGGGGATGACGGTCAGCCACTGGCTTGAAGTCACAACTGTATTATTACTGACATGGAACACCATCTTCATGTGGTTCTGCACCCCGGGGTTCAGGTCAACTTCGATGTAGTCCACATCACTCCAACCATTGGGGTCTGTGCCTTCGACTACCAATTCATAGGAATTACCGGCATACATCGCCTTTTGCATAGAATTCAGGATTACTCCAGAACTGTCATAGATGAAGAAATTCTGTAGTGTCGGGCCATAACTCACCATGCTGATGTAGGTGATTTCATCATAATCAAAACCGGCTGAGCCACCCTTGATCTGATTTCCGGCAATGTCGATGCCGGTGATGTAAATACTGACCAGACCTTTCGGGTCTTGACCCTCATTCGCAACATCGTTTATCGTCACGGTGTAATTACCAATCGGAGCGGCACCATCTGCAGTCATCACTATCTGAATATACTCACTCTCCTGAGCCTCTCGGTCACCATTGGTATCGTGGTCATACTCGACCCAGTAATTAAAGGTCAGAGTTGACGGTGGGGTGGGTGAATCCCAGGCCTCAATCTTGAATTGCTGATTGACGCTGGGGGTCACCCAAGTTTTATCCCCCAGAACCCTCCAGTATATCTGATTCTGGAAAACCGAGATATTGACCAAGCTAGGCTCGAGGGTATCTATTGTCAGGTTGAAGAGTATCGCGCAGGTCTGGTTGCTGAAACATGGTTGGCCATCGAGGTCGAGGTTGGTGCCCTTGTCATATCCGGACATTAGTAAACGGTATTTTCCTTCACCCGCGGCATCTGAACCCAGATCGACCAGCCAGTCGAAGTCACCACCGATGGGGCCGCTGATTTTGTCGATTTCGACCCAATCATAGGTGATATTTGTTGGAATTGTATTATTCAGAACTTCTTCCTCGACCAACAGATTGTAGGCCGAAGGGTCGGGTGATACATCGAGGTTCTCCAAACGCACCGTGCCGGTCAAACGAATCAGTTGATTCGAGCGGGCATCATCGGGGTTCTGTGACTCCCCCGCGCTGTTCTGCAAGTCAAAGGTGGCGATTCCGGCATCGTTCTCGATTGCATTCCCACCAGCCGGCGCGAGGTGCAGAGCCGAGGGCAATCCCTCGACGCCATTGGCGGCGAGAAGAGAAGCGAAGATGCGAACATCGGGGGCATCTTCCCAATTGGTGTTGATGGTGAAGCGCCACGACACCTGTTTACCCTGGGCGGTGTCGGTTGCCACCGATGGTTGTAATGAAATCAAATTATCGGGGTCATTGACTTCTGCGAAACCATTGAAATCATCATAGGACAAGTCTACCGCCCCGGTTTTCGACTCAAGGCGAAGAAGACACTTGTCCAATGTTGACCCGGTACCGCCATCGACATAGTGTAGGCTGATGACCTCGACAATCGAGCCATCTGGATAGAGTCCGGTCGGATTGCCGGTAATGCTCAGAGAACTATCATATCCCGGCGAGGTGACTATCATCAACTCAGATAGTGCAACACCCCCGCCGCTCGATCCCTGAACGTGGATTGGCACACTTACCATCCCATTGCTGGCGCTTCCCAGGGCCACACCTTGCGAGAATTCGCGCACCAGACCGTGGCCGAAACCGAGTGTCTTTTCCCACGAGTAGAGAATATTGAGGTCGAGCAGACGCAACGAGGAGCCGGTGGTCGCATTCAAACTGGTAGCTTCAAAGTACATCGTCACCCAGTCATTTGCATAAGCGTCGGTATAACTTACCGCCACCATCGGATTGTCGAGTAGAGACTGTACCGCGGCGGCGAAGTCGAGATATTCCGCGGCCGCTTCAGGAATCCAAACCGAAGTATTTTCAAATTCGCCGAGCGATACGCTTTGACCCGTCGCCACCAGATTCAGACTGAAACCTTCACTGGCGTTGGAGGTTGAGAAAATCGTGTTGCTATCGAAGGCGAAATTAGCGGCGATGACATCCGCCTCCAATGGCACCATGAACCACCCCCCATCCCCGGTCCCCGTGGCACCGATACTGAGATTGGAAGTGACTGATCCAAGGTTGATGCCATCGACCTTACCGGTCCAGAAATTGGTTTGACGACCGAAGTGTCCGAATGCCGGTTCATCGAATCCCCATTCGGAATCACCGTCTCCGGCAATATCGATGTAAATCCCCAAGGGGTTGAAACTGAATTCAACATCAAACCACATGCCACTGACCGAACAAGGGCCAGAATAGGATAGCATTCCGGTAAAGGTGAAAATCGGCTGTGCAATGGTGTACCATTGCCCATTGGTCAAATTGATAGAATTGGTAATACCTGGATACATCAACTCTATTTTTGCGGTCTCGGCACAACTATCGGTGACGATCGGCTTGATTCTCGTAATAGGATATTCAAGTCCCGACTTCAATATCGGCGGATTATATTCCTCGTCGAGAATACGCGGTTGATACATCAATTGGATGTCCATACCGGGGCTTTCCCAAATACCATCTCGTATACCTCCGGCAATAACGGTAGAAGAATCATTGAAGCCACTGCCGAGCCGAGTACCCAGAGACAGACCATGTAGCACCGGACTCGCCAGGCGTTTGCTTCCACTATCAAAGTTAAAGCGGAAATTTACCAGCGGGTACTGGGTTGAATTAATATTCCACAACTCGATGATTGGGCCTGTAAGGCCACTGAGTGCATCACCATCTATATCGATGACGACATTGCCGGATGAAGAATGAATTACATCGACGGTGAGAGAATTGGTCGCGGTCGATTCAGCCTCGAGCAGTAGCACTCCATAACCGTCTGGGAATCCGGGATTGGGGAATATCGCCGGGGCGAAATTCTTGACGTCGACATAGCCGCTCTGTGGTAGCGGGTCACCGAGACGGAAGTCATCGATATACCAACCGGGCATCGTACTATTCACTGCAACACCGACATGATTGTTTCGTTCCAAGATAAAGCGAATCTTCACGTACTTGCCGACATAACTCTCCAGATTTAGGGCTAATGTACCCCATCCTGTGGGGTTCAGGATTGAGTCGGTGCTCTCGCCGGCGAGTGCGTACTGGCCAAGACCGATGCCATCGCAATTCTGGATTTTGCCATTTCCGGTACCCTTCTGCTTCAAACCGTTATTATATCCTAAAGTGCTGTTGCTCAAATCAAATGCCGTATGCACCCAGATACCGCCCCAATCTTGACCATTGGATGAGTTCATGATTTCGATATAGCCACAATCGTAGTATCTGGTATCGGTGACCGAGCCCAATATTGTCTCGTTGTAGAACAGCCCATGCCATGAAGAGAATCTAGCGATGAAACCACCGGTCTTGACCTCAATGGAAGCAGATGACATAGAGATCTCAAAATTCGCCGCCGTTCGGTCATCGGTATAGTCATCATCGAACAACGAAGTACCCCAACATTCGTTTCCCGAAGAGCAGTTGTCGGGGATAATCTCGCCGGCGGTCAAACTACCGTGTTCCCAATTCCCATAGGGGTGCATGAAGTCCGGGCCAAAACCACCATCGGTCTGCTCAAAGTCGGTGGAATAGCCGTTGGAGACCAAGCGCAGGGATGGCTCGGTGTAGGTGAAATCGGTCATGGTGGAATATGCGGTCTGTTGGTTATTGACACTCGGGTCCCATATCCATTGGGTGGTGCTGGAATCAAAACGCACGTGTTGTTGATGGGTGGTGGTGGTGGTCGAGACCTTCATCGATGCGCTGGTAACGGTTTCTCCGGCTGGTAGGTCGACCGCTCCATCGACGGTGTTGGAATAGGTCAAAGTATCACGAATCTCAATCGAAACTGAGGATTGGCCATTGCCAAAGGTGGTAACGCTGACGGCGGCTACCGTGGTCGAGAAAAACATCAAAGCTACTAGTGCGAGGGCAGAAAAAGTTCGGTTTGATTTGGTCATTCGGCTCACCTAGGTACAACCCTTCGTCAAAGCCCAACCGGAAAGGGCATTAAACCCCTTTGCTCATTTGTCGCCCCTCCTGTGGAGGGGAGAAAGCCTGTATCTTCCTCATAATCGAATTTTTCTCAGGTTCTCGAAGCAACCTTTGGCAAGTTCCTCAATACCACCTACTGCGGCCTCATTTTCAAGTAATCGGTCAAGGTCAGCCACAGTGGTCGGATGCTTGGGGCCAATTACGTCACACTGTTCGGGACCTGTGCTGATTTCATAGGTACCCAAGGCCTTGGCCATATGCATGATATCGAGTTTGTCGAGGGCCAATAACGGTCGCATTATCGGGAAATCTGCGGCCACCTCGACGGCACCGAGATTGCCCAAGGTCTGCGAGGAGACCTGACCGATATTCTCCCCGGTGATGATGTGGGAGGCACCGACCTGTTTTGCCAGCATGCTGGCCAAGCGGTTGAATAGGCGCTTCATGTGGACAAAATAGTCGCGATGCATCGCTGCCAGGGTGAATCGAGATAGTACCTCGCCGACCGGAATGACATACAACTCCTCTCCCAAACCATTTCCGCCGCCGGACAATGGGCTCGCTGCGCCACTCAGGTGACGCATTGCGGCCAAGGTCTTGAGTTCAGCTTCATCTGAAGTCAGCGGCTCGAGCGAGGCGTGGAGGGGAATTATTTCCCAGCCCTGTGCCAACAACCGTGCTATTGCAACCGGCGAATCGATGCCGCCGGATACCAGAGCAACCGCACATTCACCCCCCTCTGCCATGAGTGGCTGCAGCAAATCATCCACAATAACCCCTCGCCTCAAGCAATTCTGTGGTGTAAGGTTCAAGGGTGATGATGCGGCCGAGGTATTGATGTCATTACAGCCGTTCAGCACCGAACCAGTCACTCTGGCCGAAGAAGTATTCCCTGGTGACACCAATGCCTACGGCACTCTATTCGGTGGACGATTGATGGCCTTGATGGATAAAGCAGCCGGTTTTTCGGCCTCAAAATTCGCCCATCGGGAATTTGTCACCGCCAGTGTCGATTCGCTCGAATTCATCAATCCGGCACACCAAGGCGACATCATCGAAGTGGTCGGAAAGGTGGTCTACACCTCGGCCCACTCGGCCGGATGTAAGGTTCAAGCATATGCGCTGTCCAAATCTGACTGGGAGCGCAAGGAAATCTGTAGTGGATATTTCTTCATGGTCGCCATCGATGGCAATGGCCGCCCGGTGCCGATTCCTCAATTCAACCCGCAAGGCGAGGTCGAGCAGGAGGAATGGGATACCGTAGCAGAGATTCGCGAGCATCTGCTGGCGCTGAGGCGCCGTCGCCAAGCGCAAGGTTGAGGTTGAGGTCATGCTCGGACGGCTCGATGACCGTTCTCAATGTGGCGATGGTGGGTAGCGACGAACTGGCGCGCGAAATCGCCAAACCAAGCGATAATAGAGATGTCGACACCTACGTTCACAAGGAGCCGCACGAGGGGGGTTACCGAATCCTCTCGCTGATTCGGCCAACCAAGTTTCCCGAGCGCCTGCAACCACTGTTGTCGGCACTGAATGCGGCGCGGGCCGGAATACTCGAGGTCACAGCAATCGATGCCGCCCTGGGTGAGGCTCTGGTGGCTTTTGCCAGTGCCGGTATCGAACACGGCATCGTAGTGGTAAACCCGCCAAACGGAGAATGGGTCGATGAATCGCAAGTAAAAAATCTACTTGAACAAGTCGGACTCGATTGGCAACTCATCGCCAACGATGGGATTGAAATTCGTAAGGAACTATTCGCGCTGATGGATAAGGTGCTCGACTCGCTGAAGGGCGCTGAAGAGGCACCGTTGGTGATTCCAATCGACCAATATTTCAACGTCAAGGGAATCGGTTTGGTCGCCATCGGTTATGTGCAGTCGGGGCGACTATCGGTACATGATGAGGTGATGATTCTGCCCGCCGGCGCCCTCGCCGATACCAAGTCACTTCAGGTGATGGACGATGATGTCGCTTGTGCCACCGCCGGCGACCGAGTAGGTATCGCCCTGCGCAATGCCAAGGAGGAACACCTCGCCTCAGCATCGATGATCGTCCATCCCGCGGTCGATGACAAGAAGTCTGAGGTGCGAATCCCATCGGCGGTATTAGGCTGTGATAAGACATCGTTCAAACTGCACAAATCTCGGTTCCAGAAAAATGAATTATCGGTTGGTGATATCGTCCACATCGCGGTTGACTTACAGTTCGTTGTCGGCCGCATCGAGGTGATCGAATCAGACCGCATAACCGTCGGATGGGATTCAGCCTTATTCATCCGTGGTGATTCACCACCCCCTGCACTGTTGTGCCAATTGGATAACAAACCACGAATCATGGGGCAGGCCACTGATTTTACCTCTCTTTGAGGTGTGAGTCAGAAGTGGTTTCGGCGCAGAAAAAAGGGTGGTGATACCGCCGCTTTACGCGGTGCCCGTAGGGCAGGGTTCATATTCTCCGGTAGTCGCTCACCCGGTTGGGATGCACTCTTTCGAGCAATCGCAAGATTCCGGTTCAGGGGTTGAATTTGAGATATTCTCAGCCCTTGCCATGGCCGGCGTCCAAGGTCGTGTCAAGGGGGTTCTCTGTGAGAAGGAACTCCTACTCGAGCGCCGTAGCGGCCATACCCTGCATCTCAAATTGAATGCCATCAACAGGTTGCGCCATCACCACACCTCGCTGATTCCCCGCTGGACCTTGGGAATCAGTTTCGTCCTGCTCTATGGTGCGTGGAGAGTTTTTGTCGGCCAACCTGCTCTGATAATGTTATTCGCGGGAATAATTACCATTCTGGTATTCTTACTCGGCCGCCGACCTACTCTTACCATAGACACTGAATCCGGTGATTGCCACACTTTGTTCGGCAACGATGCCTCGTTGATGAGGATGTGCTATCTCATCAAACGCCTACAGGGTGGTACCTCTCTCGTCGCCGCGCGCGATGGTTTGGAATTACTTGAACGCGAGGCTGACTTCCCGTCGATTTCACCGCTTGAGGGCGCACTGACTGCGGCTGGGGAAGCGTATGTCGAGGCGCCAAAAGCACTGGAAGCCTTCATCATGGATGATTCTGAATCTGAACTTGGAGAACTGCTACCCGCATGGGCGGCGAAGGAATCGGGAACACCGATGAGTTTCAACGAGCCGACTTACACCGAGCGCATCAGGGGAAATGTTGGCGAATATGATGGCTCCGGCCCTAATCCAGGTTCATTTATCCCCACTGGAACAGAGCGCAAAAGGTTTGAGCCTAGTATTCCAGCGCCTTTATTTAGAGCCGAAGAAATTCGGCGAGAAATGCGCAACTCACAACCGAATCAGATTCAAGCACCCAACCCGTGGTCTCAACCTCAGACGGCTTCAAATCATGCCATGCCAACGCAACAATATGGCGAATCATCGGATAAATGTCACGCGATTACCCCCGAACCTGAGGCTTCAATCGGTGGATTTGATATGTTTGCCGAAGGCGGATTATTCGATGAGCCCGGACCTTCTGCCCCAGGACATTCTGCCACCGCGCGCTTCGATTCTGCTGATAATTCATATCAACAGGAAATGCCGCCACAGTGGCCGCAATCCCAGCCGATACAGGGACACGATGATTTTCGCCATCAAAACCCGCGAGACGAGCTCGCCTTCCATCCCCCAGATGGAGTGGTATCGGGGGAGGGTGGATTCAACAGCACCCGCTGGCAGACCCCGGATACCCGCCAGGCTCCGCAAATGAATTCGTATAGAATGATTGAACAGAGAGTAGGGGCACTCCCTCCCGCTGATGACGGCGCCCTGCACCCTGACGCTGGAGTTGTGAATGAGCATCAGAAACCAACCGGTTTCATTCCCAGTTTCCTCTCCCCACTCTCGCATGGTGAGCGTCAAGACAACCTGATGCGCTTTGCTGGGGATGAAGAGGAGGGGGGGTCGATTCAACATCGACCAGAGGTACAGAGCGGTATCGTCGCCTCGGCTCTGAAGGAAGAGGGGGAGGGGGTTATTGATGCTGAACTGGGGGAGAATAACGAAACGACATTGCAACAATTCCCCCGCTTGAGGAAATTGGCACAACAGCGAAGCCCGGTGAATCGGCGCATTCGTCTGCGGCGACAGGCGATGGGGCGACCTCGGGCTGTGAGTGGTATTCGTAATCTGATATTACCCTCCATCTCCAGACTCGGTAAGCTGGCATCAGCACCGGGTCGGATATTCAAACGACGGCGTAATGATGGAGATGGTTATGCCGAGGTTTATGGCGATCAAGACGGTTATCGAGATGGTATTTATCGTCACGAGAGATTCCAAACCTCACAGTCGCTACGTCTCGCTGCCGACCAATCATATCAAGCGCAGATAGCCGAAGAAATCGCTCGCCTGACCCAGGCTAATGGCGGCGTCCTTCCCGATGATGTGGCGGAGAGGTTGTTGCGCCATATCGGTAATTCAGGCGAAGGTCAACAACGCCTGCTGACCGCAGGACCTGAGGAGATTCCGTCCTCCTTCTCCGATCTGTCCTCCTCGTCACAGGCCGCCCGCAAGGTAAACGACATCCCCGGTATCGCGCGGCTTGACCAAACTCACTAGCGAAGGCCACTATGAATCGCTTCAACACTCGGCCTTCGGAGAGATATTATTTCACAGTCTCCTCTCTCGGACCTGTTCAAGCGAGTCGCAGACGCTCATCCGAGACTCTCTGTTCATTACTGCTGATGAGGGGTACTATCCTGCTTCCAGCGCAGTCTCCTCTTCGCTTGCGCCTCGCC
>Ga0209554_1002204_pt1 | contig 13769 bp, 11 predicted proteins | sample MarorgKNORR_S2LV_5_FD_188221 | JGI IMG/M metagenome (GOLD analysis project Ga0209554, IMG submission 188221) | Marine microbial communities from the Southern Atlantic Ocean, analyzing organic carbon cycling - Bottom_A/KNORR_S2/LV (SPAdes) (version 2) | ecosystem: Environmental > Aquatic > Marine...
AAAGGTTCAGGAAGAGCTTGACCACGGTACCGGAATTAGACAACCAAGGAGCAGTGATAAAGACCCTAAGAGATCGTGTCCGCTTATTCCCGGGAAGGAAGGAAGCCGCGGGCGATGCGAGCCGCATCGGTTAGGCTTTCTGACGCACTCCGGGGGTGAGCGGACGCGACCGAGGCGACGGCTTCCCGAGGCGCATCGAGCGTCGTCCCGCCCGCCTTGCGATGCGCCGCATCGCGGCGCCGCGCGCGCCTAGCCGAAAACCACGGGAAGCCGTCTTTATGAGTCTTTATCACTGCTCCTTGGTATTAAATAGCCGCTAAACCTGTCCAATGAATGGGGAGTAGCTCACTTGCGCCAGCCTCTGAACAGCTTGATCCAAGCCTTGGCGGCAAGATCCCGGCGACCTGCTACGGTCCCGAGGCCTCAACCATCCATGGTATTCACATATCCGTGAGCCTCGACAGCGTCGAGCAGGTGACCCGGCTACTGGCGGTGTTCCTCGCCAAATGGTGCGGCACCGAGCTGCTGACTAGAGCTTTTTCAAGTTTGATCGTGTTCAAACGCCACGTAGGCTTGCGCCCGCTTCCCGGCGGATTGCAGCGTCCGTTGTGATCCGGGCCCTTGTGGATTGAATGATTCGATTCAAATCGGAAGGGCTCTACGCATTGAGTTTTGGTTTCTTGAGCCGATTCCTCACGATCTTGATCAGGGGCAGGGCAAACAAGATGATGGCGATAGCCATGATCGTGCCGGAAATCGGGCGTTCGAAGAAGATCATCACTTCGCCTTGGGACCCGATCAGGGACTGACGCAGCGCCGGCTCGGCGAGCGGTCCGAGAACGATCGCGAGGACCGCCGGCGCCATGGGATAGTCGAGCTTGCGCATCAGGTATCCGACGACGCCGAAGATCAACATCAGCCACACGTCGTGCATGCTCATCGTCGGCACATAGCCGCCGATGATGCAGAGCACGAAGATGATCGGCGCCAGGATGGTGAAGGGCATCTTCAGCACCCAGATGAAGGCGGGGATGAAGCCGATGTTGATCAACAGCGCGAACAGGTTGGCGACGTACAGGCTGGCGATGAGTCCCCACACGAAATCCGGATGGTCGACGAATACCAGGGGACCAGGCTCGAGGCCCCAGATGACCATGCCGCCCAGGAGAATAGCGGTCGTCGGCGAGCCCGGAATGCCGAGCGTGAGCATTGGCAGCATGGAGCCGGTGCTGGCGGCATTGTTGGCCGCCTCCGGCGCCACCACGCCGTCCACGTTGCCCTTGCCGAAAGTCTCTGGATTCTTTGCTATGGTTTTGGCGATGCCGTATGCCATCAGCGAGCCCGGCGTGGCGCCGGCGGCCGGCAGAATTCCGACGAAGTAACCAAGAAACGAACCCATGACCATGGTCCTGGCGGAGGACCTCAGTTCTTTAAGGATATTGATAATGCGCCGGAAAGAGACGGTCGCCTTCGACATCATCGCCTCGCCCTGGCTGACCTCGATGGTCCATAGCATCTCGCCGATGCCGTAGATGCCGATGGCGAGCACCAGGAAGTTGATGCCATGGTAGAATCCGGTGAGACCTCCGAAGATCAAACGCGGTTCGCCGCTGATGATATCCAACCCGACGGCGCTGAACACCAGCCCGATGAAGATCGAGAAAAGGGTTTTCGATATATCGTCGCCGCCGAGGCCGATGAAGGTGGCGAAGGCCAGCACCATCAACGCGAAAGTCTCGGGCGGGCCAAAGGCCAACGCCACCTCGGCCAGGGGCAGCGCGAACAGGGTAAACAGCACGACCGAGATGGTGCCGCCCACGAAGGAGGCCGTCGCCGCCGCCACCAGCGCCTTGTCGGCCTGCCCCTTGAGCGCCAGCGGACGGCCGTCGAAGGTGGTCGCCACCGCCGTCGACGCGCCGGGAATACCCAGCATGATCGAACTGATGGCGCCACCATACATCGCGCCGTAATAGATCGCCGCCAGAAAGATGACCGCCGATGTCGGCGGCACCAGGAAGGTCATCGGCAGCAGAATTGCGACGCCGTTGACCGATCCCAAACCAGGCATGGCGCCGATGAACAGTCCGACCACCACGCCGGCGACGATCAGCATCAGGTTGAGCGGCGCAAAAGCAATCGCAAAACCGTCGAAAAGGAAGGCGAACACTTCCATCTGTGGTCAACCTTCCGGTACCGGTTGAGGGAAAAGGTCCAAGGCTCGCTTCGGTTGTCCGGCCCGGTCAGCGGGCTGTGTACGGTCGCTCAAGGACCACCTAGAGAAAAATATCGTAAAGCGGGTAGAACAACGGCTCAGTGAAACCCTTGGGGAGGGTCTTCTTCAAGGCGATTTCGAAAAAGAAGAACGTTGCCACAGGCGTAAAGATCGCCAGCGCGCCCGCCATCTTCCAACTGTGCCGGCCCAGGAACCGAACGTAATAAATCAGGAAAAGAGGCACCGCGCCGTAGACGCCGATAACATGGATCAGGCCGATCATCGCCGTCAGCGAACCGGCCACCAGCAGGAACCACTTTACCGTCTGCGCCGTCATATAGGGCTCGGTCGATCGTGACGGCGGGCTCGCCCTTACGATCCAACGCAGGATGATCGAAACGCAGCATAGAAACATCCCCAACGACAGCCAGAACGGAAACGCCCCACCGCCCGGCCCCCTGCCTGGGAGCCAGCCGATGGGGAGTTCCATGCTTTTCCACATCAGGTAAAGGGACAAGGCAGCCATCGCCAGCGCCATGACGAGCTCGGCAATCCGCATGACGGAAGTCCTACCTTTTTACCAAATGCGTCGAGTTAGCCGCGAATCAGTCGATTTCTCCCGACGCTTGGAGCAGCTTGCGATGTGCTTCGAGCTCGCCGACGAAGTACGTGGTCAAATCCGTACCGGTAAGCCAGCCGGGGACCAAGCCCTTCTTCGCCATGTAGGTTTGCCATTCGTCGGTGTTGTAGACCTTCTGGAACACGTCGACGTAAAACGCCTGAACCTCGTCGTCGATCCCCTCAGGCGCGATGATGCTGCGTTGCATGTAGTAGACCATGTCGGAACCGTACCCCAGTTCCTCGAAGGTGGGGATATCGCCGAATCGTCCCGTCAACTTCCCCTTCGGCGTGAAGCTGGCAAGGGGACGCGATTTGCCGGCTTCCCAGAAACCGGCCTGTTCGGACGGGTTGTTCACGGTCGAATCGATGTGCTTGCCGATCAACTCCTTGGCAACCGTGCCGCCGCCTTTGTAGGGAATGTAAGTGACCTTGATGTCGAACTTCTTCTCAAGCATGGCGGTGACCAGGGAGTCTTCAATTCCCGTGCCGGTGCCGCCCATTTTCCAGTTAGCGGCGCCCGCCTTCTTGACGGCTTTCACGTAGTCATCGACGGACATGATATCGGAATCGGCATTCACCCAAAGCTGGAAGGTGTCTTCGGCCATCCGGGTGATCGGCGTGAATTTGGATATATCGACGCCCAGATCGGGTTGGCGAAGCGGCGTCAAGTAGTAGCTGTTGAGCGTCGCCATGATCACGTGGGGATCGCCCTTATGGTCCTTCAGATAGATCAAGGCCTCGGCCCCCGAGCCGCCGCCCTTGTTGATGGGGACGAAGGGTTTGGACGCGAAGCCATTCTTTTCGATGATACCCTGAATCAAGCGGGACAGCCTGTCGGCGCCGCCACCCTTGCCCGCCATGATGACGAACTCAACCGGCTTCTTGGGCTCCCAGCCTGCCGTGGCGTCGCGCGGTGAAATGGTGATGCCGAGTGCAAACACAAGCGCTGCGGCAAGTCCATAGATCGTTGTTCGCACAAGCCAGTTCATAATGATCTCCCTACGGTTATGTCACCCCTTTACGTGAGGTTGACCGTTAATTAGACTCACCAATTCAAAAGGAAATTCGCCCCGAGTTCAAGTAATTGTTATTTTATAATTTTCTTAACTATCTGAATCTTACCTCTTATCCCCTTCCCCTTCCCGCTTGCCAGCCGGCATCGCCGACCATCGACACGGTGCTCGCCCTGATCCAGCAACGCGCCCGCGTGGCCGGGGTCTACTGATCCAATCGTTCGAGATCGATTGTCGCGCCGATATATTCGATGAAGCGCTTGACGTCCGTGGCGATTGAATCCCGGTACAGCCGCGCCGCCGCTTGGCGATCGCCGACGATGAGCCGCGCCGATTCGAGATAAAAATAGGCCTCGCATTGACGCTCCACCCGCTTGGCGGTGTCGCCGCCATCGATTTCAGCCAGCACCTCCCGGGCCGTCGCGCGGCCCGCTAAATGACGCGCAACCACCACGAAACCGGCGCCGGCGGAAAGACGCATCTCACGAACCGGCAACGAATGATCGTTCGGTGCGCCACGCACATTCGGGTCGATGGTGAAACTATACCGGATCAGCCCCCAAATTAAACAGCGACGTTTGGAACTAGTTTCCCAATGTGACGCCGGTCGCGAGGCCGACTCCAGCCGCCCACTCTGCTGCCGGCTGCTTGCCACCACCTTCGGGTCGAACACGTTTCATAAGAATGCGCCCCCCAGCGGCCTGGACCGTCACGCCGTCGTCTGACACGTTCACCACCGTTCCGAGTTCGCCGTCACCATCCTGTATTTGGCTATCGTACACTTGCAATGAGGCACCTTGGAATGTCGTCCAAGCACCCGGAGCCGGATTTGCGGCGCGGATCAAGTTATAAACTTCCGCGATTGGTTTTGACCAATCGATTTCAGCGACATCCTTGTTGAACCAGCTCTCGTAACTACCGTCCTCGAGCCGCTGATCATGTTTGATAATGATACCGGCTTTGACCAGGTCCAAACTCTCGATCATCGCGTCCACACCCATCGGAAATAATTTGTGAAAATAGACGTCACCGATCGTCTCATCGGGCCCTATTTCGCACGTTTTCTGAAGCATGATTGGCCCTTCATCCAATCCGTCATCCGGCCAGAATATCGTCAGACCGGTACGAGTCGAGCCCATGGCAATTGGCCAGTTGATCGAACTTGGCCCGCGATGCATTGGGCAGAGCGATGGGTGATATTGGAAGGTGCCGTACTTCGGCGCGTCGAGCACCTCTTTGGGTACAAACTTCAAGACATAGGCCATCATGCAGACGTCAGCATTGAACGACTTCATGAGTTCCAGTGCTTCAGGTGTCTTCCAAGATGCCGGTTGATGTACCGGGATACCCTGCTCATTTGCGAACTCGGCAAGCGGATCTTCGGGCTTGCCTTCTTTGGTCGGCGCGCAACAAACGGCAACGACATCCTCGTTGCGCGCTACGAGCTTTTCAAGCACGGATTTACCAAATGCCTGCTGACCATGAAGTGCAATTCTCAAGAATCCCTCCCTCTAATACTCAACCCTATTCGACCGACTGTCACAACATTTATGTCTTCTCGGGAGCAAACTAGCGCGCTTCACCGACGGCACCTGACGCAACGATCTTGTCTAATTCATCGCCCTCATAGCCGAGAAACTCTGACAATATCTCGACCGTATGCTCGCCCAGCAATGGCGACCGCTTAACCTCAACCGGACTATCTGACATTTTGACCGGACAACCGACGCTCAGGTACGGGCCGCGTTCGGGATGGTCGACCTCGACCACCGTTCCTGTTGCGCGCAACCCTTCATCTTCGGCAATTTCCTTCATGCTCAAAACCGGGCCGACCGGAATGTCGAATGGATTGCAGATGTCCATCACCTCGTACTTCGTTTTCGTCATGGTCCATTCTTCGATACGCCCAAATATCTCGTTAAGCTTATCCAGGCGCTCCGGTGGTTTCGCGTAACCCTCCTTGGTTTTCCATTCCGGCTCACCAATGACAGCACAGATTTTTTCCCAGACTGCGGCCTGGCAAATGAAATACGTGTAGGCATTTAGATCGGTTTCCCAGCCTTTGCACTTCAAGATGCGGCCGGGCTGCCCACCGCCGGAATCGTTACCGGCCCGCGGCGTCGCCTCACCGAATGGAATGCCTTCGCCATATTGGGAATATTCAGTCAGCGGGCCTTTTTCCAGGCGCTGTTGGTCGCGCAATTTGACCCGCGCCAGGTTCAATACACAGTCTTGCATGGCGGCTAAAACTTTTTGACCGCGACCCGTCTTCTCGCGCTGAAAAAGGGCCGTGACAATCCCGAGGGCAAGATGGACCCCGGTTCCAGAATCGCCAATTTGCGCGCCGGCAACCAACGGCGGGCCGTCAATGAAGCCTGTCGTCGATACGGAGCCGCCGGCACACTGCGCGACGTTTTCGTAAACCTTACAGTCTTCGTATTTGCCGGGGCCAAACCCCTTTATCGAAGCCATAATCATTCTTGGATTGATCTCTTGTATCCGCTCCCAGCCAAATCCCATCCGGTCGAGGGCGCCTGGCGCGAAGTTTTCTACCAGCACATCACATGTCTCGATCAAACGGGTCAGGACTTGCTTTCCGGTCTCGTGTTTTGAGTTCAACTCGATGGAGCGCTTGTTGTGGTTCAGCATCGTGAAATAGAGACTGTCGGCACCTGGCACATCGACCAATTGCTTGCGGGTCGCATCGCCGACACCCGGCCGCTCAACCTTGATCACGTCGGCGCCAAACCAGGCCAATAATTGCGTGCAAGTGGGCCCCGACTGAACGTGGGTAAAGTCGAGAATTTTGATGCCTTCGAGAGCTTTCATTCCGGGTTCCTGTTTTAAGATTTGATTTTCTACAGCTCTGTTATTTCTTCGCCACAACGCTTTGCGGGTTCAGGTTACCGATGCGGCCGCTTTCGGTGCCTGCGTTCGCATCGATCACCGCGTTGATGAGGGTCGGCTTGCCGGAATCCATGGCCTCGTTCACCGCCCGTCGCAAATCGTCGGGAGAAGTCGCGCAGACTCCGACACCGCCAAAGGCCTCCATCATCTTGTCGTATCGGGCGTCTTTTACGAAAACCGTTGTCGCGACGTCCGGACCACCGGTTGGGTTGACGTCCGTGCCGCGATAAATGCCGCCGTTGTTGAAGACCACAATGCAAATCGGTAGGTTGTAACGGCAGATCGTCTCGACCTCCATGCCGGAGAAACCGAAAGCGCTATCGCCTTCGATCGCCAACACCGGGTGACCGGTTTCGACTGCCGCGGCGATGGCCTGCCCCATTCCGATCCCCATGACGCCCCAAGTGCCTACGTCCAATCGTTTGCGCGGCTTGTACATATCAATAATGCTGCGGGCGAAATCAAGTGTGTTGGCACCTTCATTGACGAGAATTGCGTCCGGCCGGTCCTTAATTATATCACGCAGGGCACCAAGCGCCCCTTGGTAATCCATTGGTAAGTTATTGTTTTGCAATTTCGGCATCATCCGGGCAATGTTGGCTTCTTTTTTCGCAGAAATCGCACCAATCCACTCGGCCGACGGTGCGTTCCAGTCATTGCCCAGGCCATCAAGCAGTGCTTCAACACACGATCCGATATCACCGACAATCGGCGCCGCGATTTCGACGTTGCTGTCCATTTCCTTCGGCTCGATGTCGATTTGCACAAACTTTCTCGGCTTGTCCCCCCAGGTCTTTCCCTTGCCGTGCGAGAGCAACCAATTGAGGCGGGCGCCGATTATCACAACCGTATCGGCTTCTTTCAACACCAACGACCTTGCCGGGCCGGCCGAAAGGGGATGCGTGTCGGGCAACAGGCCTTTGGCCATGCTCATTGCCAGATAGGGAATGCCACTTTTTTCGACGAAGTCGCGGATTTGGTCGTCGGCTTGCGCATATGCAGCGCCTTTGCCGAGGATGATGAGCGGGCGCTTTGCCTCTTTCAGAACGTTCAATGCGCGCTGCACGGATTCCGGCGCGGGCAGCTGGCGCGGCGCCGGGTCAATAACTTTGACCAAGGATTTGGCGCCGGCCTCGGCATCCATGGCCTGACCCAGGAGTTTCGCCGGCAGATCAAGATAGACACCACCCGGCCGGCCGGAAACAGCCGCACGAATGGCGCGCGCAATGCCGATACCGATATCTTCCGCGTGCAGGATGCGGTAAGCAGCCTTACAGAGCGGCTTGGCAATGGCCAACTGGTCCATCTCTTCATAGTCGCCCTGCTGCAAGTCGACAATTTCGCGCTCCGAAGAGCCGCTGATCAGGATCATTGGAAAGCAATTGGTCGTTGCGTGTGCTAATGCCGTTAAGCCGTTAAGAAAACCGGGTGCCGACACCGTCATGCATATACCGGGTTTTTTAGTCAGGTAGCCGGCAATCGCTGCCGCATACCCGGCATTCTGTTCATGCCTAAATGATAGAATACGAATGCCCGCAGCCTGCATATAACGGCCCAAGTCCGTGATCGGAATGCCAGGCACATTATAAATGGTGTTGATGTCGTTCAGCTTGAGCGCGTCAATGACCAGATGGAAGCCGTCCGTCAGCGTCCCAACCACCAATTGATCTTCCGAGGCAATGACTTCATCGCGGCTTTTCTGTTTCGATGTATCAGTTGCGGTCACTTTCATTCTCTCCCTTAGTGTTCTTCCGGGGCCCTGTGGCAGATCAAGTAACTATCTCACAGCTTTCTCGGGGCCTGTCAAATTAACTTGAATTAGGCGGCCGAAACTCAGAGCCAGAACCGATTACGCCGCCGAAGTCACGAATTTCCATTCCGCCATAGCCTAGTTTTTCCATTCCGCCATAGCCTAGTTGCGAAATATCCGGAGTGTACGACGGGAAATGAGGTGACGGCGGATGTCTTTGATCGTCTTCTCTGACGCTGTTTGGCGCGTCTGTGATTTCTGTCTCATCTTGGTTCCCTTCGTTCACCACGATGAACCAGAAATCCTCCGTTATGCAATTACCCCCATTGAGCCGAGCGGGCATATATCCGAGTTAGAGGAATTCCGGCTTTTTCGTCAGCAATTCTGATTGAAACGGGTCAGCGAACTGAACCCACCAATCCCAGTGGTCAACGGGGTCAAAATTCGCATCTTGCGGTGACTTATTGGTGACTTTCGTTCAATGATAATTGGATTAGTTTTATGTAACCCATTGAAATAAATGGTGCCGAAGGGGAGAATCGAACTCCCGACCTGCTGATACGAATCTCCGGTACCTGTCAATCGCAGTTATCTCGTCAGTCAATTATTCAAATATTACAGCCATATAATAGACCTGTGGGTTGTCTGAGATCAACATTTCGTGGTACCTTGGTGGTATCTTGCACATCCAGAGACGCTAAAGCACCCGCCGTACCGAAGCCAAGCTGTTAAGGTGACATTGCCCTCCAGGCTCTTGATATGGTCCTCGTTGGCGGTGCAGCCGACGAAGACGCCGCCCGCCGGATCCGCCTTCAGGGAACCGGCGATCAGTCGAACATCTTTTCGTTGTCCCAGACTTCGATGGGCATCGGCAGGCCGGCGAAATCGGCATCGGTGAGCGGTCCGTCGGGCTCAAGGCCCAAGGATTCTACAACCAGCGCCAACTGTCGCGTGTGCTGGCCCGAGTGCCAGCCGGTGCGCTCCAGCACTTCCAGCAGCGTCACGTCGCCGTAATAAACCTTGCCCGGCTGGTCGAAATCGGTGTCGCGGCCGGCCGTCTGCCACCAGCGTTGGAAGCGCTCTTGGATGCCGTCGGCGTAGTCCAGGAGATCCTGCATGCTGTCCATGCCGTCGGGAAGGATGCTGAGCAGCGCTTCGTAGGTATAAGGCGCGTCCCGCTCGACCCGGTCGAGGAAGACTTCCACGATGTTGAAGACGTGGTACGCCAGTTGCCGGTAGGACCGGGGCCGGCCCGACAGCATGTCGTCGAGATGGTCTTCGGGGATCTGGGCGGCGAGGCGCCGGGCGCCTGCAAGGATACCATCGATCCGCTCCACCATCTCTTCGGGCGACAGCATGTCGTGGCTGCGCCACTCGAAACCGGCGACGCGGGCGACGTCGCGGAAGACGGCGCCGTTGGCCCAGTCCTTGCCGCGGGCGACGATTGGCACCAGCTTGAGCCCCAGCGCCGCCAGCTCCTTGAAGCCGTTTTCGTCATCGATGACGTTGATGGACTCGAATTCAACGCCGTTGGCGAGCAGGAACTCCTTGGTCTTCAGGCAGCTCGAGCAGCCGGGCTGCCAATAGACCTTCAAGGACGTCTCGGTGTCGCGAGCTTGGATTTCCCCCGCCGTCGTCTCCGGTGCTTTCATTTCGCGCGCCTTGCCATGGTTATCGCCCGAGGGTACGCGGTCAGCGCCCGTTCAACAAGGGAGCGGCTTCATGCACCGCCGCCGCCGGTATCGACGACCTCGTTGCCGTGGGTGATGTCCGCGGTCTTGCCCCGCATGATGGTGGCCGAGCGGTACGTGTCGATGGACAAGTGGCATCGTGTCCGGACCCAGCCCGGAGAGGGTGACTGTGGGCTTTTTCTTGGTAGTATCTATTTTGAATTTCGCAATTGAAACTCACCCCTTGGCCACGTTTCGAATGATCATCCCGGAAATCCGCCTCAGCCGCATTAGGCTGCCCCTGATCACTCCCTACCGGCTGTCCTACCGCACCGTCGAGGCATTTGAGCCGTTGTTGATCGAGGTCCGCGACGGCGAGGGCAACAGCGGCTGGGGCGAAGGCCATATTTCACCGGGCTCGAGCAGCGAGACGCCGGCGGGCGGCTGGGCGTATTGCCGCGACATAGCCGCCGCCGCCGCCGGCCGGGATAGCGGCGCCATCAAGGCTTCGGTGCTTGAATCCATGGCGCAAAGCCCGGTCGCCGCCAGCGCATTTCTGTGCGCCATCGACATGTTATGCGGCGACCCCTTGCTGCAACCGCCGGCCGGGGAGATGCGCCTGGCACTGTTGACGCCGGTCAACGGGTTGACCTCCGAAGCCATCGCGGCAGAGATCGAAGATAAGCTGGTGGACGGGTTTACCACCTTCAAGATCAAGGTGGGCACGGATCTGGAGGGCGACATCGCGCGCGTCCGGGCCATTCAAGACGCCGTCTGTGGGCGCGCCACCATGCGGATCGACGCCAACCAGGCCTATAGCCAAGACCAGGCCCGGCGCTTCGTCAACGCACTCGACCCCGAAGGCGTCGAGCTGTTCGAGCAGCCCTGCGCAGCGGATGATTGGGACGCCAACGCCGCAATTGCCGCGCTGTCGCCGGTGCCGGTGATGCTCGATGAGCCGATCTGCGCTATCACCGATATCGAGCGGGCGGCGGCTATCAAGGGGGTCGGGCTGTGCAAGCTTAAACTCAAGCGCTTCGGTACGCTCTCCCGGCTAAAACGGGCGCTCAAGCTGACACGGGATCTGGGCATGACCCCGGTTCTCGGCGACGGCCTGGGCACCGAATTGAGCTGTTGGATGGAAGCCTGCGTGGCGCGAACGACCATCGATAATGCCGGCGAATTCAACGGCTTCCTGAAACCGAAAATCCGGCTGTTCGCCGAACCCCTGGTGTTTGCGCGCGGGCATGTGGTGCTGCGACCGGATTTTGTGCCGCGAATTAACCGCGATATACTCGCCCGCCACACTATGATGGAACAACATTTCGCGGCGTAGGCGCGAAATCGGAACAAGCTACGGAAGAAGGAAGCTGCATCATGGTGTTGCAATTCGTGCCCTTGGGCGAGGCGGCGGGCGTCGAGGTGCGCGGGATTGACCCGCGCGAGCACGTAACCGGCCCGGACCTTGAAACCCTGCTGTCCGCTTGGCGCGACAATCTGGTCCTTCTCATTCGCGGCACGGCCCTGAGCGATGAGGAACTGATCGCTTTTGCCCGCAACTTCGGCGCCTTGGAGCCACCCGGACCCAATCCCTATGGCGCGCCGTTTCTGCCGGATTTTCCAGAACTCAACGTCATTTCCAACGTCGTAAAGGACGGACAGCCGATCGGTGGACTGGGTGCGGGCGAGGCCGTCTGGCACGCCGACATGACCTACCGGGAGCGGCCCTCCAAGGCGGCCGTCCTGCATGCAATCGAAGTCCCCGAGAGTGGCGGCGACACCTATTTCGCCAACATGATCACCGCTTACGAAACCTTGCCCAGCGGTCTGAAACAACGCATAGAGGGCCGCGCCGCCATACATGACGCCGCCCATAACAGCACCGGCCAGCTGCGCAAGGGATATCACGAGACCACCGACGTCAGCCAAACGCCAGGGGCGCGACATCCGCTGGTCCGCACCGATCCCGACACCGGGCGAAAGGGGTTATTCCTAGGCCGCCGCCCGCACAGCTACATCGTCGGCCTTGAGGTGGCGGAAAGCGAAGACCTTCTGGACGCGCTGTGGGACCACGCCACCCAATCCCGTTTCTCCATCGCCCACCAATGGCGGGTGGCCGATACACTGATTTGGAACAACCTCTGTTTGCTGCACCGGCGCGACCCCTTCGACGAAAACGCCAAGCGTATCATGCACCGGGCGCAGATCAGTAGTGACCATCCGGTAGCCTGAAGGCCCTGCCTATATCCTGAAACGGGCCAGCCCGGACATGTCCGGGGCGTCGAAGACGGTCTCGCACCAGGTTTCAAGCGCGTCGGCAACGGCGTCGGGAACGTTCCCGGCGTCGGCGTTGGCGCAGTATTTGGCGCGAAGTTCTTCGGCCGGCAGGGGTTCATGGGCGCCGCCCCTGAGGTGTGGTAGTTCGACCTCGTGGATACGGCCGTCGGTCATAGTCACCCGCAAGTGCCCCGAATAGTTGGCCGGGTACGCGTCGCCGGGATCAATTTTGTAGCTGATTTTAGCGGCGAGGCCGAGGATCCTCGGGTCGGCGATCCGGGCTTCCGTAAACTGGCCGAGTCCGGCGTCGCCGTCGACGAATCCGACAGCGATGCAGTAGGGCACACTAAACTTGGCCGAATAGCGGCTGGTCGGCTTTCGCTTTTCCGCCAGCGGCTCCCACAGGCGATGGACGGTGCCTTCGCCGACCTTACACAGGATGTCGGCGACCTGGTCCGGATCGACGCCGTCTTCGGCCAGCCGAATAGCGCAATCGACGAAGGGCTGGCACATGGTGCCGCAGGCATAGGGCTTGAAGGCGAGCCCCGACATCCGCCATGTCCGTCCCAGGTCGTCAGTGACATGGCCGAAGTCGGGGGGGATGGAATGATCGGCGAAACCGAAGAAGAACCCATGCTGACCCTCGAAAACGGTGCGCGGGCCGTCGAAGCCGTTCTTCCCCAACAGCGCCGCCTTGAGCCCCGATTGCGCCGCCCAGCCGGGGTGCAGGCGCTTGGTCGAGCTTCCTTCGGCCAAATACTCGATGATCCCTGACGCCATGCTGCCGGCGATGCCCAACGCGTTGGCGGTTTGCACCGGGTTCAGGCCGAGGGTTGCGGCGCTGGCGGCGGCGGCACCGAAGGTGCCCAAGACGGCGGTCGGATGGAACCCGGCCCGGTGGACGGCGGTCGGCGCGACGACGGCGAGACGGCACAAAAGCTCGGCGCCAACGGCGATACCGGCGAGGACATTGGCCCCGGCGCGATCGTGGCCTTCCGCCGCCGCTAGAACGGTGGGGATAATGACGGCGCCGGGATGGACCGGCGTGCCCTCGAAGGTGTCGTCGTAATCCTCGCCGTGGGCGGCGGTCCCGTTGACCAGCGCGGCGCCGGCCATGTCCAGGACGCGGAGGTGTCCGATGGCGGTGACGCCGCCGCTTTCGCTGGCGCCGAGAACCGCCTGGACGTAGTCCAGACGCCGCGCCCCCAGGCACAGCCCGGCCACGTCGAGCAGCGATTGCGCCGCCTTTTCACGGACCGCACTAGGGATATCATTGGGGTCGAGTGCGGCGCCCCAGGCGGCGAATCGTTCAGCGACGG
>Ga0209554_1002206_pt1 | contig 13735 bp, 10 predicted proteins | sample MarorgKNORR_S2LV_5_FD_188221 | JGI IMG/M metagenome (GOLD analysis project Ga0209554, IMG submission 188221) | Marine microbial communities from the Southern Atlantic Ocean, analyzing organic carbon cycling - Bottom_A/KNORR_S2/LV (SPAdes) (version 2) | ecosystem: Environmental > Aquatic > Marine...
GTAGCTGTTGACTTGGATGCTGTAAAAGCCGCCGAAGTCCGGCTCGTTCTCCTTGGTGGACAGGCTGATCGGTTGCAGCGTGTCGGTGTACAGCGCGAAGGCCAGGTGCATCGCGCCGCTCCACTCGAGGTCGAACGCGATGTGCGAGCTGTCCGGCAAGCCGAGGTCGCGGGCGATGGAGGCGGCGGCCTTGGCGTGGAACCCGCCGTTGTGGTAGCGCCAGTTACCGGACTCGTCGATGGCGGCGTTGTTGATTTTGCCGTGCGTCCAGCCGTCGTCACTTTCCGGCCCCTGAAAAATCGTCTTGAGTCCCTTGGGCAGCGGGGCGATTTTGCGGACGGTGCTGCGGAGCAACTGCATCCGGCCGGCGTGCCAAGTGTCGAACAGGAAATGTTGCGCCGTGGCCCCGGCGAGGTTGCCTCGGAAGTGGTCGCCGTTGACGAGCTCCACCTCGCAGAGATTGCCGGCGGCGAGTCGGCCAACGGCGGTGCCGTCGAGCGTGATCTCGGTGAGTTGAGCGGTGTTGAATTGCAACGGAGCCGACGCGTCGGCATGGCGCCATGTCACGCCGCCGTCGGGGTCGTAACCGGCGAGAGCGCCGCGCAGCCAGTCGCCGTTTTTGAAGTGGAGGGTGGATTTGTTTTCGCCGGCTTGGCCAAGCGCGGTTGCAGCGGCAAAAATGAAAACCGCGAATAAACGCCAAGGGCCAAGCGGAGGTTGTTTTGCTGTGTCAATCATCCCAGGGCCAGAGTTGGTCTGCGCCACCGGCGTTGGTGTCGCTGGTTTTTTGTGACGTGCCGAGGTTGAACTGCAGCCGCCGGATGTACTGCGAGTCGAATGTCACCGGGCCGAAGTTTCGGCTGCGGCCGGTGAGGGTGGTGCCGTCCCATTGCTGAAGGTCGAACGACACGGCCGCGCCGCCGGCGAAATGCGCGCGCACCTCCCACGGCCGCTTGGTTTCCGGCTTGGCCTCCGGCTTGGTGAGGGCGACTCGGGTGATGCGCTCGAGTGGAATCGTGAGGTCAGCACCGAGAGAGTTGATCACGACTGTTTGAGCGTTCATCGACTTGATTTTGCCCGGCACCTCGTCGCGGTTCTTGAGGAAAACCATGTCCTCCGGGCCGTCGTTCACGGCGAGTTGGACCGGGTCGGAATGGCCGTCCCACGCCGACACGCGGAGGTTGCTCACGCGTACGATTGGGCCGTTGAGCTGCGAGAAAAACGCCATGCCGGTTCCGGTGGCGGCGAAGCCGTTTGTGTCGCGCCATTTGCGGACGAGCTTGCGGTCGATGTAGAGTTCCATCTCGGCCTTGGGCTTGTTGACGCGGATCTCGACTTGCACGCGGTTCTTCGACTGCATCTCGGGGATCTGCCCTTGGCCAAGGTTGCGGACACCGGCGCCGTCCTGCACGCGCTGCAAACTGACGTAGCCTCGGCTGATGTAAAACATGTACGAGTTGCTGCGGTAATCAAACCGGTCGAGCGCCGAGGTGTACACCGGCACGATGAGGCTGAAGGTGCCGCTCCATTGCAGGTCGAACTCGATGCGCGACGAATCTTTGAGACCGAAGTCGCGCCCGATCACGCCGACGCCCTCGGAGATGAAAACGCCGTCGCGGTACTTCCACGCCTTGGGATCACGGCCCAGCTTCCAGCCAGCGAGAGTTGTCGGCCCCTCAAACAAAATCCGGAATCCCGGCGAGAGAAACGCGAGCGACTGCAGCACGTCACGCGGCGCGGACAACTGCTCGTTGAACCAAGTGGAAAACTGGACGCGCTGCTCGTCGAGCGCGATCAGGTTGCCGAGCACCTCGTCGCCGTTGTGAAAGCGGATGTGCACGGTCGGTTCAGTTTTGCGTTTCACCGGGCGCGCCCCCTCGAAGCGAATCCACGCGAGATTGTCCGGCCGGAAATCGACCGGCTTGGCCAAGTCGGGCCGCGCCCAGCGCACGCCGTCGCCGAGGCTGACCTGCTGCAGTTCGCCGTGGAGCATCGAGCCGTCGAGGAAACGCACGAGGTCGTCCTTGCCAGCCGCATGGCCAAGCGCTTGGCCAAGGCCAAGCGCGATCGCCGCCAGCCAAAGCGGCCGGCGGAACCCTCGCCTTAGCTGGGATGGATTACCGCTCATAAATTGGCAGGAAGCGGTAATTCAATGCGAGCGAAAGCAGCGAGGCAGAGGTGCCGAATGTGGTGCCGAACTGGCCGCTCCAGCTTCCGTCCTCGTTCTGGTTTTGCTTGAGCGTGGCGATGTTTTTGCGGTTCCACTTGGCCCACTCCGCCGGTGATGCGTGGAAAAATGCCTGCGCGCCATAGTACAAAAAATAGTTCCGGTAGCTCGACGTCTCCGGGGCTTTGCGGAGGTAGCCGAACGCCTTGCGGAAGGTCGCGCTGTCCTTCTCCTTGGCCAAGGCGAACACCAGCGTGCCGATGGCCGAGCGGGCGGCGTTGGGGCCTCGGTTGGACGTATAGCCGAAACCGCCCTCGGGCGTCTGGCACGTCTTGAAATATTTCAGGCCGGTCTGGATGGCCGACTCCGGCACGGCGAGACCGGCGTTGCGTGCGGCGAACAGCGCCACCATCTGCGCGCCGCTCACGGTGGTGTCGGCATCAGTGCTCTCCGGCGAGTAACGCCAGCCGCCGCGCGGGTTTTTTTTCTGCGCGTTGATGATCAGCGCGATGGCCTTCTCGAGCGCCGGGCCAAGCCGGTCGTCCTCCACCGCGCCGTACGCCTCGGCGAGGGCCAGCGTGGCGAAGCCGTGGTTGTACATCGTGGTGCCGATGTAGCCGGTGGTCTTGTTTTGCCGGGTGACGATGAAGTTGAGTCCGCGCTTGATCGGGCCGCTGTACGGGCCGTGAACGGGATCGTCCCCGTGCGCGAGCATCGCCACAACAGCCAAGCCGACCACCGCCGGCGACGTGCCGTACGGCTTGTCTTTGAAATTACCGGCGGTGAGCTGGGACTGCACGATGAACTGCAGACCTTTCAAGTACATACGCTCGATCTCCTTGGGCAACAGGTCGCTCGACTCCTCGAACAGTTTTTGCGCCTGAGCCGGAACGGCCACGGCCAAGCACACCGCGATGAGAAGCGAAAGCCGCGTCTGCCTCATTGCTTCCCGTCCCCCTCCATCGCCTCCACCGCCTTGAAATAATCCTGCAACACCTCGCGAAACTCCTCCGGCAGTTTGCCCGCCGCACCGCTGCCCCGGCTGATGGCGCGTTCGCTGTCCTCGCGGCCGACGGCGTCGCCGGTCAATGCGGAGGCGGATTGACTGGTCGTGCCGCCGGCTTGGCTGCCACCGCCGCTTTGGCTCTGTTTCATGCCCTGGCCCATCTGTTGTTTCATCGCCATCATCGCCATCATGAACGCCATTTCCTGCTGGGCCTCCGACTGGCCCTGCTGGCCGCTGTCGCGCTTGACCTCCTCGTTGATGAGGTTGATGACGTCGGACATGGCGCGGATGGTGCCGGTCTGCGCCTCGATCGTCACTGCGTCGGTCTGCGGTTTGTCGAGCAGGTTGTCGGTGATCTCCATCAAGTCGAACGTCTCCTGCAACGGGTCGAGCATCGCCGGCTCGGTGGTCTCGAACTGCATCCGGTTCAGCACGAGCATCGAGTCGGCGTGCATTTGCACCACCCGCTCGACGCCCTTTGTGTAAATGCCGGCCTCGCCCTTTTGCTGCTCGAGCAGCGCGGTTTGCTGCCGGTGCAGCAGCTCGCTTTCGCGTAGGCGCAGCATGGAGAAAAGTAGCTTCATCAGGTCGTTCACCTTTTTCTCGCCGCCTTGGCTGCCGCCTTGGCCGCCGCCGTCGGAGTCCTTTTTGGGTGGCTCGAGTTTCTTGGCCCACGCCTCGAAATTGCCGGCCCAGTCGCCGAGGTTGCGGATGGCCAGCATGGAGATGTTGGAAGAAATCTGCTGCTCGATCTCGTCGAGCGCCTCGCCGGTTTTCTCCGTCTCCATCTCGCGGCTGACCTCGCCGTACTGGCCCTTGCCGGTGCGCTCGTAAAAACGGCTGATCTCGCCCTGCAACTCGACCGCCTTGGCCTGCGTGCGGCCCTGCGACTTGGTGAAGCGTCCGTTGGCGCGGGTGTGGCGCTCCGGCAAATCGTCCGGCGTCAGGCCGATGGTTTCTTGGATGATGTCTTTGATTTTTTTGCGCAACGCCATTTCCTCTTTGCTGATTTTGCGCAGCCGCTGCGACAGCGTGAGCGCCTGCAAATTGTCGAGGTCTTTGTTCACTTTGTCCTGCAAATCGGCGAGTTCGTCGAGCGCGTCTTCCTCCTCCTCGAGTGCGTCGGCGAGCTTCTCTTTTTTCTCCTGCGGCTCGCCGGCCTTTGACGCCTCGCCGAGCTTGGACTGCGCCTGCTTCATTTGCTGGTCGGCCAGCTCGTTCATCTTCTGCATGTTCTGCGCCCAGTCGCGCAGCGTCTGCTCGTCGAACGCCGGGTTGCGCATCGCCTCCATCAACGCCTTGGCTCCCTCCTTCGCGAGGTCTTTTAAGTCCTGCGCGTTCTTCCTCTGATCCTCGGCGGTTTGCTCGATCTTCTCGTTGGTCTTGCGCTTGGCCAAGGTGTCGTCATCCGCCTTGGACAACTCACGCGTCTCCTCGGCGATGTCTTCCTCGGCGCGCGAAACTTCCTCGAGGTTCTCCAAAATTTCCTCCAGTTTTTGGCGGACCATCTCGGCGTGATCCTCGATGCCGAGGATGTGCACCCGGTACGGCATCGTGCGGCTTGGCTTGCGGCCGGGCAGATGGTCGGTCGCCCAGACGGCCAGCTCGACGGTGGTGTCTTTGCCGATGCCAAGCACCGCCGGGCTGAAGTGAAAACCCGCCTCAAACTCGGTCTCCTGCGTGCCGTTGGCCAAGGCCGTTAGCGCGGCGGCGATTTGCGGCGACTCCTCCTCCGCTTGGCCAAGCGAGCGCCACTCGAGGCCGACCTCCTTCACGCCGAAGTCGTCGCGAACGGTGGCATTCAACTCGAGCACCTCGGTCTCGAGAATGGCCAGGTCGCGGCCCAGCGAGCCGAGATCGGGTCGCGGCGCGAGGTCGTCTATCGCCTCGACATTCAGCTGCCACGCCGCCGCCCCGGCGAGGCCGTGTTTGTCGCGCCACGTGAAGGCAAAATGCGACGTGCCGCCGACCTCGTGCGCAGGGCTGGAAAAATTATCATTGCGAACGCTCATCGGCTTGGCCACCTCGTCAATCGTCACCTGCGCCTGATTGAGCTCGCGAGAGACGCGGCCTTGAAACGACACCGTGCTGCCGCGCAACACCGGCAGGAAAGCCGCCTGCACCGTCTCGTTTTGCACCGGGTGCTGGAGGTACGCCGGCAACTCGATGCGGGCGTGCAGCTCGCGCATCGCCGGGCGTTGCACCGGGCGTATCGCGACTGAGTGCCGGGCGTCGCCGACCTTCACCGTGAGGGCGCCGTCCTCGACCTTGCCGGAGACGGTGAAGTTGACGTTCGTGCCGGCGATGTCGGCGCGGATCGGCTTGCTGTCGTTGAACCGTGCCGAGGCCGTGCGGGGTTCCCAAAACGAGCGGTACTCCACCGCGCCATTCACATCGAACGGCTCGCCCTTGGCCACGACCATTTCGCCGGGGAAACCGGCAAGCCGCACGAGCGTGTGCCGCGAGATGTCGGCCACCGGCAAGCCCCAGCGCTGAAGCGTGTTCCAGCCAGCCTGCGGAATGACCGCCCAAGCGACGACCGCCACCGCAACAAGACCCGCCGCGACGATGGCCCGCTGTCGCGCCGGCCGCGGACTGACCGTCTGTTTGAAATCAAGCTTCAGCGCCTCACCGGCGACTTGGCTGATCGCTGCCTCGTAAAGCGCGGGGGAGAAATTGGCCGGGCGTTTTTCCTCGTCGGCCAACTCGACGATGCCGAGCAGCCTATCGCCGAGTCGCCGGTAACGGCGCTGCACCAGCTTGGCCAAGGCGCGCGTGTCGCGTTTGTGAAACACCCAGCGCGAGAGCCACCAGATCACCGAGCCGACCGTGATGCCGATGCCGGCGGCGAGCAGGCCAAGCCGCAGCCAGCCCGGGCTGTCCCAGAGGCGGTCGGAGAAAAACAGGACAAGATACGAGCCGAACAGCCCGGCGGCGGCGAGGCACACCGCCATCGTTGTCTCCACACGCCACAGCCGGCGCTGCACCACGGCGAATTGCTGGCGCAACTCGTCGGGGATGTCCTCGCGGGTAAACTGTTCCTTGTGGCTCATGCCGACCGATTGACGGCCGCGAAGTTTAATCACCCCCCGCCCGGACGCAATGCTGGAGGAGTTTCAAGTTTGAAGTTTCAAGTTGATCAGCAATCAGGGTGGATTTGATTCCTTGACGATTCCCCCCGGCGAGTGAACTTTGGCGGTGTGAGCTTGGATTATCCAGTTGTCCTGAAAGAATCAGACGAGGGTTACGCCGTCGGTTGCCCGGCCTTGCCCGGTTGCTGGTCCCAAGGGGCAACGGAAGAGGAAGCCCTGAAAAACATCCAAGTTGCCATAGATGAGTACCTTCAAGTTTTGCTGAAAACTTGAAACTGAAAACTTGAAACTCCCTTTGGGTGTGGTAGGTTCCCGCGCCCGCTTCCCGGCGGAGGGACTCCGAATCGTTTATTTTTTAAGAAAATGTCACAACATCCCAGCCTGAAAGTCGGTGGTGCCGCTGAAGCCAAGCGCACTGTGCTCACCCGTTATGAGCGCGTGGAACTGCTGCGCAAACGCGGTGAACTCAAGGAAGGCGACCGCATCACCGGCCTGAAAAAGACCAAGCCGGAGGAATAATCGCTCCCGGTTCCATCATCCACCCGCCATTGGCCGCACCGCACTTTCCACCTCCGTGGTGATGGTACGCCTGCAAAAATTTCTCTCCGAGGCCGGAGCGGCTTCCCGCCGTGAAGGCGAAAAGCTGATCCTCGACGGTCGTGTCGCCGTCGATGGCCAAGTCATCCGGCTGCTTGGCACGAAGGTTCATCCCTCCAAGAACGAAGTGACGCTCGACGGCCGCCCGATCCGGGCCAAGGCCAAGCGCTTCGTCGCCCTCAACAAGCCGCCGAAGTATCTCTGCACCCGCCACGACACGCACGATCGCCGGACGGTGTTCGACCTTTTGCCGGCGGACTGGGGGCACCTCTTCACGATCGGCCGGCTCGACGCCGACAGCGAGGGGCTGATCCTGCTGACCAACGACGGCGAGTTTTGCCAAAAGGTGGCGCACCCGAGCCACGGCCTGCTCAAGACCTATCGCGTGACGCTGGCCAAGCGCCTCGACCCGGAACTGCTGAAGCAGCTCACGACCGGTCTGCGCGACAAGGGAGATTTCTTGAAAGCCAAAAGCGCCCGCCTGATCTCCGCCAACAACACTCGCAGCGAGGCGGAGCTCGTGCTGGCCGACGGCAAAAACCGCGAAGTGCGCCGGATGTTTAAAGCACTTGGCCTCCGTGTGTTGCGGCTGCAACGGGTGGCGGTAGGGCCGGTGAGACTCGGCGAATTGCCGCTCGGAAAGTGGCGTATGCTCAACCGCGCCGAGGTCGCCTCTAGCCTCAAGCCGCGCGGAAAACCGCCGCGACCGCCTCGGCGGAATTGACACCGGTGGTGCAACGTTTCACACTCGTCCCCCATGAAACCACTTGGCCGTTTCCCCATCCCCGCGCTGACGTTGTTGATTGCCGTTTCAGGGTTGAGCGCAAAGAACGTTGTCAGCGAAGCCACACCCCCTGAGGTAGGCACCGTCTCCGCCGACCGCGTCAACGTCCGGGCCCGGGCCAGCCTGATCGGCGAACGCGTGACCCAACTCCGCAAAGGCGACAAGGTAACCGTGCTGGCCAAGGTGACCGTCACCCCGCCGCGCAAGGGCGAGCCGGCCAACTGGCTCAAGATCGCCATGCCGACCGCCGGCCAGACATGGGTGCACTTGAGCTTCATCAAAGACGGCAAAGTGACCGCCAAAAAACTCAACGTCCGCGCCGGAGGTAGCGAGCGTTTCAGCATCATCGGCCGCTTGGCCAAGGGCGATGCCGTGAAGGAAAAACGCACCGCCGGCGACTGGATTGAGATCGAGCATCCCGCCGGCGCCCATGCCTATGTCGCCGCCAAGTTCGTCGAGTTTGGCCAAGCCGCCGCCGGGGAAACCAAGCCGGAGGAAACCCCCGAGGAAGGGACGAGTTCCACCGCGTCCCAAAATCTGACCAAAACCGAGGAGCCAAAAGAGACCCCCGAGGCCAAGCCGACGGAAGCCCCCGAAGCCAAGCCGGTCGCCGAAGAAACTACCGAGGCGGAGGAAGCCGAGGCCAAGCCGGAAGCCGTCGCCAAGGCCAAGGACGAAACAGAAAAAACCACCGAGTCCGAAGACATGCCGGAGCCGCCGGAGCCGGAAGTCGTCGTGGTCGATACCCCCGAGTCCGGCGACGCGCAAAAGCCGCCGATGGGCAACCCGGAAGACGCCGAGGAAGCCAAGCCGGAAGCGGCCCCCGCCGTCACCGACACGCAATTACCCGTGCCGCCGCCGCGCATCGTCACCCGCGAGGGCACCATCAAGCGGCGCTTCTTCCGCAGCCCGAAAGCCCCGAGCCGGTTCGAGTTGATCGACGACAACGGCCGCACCATCAACTATCTTTACTCGTCCGACTCCGGGCCGCTCAAGTCGGCCAAGGGCGAGGACGGCGAGCCCATCACCTTCACTCATTTGATGGGCATCCTGCGCAACCGCAGAGTCACCCTGACCGGCATCGAGGCCGTCGATCCGCGCTGGCCCTCGCTGCCGCTGCTCGACGTGCGCACGCTCAAGACGCTTCCCTGATGCCGCCCGATAACCTGATAGACGGCCGCGCGATCGCCCGGGAGGTTCACGCGGAGACCGAGTCCCGTGTTGCCGCGCTGAAAGAGGCCGGTGTCGAGCCGAGCCTCGTGTTCATCCGCGTTGGCGAGGACCCGGCGTCGAGGGTTTACGTCGGTATGAAGGAGCGCACCGCGGCCAAGCTCGGCATCCGCTCCGAGACCACCGTGCTGCCGGAGGACACACCGGAGGCGGACTTGCTCGAGTTGCTCGGCAAACTCAACGCCGACGCCAGCGTACACGGCATTCTCGTGCAGGCACCGTTGCCGGGGCACATCGACGAGACGAACGTGTTCTCCACCGTGTCGCCGACGAAAGACGTCGATGGCTTTCACCCGGTGAACGTTGGCAAACTGATGCTCGGCGAGGGCGGCGGTTTTGTGCCGTGCACACCGGGCGGCGTACACGAGTTGCTCATCCGCTCCGGCGTAACGATCGAGGGCGCAGAAGTGGTCATCCTTGGCCGGGGCAACATTGTCGGCAAACCGATGGCGGCGATCCTTTGCCAAAAAAACCAACACGCCAACGCCACCGTCACCCTTTGCCACTCGCGCAGCCGCGACGTCGCGGGGCATTGCCGCCGGGCGGACATCGTCGTGGCGGCGATGGGCGTGGCTGAATTCGTCAAGGCCGACATGGTCAAGCCGGGCGCAACGGTGATCGACGTCGGCGTCAATCGCGTCGATGATCCCGCCGCCGAAAAGGGTTACCGGCTCGTCGGCGATGTGGACTTCGCCGCCGTGCAGCCGGTCGCCGGCAGAATCACCCCGAACCCCGGCGGCGTCGGCCCGATGACGATCGCCATGCTCATGCGCAACACCGTCCGCGCCGCCGTGCAGCAAACCGGCGGGAGCGCCCGATAGATTTACAATAGAATGCAAGCAACCCGAATACTCCCCGACCTGCAATGTTCCGTGCTGTGCGAAGACGTGCGGCAAGAAGCCAACGGCAACTTCATCGCGCTGGGCATCATTGGCGTCATCCGCGTGCCCAAGGTGCCGATCGTCGCCGGCAAATTGTGCGTGTTCACCCGCTGGGTCGCCGGTGTGGGCGAGTTCCACGAGAACATCCGCCTTATCGCGCCCGACCAAGAAACGGCCGTCTGCAAATGCGAGACCAAGTTTCTCCTGCGCGACCCGGCGCATCACGCGACCAACATCGCGATATTTGCCGGCACCAAGTTTGAGACCCCCGGCGTGTACAATATCGAGGTGGTCGTCGACGACGTGATGAAACTGCGCTACCCGGTGCCGGTGCTAGTCGTCGAGCCGCCCGGCGCGAAGAGGCCAGCCGAGCAAGACCCCGACGCGCCGAAGGAGAATATTTAGCCGACGCGCTTGGCCAAGCGGAAGTCGTCCAGCATGATTTCGACGGAGCAAGCCAAGGAGCTGCTGGGCGCTGAGTTTCCCAGCTGGGGGCCGTTCACGCTCAGCCCCATTCCGGGCGGACTCACGAATCTAAACCTCCTCATCGAGACCGGCAGCGGCGAAAAATTTGTTGCCCGCCTGCCGGGGAACGACACGGAGCTGTTCGGCATCAACCGGCAAACCGAACACGCAATCTCGCGCGTGGCTTGGGAGATCGGCATTGCCCCGGAGCCGGTGGCCTTCCTCGCCGAACACGAAATACTCGTCACCCGTTTCGTCGAGGGCATCGCGATCGAGACCGGCGCCCCGGCGACGATCCGCCGCGTGGCCGAGCTGCTCCACCGGCTGCACTCGGCCCCGGAAGTTCCGGGCGTGTTTGACCTGCCGGCAGTGATCAACGACTACATCGCGACCGCCAAGCGGTTCAACGTCACCCTGCCCAGCCAACTCGGCGAGGCGCTGGAGTTTTCCGGAAAAATCATCGATGCGATTGCGCGTTGCCCGAGGCAGGCGGCCCCGTGCCACAACGACCTGATCGCGGCGAACTTCCTGCAAGGCAAAGACCGGCTCCACCTGTTGGATTGGGAATACGCCGGCATGGGCGACCCGTTTGTTGACTTGGGGAATTGCGCGGCCAACTTCTGCCTGGACGAGGCCGGTTGCCGCACCTTGATGGAATCGTACCTCGGCCGGGAGCCAAGCCCGTCTGAAATGGCCCAGCTAAACCTGCTCCGGGTGCTGTCCGATTTGCGCGAAGCGATGTGGGCCTACGTGCAGGTGGGCATCTCAACGCTCGACGTGGACTTCCCCGCCTACGGCATCAAGCACCTCAAGCGCTTCCTGCAAAACGCCAAGTCCGCCAACTTCAAAACTTGGCTCAGCGCGGTCGGCGGTTAGCCCAGTGCTTGGTTGTGCTGTGCCGCCCGGCGCGGTAGCGTTCCGGGCCGACGATGAAGAGATGGATTTGGTTTTTTTGTGGACTAATCATGACAGGCGCAACCTTGGCTGAAGACGCCACCCGGCGGCCGCCGATTCTCGACGACCCGTTCCTTTGGCTCGAGGAGGTCGAGGGCAAACGCGCGCTCGAGTGGGTGGAGCAGCGCAACAGCGAATCCCTCGCCGAGCTTCAAGCCGACCCGCGTTACGAGCGTTTCTTCGCGCAGGCCGAGGCGTTGCTCAATGCCAAGGACCGCATCCCGTACGGCTCGATTCGCGGCCCGCATATTTACAATTTTTGGCGGGACGCCGGGCACGTCCGAGGCATCGTTCGCCGGACGTCGCTGGAGTCGTACCGCACGGCCGAGCCGGAGTGGGAGACGGTGCTCGACGTCGATGCGTTGGCCAAGGCCGAGAATGAAAACTGGGTTTACAAAGGCATCGACTGGCTCGCTCCCGGCTACGAGCGCTGCCTCGTCAAGCTGTCGCGCGGCGGAACCGATGCGTCGGTGCATCGCGAGTTCGACACCTTGGCCAAGCGCTTCGTCGAGGGCGGTTTTGAGTTGCCGGAGGCCAAGTCCGACGTCGCTTGGCTCGACCGCGACACGCTGCTCGTCGGCACCAACTGGGGCGAGGGCACGCTGACCGAGTCCGGTTACCCGCGTGTGGCCAAGCGCTGGAAACGCGGCACGCCGTTGGCCAAGGCCGAGACGATTTTCGAGGGACGCCACGAGGACATCAGCATCTCGCCGCGCGTGATGGATTCCGGCGAGGAGATGTTGGCTATGATCGCCCAGTCGCTGACGTTTTACACCGGCGCGTACCACCTCATCGGCGGCGACGGGAAACTCCAGCGACTGCCGTTGCCGGAGTCGGTCGACTTGGCCGGGTTTTATTCCGGCCGAATCCTGTTCACGCTGCGCGACGCATGGGAAGTCGCGGGGCGGACTTTTCCGCAGGGAGCGTTGTTGGCGATTGACGTGGCGGCGGTTCGGGCAACCGGCGAGCTGCCTCGCATTGAGACGATTTACACGCCGGACGACCGGACGAGCATCGAGGGCGTAACCGTCTCGCGCAGCGGCCTTTACGTGTCGCTGTTGCAAAATGTTAAGGGTCGCATCTTGCGCTTCGGCGTGGACGCCAAGTCCGGCGAGTGGAGCGCCGAGCCGCTGCCATTGCCGGATAACGGCACGGTGTCCCTCTCGGCGGCGAATCCTCATTCCGAAACGGTGCTGGTCAATTACGAGGATCACATCACGCCGGACCGGTTGAGCGAGTACGACGCCGGGGCGAATGCGCTGACCCTGCTCAAGTCGTTGCCTGCGCGTTTTCGGGCCGATGATTTGCAGGTCAGCCAGCACGTCGCCCGGAGCGCGGACGGCGAGGCGGTGCCGTACTTCGTGATTCATCGCAAGGGGCTGAAGCTCGACGGCTCGACGCCGACGATCCTGTACGGCTACGGCGGGTTCGAGATTTCGCTCAAGCCAAGCTACTCGGCGACCATCGGCAAACTGTGGCTCGAGCGCGGCGGCGCGTACGCCGTGGCAAACATCCGTGGCGGCGGCGAGTTCGGGCCGCGCTGGCACAAGGCCGCGCTCAAGACGAATCGCCAGCGCGCGTACGACGACTTCATCGCCGTGGCGGAGGACTTGGCCAAGCGCGGCATCACCTCGCCCAAGCGCTTGGGCATCTCCGGCGGCAGCAACGGCGGCCTGTTGGTCGGCGCGATCTTCACACAGCGTCCCGACCTGATGAACGCCGTTGTTTGCCGCGTGCCGTTGCTCGACATGTTGCGCTACACCAAGCTGTTGGCCGGCGCGAGTTGGGCGGCCGAGTACGGCGACCCCGAGGACTCGGTCATGCGCGCGGCGATCCTCAAATATTCGCCGTATCAAAACATATTCCCCGGACGCAAATACCCGAAAGTGTTCATCGAGACATCGACAAAAGACGACCGCGTGCACCCCGGACACGCGCGAAAAATGGTCGCCCGAATGCGAGAGCAGGGCCACCCGGTTTTGTATTTCGAAAACACCGAGGGCGGCCACGCCGCCGGTGCCAACCTCAAGCAACACGCCCGCCGCTACGCCCTCGAGTACGTCTATTTCTCTCGCCAACTTGGCCTCGAGTAGCCGCCCGGCAAGGCGCTAAATGTGCAGCGGCTCCCCCGTGGCGATGTGCGCCGCCTCGCGCAGGCCTTCCGACATCGTCGGGTGCGCGTGGATGGTACGGGCCAAGTCCTCCGCGCTGCCGCCCAGCTCCATCAGCAACACCGCCTCGGCGATCAGCTCCGACGCATGGGCCGAGAGGATCTGCGCGCCGAGCACGCGGCCGCTCGCCTTGTCGGCGATCAGCTTGGCCAAGCCGTCCGCATGCCCGCCGGCGACTGCCCGTCCGTTGGCTTGGAACGGGAAAACGCCCACCGCGACCTCGTGCCCCTTCGCCTTGGCCCCGGCCTCGGTGAGGCCCACGGCGGCCACTTCCGGTGCGGTGTAAATCACCGACGGGATGGCGTCGTAATTCACGCTTCCCGGCTGCCCCGCCATGCGCTCGACGGCGGCGACGGCTTCCTGCTCGGCCTTGTGCGCGAGCATCGGC
>Ga0209554_1002207_pt1 | contig 13724 bp, 9 predicted proteins | sample MarorgKNORR_S2LV_5_FD_188221 | JGI IMG/M metagenome (GOLD analysis project Ga0209554, IMG submission 188221) | Marine microbial communities from the Southern Atlantic Ocean, analyzing organic carbon cycling - Bottom_A/KNORR_S2/LV (SPAdes) (version 2) | ecosystem: Environmental > Aquatic > Marine...
CCTTTGTCTCTTCTAATATCTCCTTTTGTGTATAATCCTCCAACCATAGTAGAAATGTTAGGTTTTAACATTCCAACACCGCAAACAATTAAAACCAATCCAGTATAGAATGCCCACATTGCTTCTACTGCCAAAATACTATGACCAAAAAGTAATAAGACCCCTCCAACTAGCACCGATTTTTTTTGTCCTAAAATTTTATCTGCAATAATTCCACCAGGAATTGACATAACATAAACCATCATAGTGTACCAACCATATAATGCTAAAGCATCTCCATTACTCCATCCCAATCCTGCATTATCAACGTCTGTTCTGCCTACCAAGTATAATACTAAAATAGCGCGCATTCCATAATAAGAAAAGCGTTCCCACATTTCGGTAAAAAATAGAACAAACAGTCCAATTGGATGTCCGAATAATTCTTTTTGTTTCATTGTTGTTGAATTTGACATAAAATTTATTATTAGTTAGTAAAAGTTAGTTTATCCTTTAATTTTTATCTTTTCTTCTTTCTTTTCTTCTGGTCTTTCTAATTTATCGCCAAGTGTTTTGTTGATAAAATTTGTCATTTTTTTATACAAGTGTAATCTTGTATTGCCTCCATAAATACCATGATTATTGTCTGGATATATCATCCATTCAAATTGTTTGTCTGCCTGTATTAATGCTTTAACCATACGCACGGTATTTTGTACATGCACATTATCATCCCCAGACCCATGAATAAGTAAAAAATCACCTTTTAACTTATCGACATGATTTATTGGTGAATTCTCATCATAACCACTTGGGTTTTCTTGTGGTGTTGCCATGTAACGTTCGGTATAAATAGTATCGTAAAATCGCCAAGATGTTACTGGTGCAACAGCAATTGCCATTTTAAAGACGTCATTGCCTTTAAACAAGGCATTACTACTCATAAAACCACCATAACTCCATCCCCAAATTCCTATTCTGCTTGCATCTATATATGGTAATTTTCCGAGTTGCTTAGCCACTTCTATTTGGTCTTCTAATTCGTATTTACCCAATTCTCTTTGTGTTACCTTTTTAAATTCGGCACCTTTAAGCCCTGTACCTCTTCCGTCCACACAAGCAATAATATAACCTTGCTGTGCTAGCATTTGATACCAATAATCATTACTGCCATTCCAGCGGTTTGCTACTTGCTGTGAGCCAGGACCAGAATATTGGTACATAAACAAAGGGTATTTTTTATTTGGATTAAAATCGGCTGGTTTAATCATCCACATATTAAGGTCATTGCCATTAATATGAATTGTACTAAACTCCTTGGTTGATGTTTTATAATCTAACAGCTTTATTGCCAATTTATCATTATCGATAATGCTTTTAATTATATTTCCCGTTTCAGAACTGTTTAAGGTATATTCAGGAGGTGTTGTAGCACTTGAAAAAGAATTTATAAAGTATGAAAAATCTGCACTAAAAGAAGCATTGTTTGTACCGTTAGTCTTTGTTAAACGTTTTTTGTTTTTTCCGTTTAAATCTATTGCATAAACATCACGATTTGTTGAACCATTCTCAACCGATTGGTAATAAATTCGGTTGTTCTTTTCATCAAAGCCATAATATTTAGTGATTTCCCAATTTCCTTTTGTAATTTGGTTTATTAATTTTTCGCCTTTTGAATAATGATAAATATGGTTAAAACCATCCTTTTCACTCGTCCAAATAAAACTATTGTCTTTTAGAAATGTCAAATTTGAAGTAACATCGATGTAGGCTATGTCTTTTTCGGTTAATACTAAATCAGAACTCATATCTGTTGCATTAATCATCCATAAATCCAATTCGTTTTGATGACGATTCATATATTGCGCACTCAACATATTTGGATTGTTAGTCCATTTTATTCTAGGAATATAATAATCATTATAGGATTTATTAAGTTCAACTTCAGAAGATTTATTTGTTTCTAAATCGAATATATACAACGATACGATAGCATTTTTTTCTCCTGCTTTTGGATATTTAAACACGTGTTGTGTTTGGTATAATGCTTCTCCATAAATGTCCATTGAAAACTCAGGTACTTCGGTTTCGTCAAATCGTAAATACGCTATTTTGTTACCATTAGTATTCCATTGAAAAGCGCGAACAAACCCAAATTCTTCCTCATAAACCCAATCTGTTATTCCGTTTATAATTTTATTCTTTTCTCCATCAAAAGTAATTTGCTCGACATTTCCTGTTACTAAATCTTTCACATATAAATTATTTTTATAACCATAGGCTACTTTTGAAGCATCGTGTGACAAAGTTGGTTCTTGTATTTTTTCTTCTGAAATCTGAATAACCTCATCATTCTTTGTATTATACATATAAAAAATACCCAAAGTAGAGCGTCTAAAAATTGATTCAACATCTGTAGCCAAGATTATTTTACTTTCGTCTTCACTAAATGTGTAATTTGTAAAATATGGTATTTTATTATTGGTTTCTGAATTAAGCAATGATTTTACTTTGCTTAATGTTTTATAATCGTAAACATCGATTGTAGCACTTCTATTTTTTCTGTCAAGGTTAAGAACCGAATATTGCTGTCCGTTTTTCATAGAGTGCAAAGCATCCATTCGCTCTGTTCTAAAAGTTCCATTCCAAATTTCTTCTAAAGTAATCTCTTTATGTTGTGCATAAATTGAAGTAGTAATGACAAAAAAGAGTAAAAACGAGGTGTGTTTTAATTTCATTGATTTAAATAAAAAGTGCCCTATTTTAATTACTAAACTAAAAATAAGTTCTATTTAATGAGTCTGCAATGTAAAAAAACGCTTTGATTAACACAACCCTTTTTATTTATTACCCAAAAAATCTTGTAAAAAGAACACTAATTTAACATTTGCAAAGTGTAATTTTAAATAAGAGTACTATAATATTATCTTTGCAATTCAATATTTAAATAAGTTATGGGTAAATCCATTTTAGGTTTTTCAAAGTTATCCAAATTAAAAAAAATAGATTGGATTCTGGAAACGCATTTTTCTAACAAAGAAAATGCTAAACGCATTTTAATACAATATTGGAACTCTAACGAAAAGCTTCAACAACTTCATGACGAATTTATTGAAAATACGATAACCAATTACTATCTACCATTTGGTGTTGCTCCAAATTATTTAATTAATAGCAAGTTGTACACTATTCCAATGGCAATTGAAGAAAGTTCTATAATTGCTGCTGCGAGTAATGCAGCAAAGTTTTGGTTGGACAGAGGTGGATTTAAAGCCAAAGTAATTTCTACAACCAAAGTTGGTCAAGTACATTTTATGTATCATGGCGACTTTGATGTTTTAAAAACGTATTTCAATTTTATAAAACTTCAACTTATTAACGATGCAAAACCTATTACAAAAAACATGGAGCAACGTGGTGGTGGCATTATTGATATTGAATTAAAAGATAAAACAAAAGATATAAAAGGTTATTACCAACTACATGCAATCTTTGAAACATTGGACGCCATGGGAGCCAATTTTATCAATTCTTGTTTGGAGCAATTTGCAAAAACTTTTAAAAGGGAAGCACAACACTTTGATGCTTTTTCTTTAGAAGAGAAAGACATTCAAATTATAATGAGCATTCTTTCTAATTATGTTCCAGATTGTTTAGTGAGAGCAGAAGTAAGTTGTAAAGTGGAAGAATTAAATGAAGATACTAATATCTCACCAGAAGAATTTGCTGCTAAATTTATACAAGCTGTAAGCATTGCTGAAGTAGAGCCTTACAGAGCAGTAACACACAACAAAGGCATCATGAATGGCGTTGATGCTGTTGTTTTAGCAACAGGAAATGACTTTAGAGCTGTTGAAGCAGGAGTACATGCTTATGCATCAAGAAATGGGAAATATAGAAGTTTAACTCATGCTAGAGTTGAAGATGGCGTTTTTACATTTTGGATTGAAATTCCGTTAGCATTAGGAACCGTTGGTGGACTTACAAATTTGCATCCTTTAGTGAAATTAGCTTTAGAAATGCTTGGCAACCCAAACGCAAAAAAATTAATGCAAATTGTAGCAGTAGCAGGTTTGGCACAAAATTTTGCAGCATTGCGTTCGTTAATAACTACAGGAATACAACAAGGACACATGAAAATGCACCTTATGAATATCCTCAATCAGTTGGAAGCAAAAAATACTGAAAAGAACACACTTGTTGAACATTTTAAAACAAATGTTGTAACACATAATGCTGTTGTTGAAGCTTTGGATGATTTACGATTGACGATTGATGATTGACGATTTTGGATTTGGAATTTGGAATTTAATAAACATACAACTTACTATTGGTGAAAAAATATTACTGCAACGGAAAGCTACTTCTTACCGGAGAATACATAGTACTTGATGGTGCTTTATCACTTGCTGTGCCAACTCAATTTGGGCAATCCTTAACGGTTGAGACTATAGATGAGCGAAAACTGATTTGGAAGAGTTTAGATGAAAAAGGGAATATTTGGTTTGAGGATGTTTTTTTATTTGATGAGATTGCTTCGGTTTCTTCAAAACCTCGCAATGACGTTTCTATTAGGTTACTTCAAATTTTAAATGCAACAAAACAACTTAATCCTGATTTTTTGAGCATTCAAAATGGTTTTGCTGTTACTACAAAACTCGATTTTCCACAGTTTTGGGGTTTGGGTTCATCTTCAACATTAATTAATAATATAGCACAATGGGCAGAAATTGATCCTTACAAATTACTGAAACAAACATTTGGAGGAAGTGGTTACGACATTGCTTGTGCACAACATAATGTTCCTATTACGTTTCAATTGAAAAATGAATTTACTGACGAGATTCTGAAACAAGTTCAGAATGACAACAAGGGCGGTAAAATTTTTCGCTCCACTCAGAATGACACTGTAAGAGAAATTCTTAAAGTAGATTTTACTCCCATTTTTAAAGACCACTTATTTTTTGTGCATTTAAATAAAAAGCAGAATAGTAGAGACGGCATTAAGCATTACAATGCTAATAAAAACAATTCTGTTTTGGCAATTTCTGAAATTAATGATATTACTTCAAAAATGATTAAGTGTGTTAATTTAACCGATTTTGAAACATTGATTACTTCTCACGAAAACATTATATCAAAAATCATAAAACAAAAGCCTGTTAAGGAATTGTTGTTTAATGATTACAAAGGAGCCATAAAAAGTCTTGGTGCTTGGGGAGGCGATTTTGTTTTAGTTACTGGAAATAAAAATTCTGTCAGTTATTTTAGAAACAAAGGTTACCACACTATAATTCCTTATTCTGAAATGGTTTTAAAATAAAAATAGCCACGCAAAACGCAGCTATTTATAATACATTTCTAATTACTATTAGTAAAAAGTTGTTCTATTATCTTCTATTTCTGAAGCGTCTTTTAAAGCATTATATAATATAGTATTGATAGCATTTGCTTTAGTTGTACCAATTCTATTTGCAGCAGCTTGATAACTTGGCAATACATCAGCTGGAGTAATTTTAGTAGTTTGTACAACATAAACACCCAAAACTCCATCTATTAATTTAGAAGTTTGTCCTTCGGTTAATCCAAACGCAGTCCCAATTACTTTTGGTTCTCTGCCAGCACCCGAAAGTGTTGGGCTTTTCATATTAATAGCCAAAGCCGTTTTTACCGATTGGTTTTCACTTGCAGCAATATCTTCTATAGTAGTTGCGGTTATACGTGCTCTTATAAGCTCTGCTTTCTTTTCTTTTCTAATTGCTGGCAAGGCTGTAACAGATGCTTTTTCTATACTCATAAGTCCTTTTTTATTTGTTGCTGCTAACATTACAACAGCATATCCTCCATTTTGAATGTTAAAACGTCTCACATCTCCAACATTGGTATCGTCGTTAAAGGTCCAACTTACAATAGCTCTTTGGCTTCCGAGACCAGGAATACTTTCGTCTAACGCTTTCATACTGCTAACAGGAAAAACAACATAATTGCTCTCTTTTGCAACTTCATTAAAATCTTTGTCAGCAACAGTAATTTCAAATTTAGAGGTTACATTAAATACATTATCTATGGTATGTTCCGATGGCTCTATCTCATGTGCTATAGATGCTATTTTTAACGCTCTTTGTTTGTTCTTTTGTTCTAAAATTTCAATAATATGATATCCAAATGAAGTTTTAATTACTTCTAAATCTCCAGTATTGTTTTCAAACGAAAAGTCTTTAAACTCTTGTGCCATTCCTGCATCATAAGCAAACTCTATTTCTCCGTTTTGTAGGTTACTAACTTTATCGGATGATAAATCTAATAAATCAACAAATTTAGAACGGTTTGATTTTAGAACCTTATATATACTATCCGCTGTCTTTTTTGCTTCTTCATCAGTTTTTGTTATGCTAGCATCAGCTCTTGCGGTTCCAACAAACGGAATTAAGATATGTCGAACTTTAACTGAATCTGGAATTTGTTTTTCTTCAACAATTTTAGACATCATATAATAATTACCTAACTTATATGGTCCATAAATATCTCCTTTGTTTAAATTAAAAATGCTATCTGCAATTTCTGTTGGCATTAAAGATTTAAACAAAAAGCTATTATTATAATTGATAGCAGAATTTGAATTTACAAAAGTTTCATTATCTACTGTATTTTTAAAACCAATAATCGTATCGTTAGATTTTGTGGTTTCATTATATTCCACACTATCTTCTATTAAGGATTTTAAATCGTTTTGAATATTAGTTATATCCTCTAAAGAAGCCTCTTCCTTAAACTGTACAAAGTAAATATCTCTAGAAGCTTCAACTTCGTATTTACTCTTATTTCTGTTGATGTAATTTGCTATATCCGATTTTGTTACAGATATTAAACTATCTGGAATTGAAGTATAAGGAATTTGTACATATTTAATATCGACCTTATCATTTTCTAGTTTGTACTCTAACTCGCCTTCAGCAAGTGTGCCAATAACTCCAGCCTTAACCATATTAAAATATGTTTGCCGTTTTCCTCCAGTCGCTACTGTGGTTTCATAATTTATCCAGGACTGATAATTTATTGGTGACCCATTTAGTATTGTAGATTCGGGAGAAATTATTTTTAAATTTGCTATAAACTCGTTTAATTTATTTTCATCGAATACACCATCGACATCTTTAAATTCTTCAAACGAAAACAAACTTTGTTTTAACAAATCTCTCATCTGGTTTCTTTCTACAACTAAACCTAAATCGTTGTATTGAGTTTGCATTACGGCATTTCTAAGTTCTTGATCCCATACCCGTTTCATAACTTGAAGACTTGTTCCTTGTCCTGGAAATCGTCTTTGCTCAACTTCAACCTTTGCCATAAAATCATCTCGAGTAATATCTTCTCCATTTATTGTTGCAATAACATTTTGAGATTTACCAGAAAAATCAGTGCTACCATCAAAAAGTCCTGATAATATAAAAGCAAATAATGCCATTGCTATTACAAATATTAACACTAAAGATTGTTGTCTTATTTTATTTAAAATCGCCATTTTTTGTTTTTTTGATGAAAATTATCGTGCGCGAAAATACCATTTTCTGCTTAATAATAAAAGGAGAAATGCAGATTAATTTTTGTTATATACTAAATTGAGTGAAACAGTAACTAAAAAAATAACAAAATACAAATAACAAAATACAAGGTTTAAGGTTCAAAAATCGTTAACATTTAAAACAGCACACATTACTATTGTTTATCATTGTTGTCCGTTTAAAGAAATAAGACTTGTTTTTAGACTTAACAATATGTTGAATACATTTTATAAAAACATAAGCAATAGTAACGACTCTTGAATTAGTTGGAATTTGGAATTTTATATATATTTTACTCGTCGTCGAGAATTTGAAGTGATACGACATCGATTTTAGTGTTTGACACTTCTAAAATAGTAAACAAGAAATTTTCAATTTTTATAGTTTCGTTTTGCTGTGGTATTTCTTCTGTACTATTTACAATTAATCCTCCTAGAGTTTCATAATTTTCGGTTTCCGGTAGATTAAGTTTATAGGTTTCATTTAAGTAATCAACATCCAATCGCGCCGAAAAATTATAGGTATTGTCGTTTATTTTTTCTTCAAGTAGTTCAATATAGTCGTGTTCATCTTCAATTTCGCCAAACAATTCCTCTACAATATCTTCAATGGTCATTATACCAGATGTTCCGCCATATTCGTCTAAAACCACAGCAACACTTTTACGTTTTTTTGTCAGGCTGTTTAACACATCGTTTATGAGCATTGTTTCTGGCACAAACTCAATTGGACGCATAATGGATCTTATGGTTTTTGGTTTTTTAAATAATTCAAAAGAATGTACATAGCCTAAAATATCGTCTATAGTATTTTGGTATACTAAAACTTTAGAATATCCTGTAGCAGTAAACAGTTCATTTAAAGTTTTTATTGAATCATGAATTTCTAATGCAACTAGTTCTGTTCGCGGAATCATAACCTCTCGTGCTTTTACTTCGGAAAACTCTAATGCATTTTGAAAAATCTGTATTTCACTATCTACTTTTTCATATTCTTCGACTGCTTCCATTTGCTCACTAATATAATTTCCTAATTCTACTTTAGAAAATACTAATTGCACTTGGTCTCCATCAGTTTTAAAAAATTGTTTTAATACCACGTCTGAAATCCATAATACAAAATCTGAAATCACAGAAAATAAGATATAAAACACTAAAGCTGGAACAGCGAAAACTTTAAGCAAAAGATTTGAATATATTTGAAAAAATACTTTTGGCAAAAATTCAGCTGTAATTAGAATTACCAAAGTAGATATTACTGTTTGAGTAAGTAAACTTAAATTTGAAAATAAATAATTCACAAAGTTATAGTTAGTTGGCATCTGCGACTGAAACCAATTTACTAAAAGTTCGCCCATAAAAAATCCATAAATTACTAATGCTATATTATTGCCAATAAGCATAGTAGCAATAAATTTGGAAGGTTTTGCGGTAAGTTTAGTAAGTATTTTTGATATAAACCCCTTTTGTTTTTTCTCTATCTCTATATGAATTTTGTTAGAAGATATATAAGCGATTTCCATTCCCGAAAAAAATGCAGAAAATAGCAGTGATAAAACAATAATGACAATTTCTGTATTCATTATTATAATTTGCCTCTATCTTTGAAACGCTTGCGAAATTTTTTTCTGAAGAAAAACATGAATACAGCTAATGCTACAAAAAGTAAAGATATGTATGCTCCGTTTCTGTCATTATTCCATTTATTTATGGCATCGTATAAAAATAATATTGCAAAAACGAGGTATGCGTATTGTAAAAACTGGAGGATTTTCATTATTGATTATTTGATTAAACCTAATTCTAAATTGATGAACAAAGATAACTAAAATTTTATCTCTAATACCAATTAGCGTTCTGAGATGCAAAAAATTTATTTATTATTTTTTTTCTTTATCAAGGCAAAAATCTTAAGCATAGCTTAAGTTCTGGTTAATATTTATAACGAAGATAAAGGGAAAAAGAATTGTAAATTTAAAGGATATTAGAATACTAATTGATGTGAACTTCTAATTATCATTTATATATATTATACCTGTGGTCTCTAAAACATGTGCTTGTGTAAAATCTTTATTAGAATCGAATCCATTACCATTAATAATTCGTTCATTAGTAACAAATCTTACTGGTAAATTTGTAAACAACCATTCGGTCTTTTGATCGTAGAACAACTGTTCGGCATAAAGTGTATCGTTGTTATGTGTTGTTAATATAACATTGCCTTGTAAGTCAATAAGGTCGATTTCGTTATATAAAATAGCATAGTCTGAAACAACATTGCTTTTATTATTATCGTCATCGAATAAGGTGAGATTAATACCTTCGGGAAATTCGTAAAACGGAAATTCTCTGTTTGAGTAATTTAACATTTTAGGACTTATAAGATGAGATTTTAGCTTTCCTGAATCGGTGTACTTCGTATTAATATTCTCGGCAATACTTAAAGGTCCACTATCCAAAATACCTATATTTTGTATGTCTTTAAAATTATTTTTGCACGAAAAAAACATGGTCACAGTAAAAACTGTAACCATGAGCATTATTTTATATTTAAAAAAAAATTGCATTATAAGCTTGGAACCTTAACACTTCTTCCAATCCAGCATCTAATTTTAATTATTTCTCCGTATCTGGCTGCTGAAAATATTTCGCTTTTACTTGGTGCTTGTGCCATATATCTTGCCGCATTTTGAGATGCATTTTTCTTTAAACTTGCATCTACTCTACCTGCTTTTCTTACTTCTTGTGCAGCTAACCAATATACAGCTCTTTTGCTAAAATTATCTGTGCCACAGTTTTTTGCACTTTTAGCATACATTGCTGCAATAGCAATGTGAGCAGATCCTAGAGATGGATTATTAGCTAAAGCTTTACTATAATAACTCCTTGCTTTACCATAACTTCCTTTTTTTCTGTATTTACTTGCAATTCTATTCAATATTTTGGATTTTTCGTAACTGTTTGTTTCTAATTCTACAGCTTGTTTGTAATAGTCAAGTGCTTGGGTACTTTTTCCTTTTTTATCTTTTAAAATTCCTAAATAATATGCTGATTTTGCTGAAGGATCTAAGTTATGAAATGCGTTAACCAGTTTGAAAAATAATGGGTCTTCTGTACATTCTTTTGATAACATTCTACCAGCTGCTCTTTGTAACCAAACACCGTCGTTTTTAAATTTTTCAAACTCTCTTTTATATAATGGAATTAAATTTTCGCAATTTACTCTTTCTCCAAGTTTGCTATCGACACTTCCTGAAATTTTATTATAAGCCACCAAGTAACTCGTATAAGATTTTACTCTTCTTTTGTCCTTTACACTTAATTGCACTTCTTCATCTCCTTTTGGCACAAACTTGTTTAATAATTGTGTATAGTTTTTAATTTCAAGTTCTATTTTTTCACTTATATCGTCGTATTTGTTAAACAAATCTTGAGCTGATTTTTTTTTGGCATCGTACAAATCGACCATTAAAGAAAAATAAGTATATAAACTTTTAGGATTGGTAAATGTTTTTATGTCTGTTTTATAAGCAGTGTCAAAACATATATACAACTCTTCTTTAGACATACTTAATTCCTTTCTAAAGTCGTATTGTAATTGACAGGCTTTTGCCATATATTGACCTTTAGGCGTTTTACTTGCAAAGTATGTTCCTCTTTCTTTCCAGAGTTTTATCAAATCGTTTATAAAAGTAACTTTTTCGCTCCCAGAAGATTTTTCAATCTTATAATTAAGAATTTTTCCGCCATGTGTATAAATAGCTCTACTAAATTTAGGATTTCTTTGTCTTAACTCCATCCATGGACTATAAGCTGCTTTATAATTTTTAGCTTTTGCATACTGATCAAAAATTGAAAGTGTTGCCAAATCTTCTTCATTAGTATCTTGGGCAAAAGCATTACTAAAGCCAATAAAAAGCATTAATAATAGTGTGATCTTCGTCTTCATAATTCAAGTATTATATTTAAGTTAGTCATATTTTCTTTTCACAAACCATCTATCAGTTAAGGATAAGCTTATTTGGAAATTTATAAAATTTTCTTCAACTAAATTTTGGTTGGTTGTTCCCCTCTTCCCAATTTCAATGCCTAAATTAGCATTCGAAAAGTAACGCCCAATAGGTAAACCTATTCCAAAAGATATGCCAAACTCATTAATTGACTCATTATTTATCTTTAATCCTGTCTCTTCAAAACGTACTCCTGCTCTGTAAACAATTCTTTTAAAATATTTATTAAAAGAATTGTATTGTGGAATATAAAATCCTCCAATAGAAATTGTAGTAGCATCTACAAAAGTAGTGTTATCTATATTGAAAACCCTATTTGAAAATTCACTTGTTTTTAATAAAGTGTATTCTGCACCAACAAACCATTGATGAGGTTGTCCAATCCCTAATCCAAAAGCTGTTTTGGTAGGTAGTGTTAGAGTCGTTTTTTTTAATCCTTCTGCTTCTAAATCTGCTACAATTTCATTTATAACAAACTCTAGTCCAGATGTCTGATTTAACGTTATTGTTGCAAAAACTCTTTCATTATTAGATATTAAATCTGCACTTGGAGAAAACGTAAATGCTGTTGTTAGCTGTAATTTATCAGTTATCATTGGATTAAAAGATAAACCAATGTCATAATTTAAACCACTTAAATCGGATCTGTTTGTTTCACGACTTTGAAACTGCAGCGGATTTCCTTCATCGTCATATACAAATTTAATAGCGTTATTTTTAATGTTTCCAAAATTATATTTGGCATTAACACCAATACTTAAATCTTTAGTAATTTGATATCCCAAACCTAAAAAAGCTATATTAACTCCACCTTCTCCTCTAAATCTATGTGTAAGTACATCTTCACTATTTGTAGATTCTAACTTATAACCTACTGAAGTAAAAGGCAATAAACCAAAGCCCATACCAAATTTTCCTAATGGTACCGCCAATACCATATAATCAAAAGTTGCTGAACCTGCTCTTGCAGAAGAAGAATTGCTTTTTAATCTAACACTTGAACTACTTTCTCCAAGAGCAAACTTTATTGGTCGTCCTTCTCCATTAAAAGGAGCGATTTTAATGTTATTCCCTGCATACGACGCTGGATTTCTTAAGTTTACATGAATACTATCTGTGTAGATACTTAAACCTCCCATACTTCGGTTTTCTGTTGTACCTTTAAATTTTAAACTTCCTATTCCGTAAAATGAATATGGAGATGTTGTACCTTCTTGTGAATGTGCATTTAACGCTAAAAACACTATAAAAACTAAACAAAGTTTTTTAATCATTAGTTTGTATTAAATTCTAAAATATAATTCAATCCTTCCAAAAGAAAATTTGAATTCGCAAATATGCTACTTTTTAATTGCTTTGACAAGAAATCTGCATCTCCTCCTGTTAAAATAACTGTTAAATCTTTATAATTTTTATCATATTCACTAATAGTTCCTTCTATTTCGTTTAAAATGCCATTAATTATTCCCGAGTGAATAGATTCTGTTGTAGAATTACCAATAAAATTATGAGGAGTTTTTGTTTCTAATAACGGTAGATTAGCTGTTAAATTATTTAATGATTGATACCTGGCTCTTATTCCTGGTGAAATTGCACCTCCAATATATTTATTTTCGTTATTAATAAAATCGTAAGTAATACAGGTTCCAGCATCAATAATTAGCACATTTTGTTTATAGTAGTTTTTTACTGAAGCACTTACCAAAGCTATTCTATCGACACCTAATGTTTTTGGTGATTTGTAAAGATTTTGAAATGGTACTTTTATTGAAGCATCTAATACAAGTATCTTAAAGTGTTTTTTAATAAAACTAAGGTCATTTTTTTTTAAGTTTCCAACCGATGATATTATTGCCTTTTCAATATTTTTAAACTCTTTAGTAATGTCATAAATTTTATTTTGTAAATCCTGTAAAGAAATTTTATTTTTTAAAATAAATTTTTCTTGCTTAAAAACTGCGAGTTTTACGATTGAATTACCAACGTCAATAATTAGGTTCATATCACAAATAAAAACTGTAAATTTACAAAACGATTTTTTATAAATTTTCTTTTGGCGAATAATAAAAATGACTTTATATTTGCATCCGCAATTAGCGAGGTACCTTAGCTCAGTTGGTAGAGCAACGGACTGAAAATCCGTGTGTCCCTAGTTCGATTCTTGGAGGTACCAC
>Ga0209554_1002208_pt1 | contig 13720 bp, 18 predicted proteins | sample MarorgKNORR_S2LV_5_FD_188221 | JGI IMG/M metagenome (GOLD analysis project Ga0209554, IMG submission 188221) | Marine microbial communities from the Southern Atlantic Ocean, analyzing organic carbon cycling - Bottom_A/KNORR_S2/LV (SPAdes) (version 2) | ecosystem: Environmental > Aquatic > Marine...
ACAAACATAAACCCAAATTTTTTGGAAAAAAGAAATTATTTTATGATGTTATTTATAACCCTGGTAAAACAAATTTTCTTTTAAAAGGTGAAGAGTTAGGAAATGAAACTACAAACGGGAAAATGATGTTTATATGTCAGGCTCAATTAGCATTTAAGATTTGGCATAATATCTTACCAAAAATTGATAATGAAACGATTAAATTATTGGAAGGCCAAACTACCAGTTTGCCCTCTATTGGTTCAAAATTTTGAAGCGTATATATGATTAGAATTGCTGTTCTGGGAGATGTTGGTTCTGGCAAAAGCTATGTAGCTAAACAATTTGGTTATCCAGTTTTTAATGCTGATGTTGAAGTTGCTAAATTATATAGAAAAAGCAGAAAGTGTCATAAGAAATTAAAAAAAGCACTTCCTAAATATATAGTTTCTTTTCCTATAAAAAAAATTGAAATCTCCAAGGCTATTATGGACAGTCAACATAACCTAAAAAAAATTATCAAAATTGTTCATCCAGAGGTTCGATCTAAAATGAATAATTTTATTAAAAAAAATAAAAATAAAAAGATTGTTATTTTAGATATTCCATTATTAATGGAGAATAAAATGAACAAAAAAAATGATATTTTAATTTTTGTAGATGCCAAAAAAAAAGAAATTAATAAAAGGTTAAAAAAAAAACTAAATTTTAATTCAAAAATATTAAAAAAATTTAAAAAACTTCAACTTCCTGTAGAATTTAAAAGGCAGCAATCAGATTTTGTAATAAGAAATAATTTTAAGAATAATTCCATTAAAAAAAATGTTAAAAAAATGCTAGGAAAAATTTTATAAAATGATCGAAATTGTTTTAGATACTGAAACAACTGGTCTTTCAGTAAAAGATGGACATAGAATAGTTGAAATTGGTTGTATAGAGCTTGAGTATCAGATTCCAACTAAAAAATTTTTTCATTGTTTATTGAATCCGGAAAGAAAAGTTTCTGAGGATGCATTTAAAATTCATGGTTATTCAGATGAATTCTTATCAAATAAAAAAAAATTTTTGGAAGTTGCTAAGGATTTTTTAGAATTTATAAATGATAAAAAATTAATTATTCATAATGCAGATTTTGATCTTTCACACCTGAATAACGAATTAACTATCATTGGCAAAGATACAATAAAAAAAAACAGAGTTATTGATACTTTGGAATTAGCCCGGGAAAAATTTCCAGGCTCTGCTATTAATTTGGACGCTTTATGTAAAAAATTTAGAATTAATTATTCAAAAAGACAAAGGCACAATGCATTGGCGGACTGTGAATTATTGTCCAAGGTTTATATTAATTTGATAGATCAAAAAGAACCTACCCTAGATTTTTTAATGCAGAATGAAATTGGAATCTTGAAAAAAAAAGATACTAAATTTATAAAGTATTCAAAAAAAGTTATTAAACCAACATCTGAAGAAATACAATCGCATAAGAATTTTTTGAAAAATGAACTAAAGAAAAATTTTTTTAATTAATTAAATTTTTCTTTGTATAATTTTTCAAAATCAACTTTTCTTTCAATCTTAACCTCTGGAAAACCGGATTTATTTACCAATGTAATAAATAAATCCTCTAGTCTTGGATAAATTTCATTTGGTACATCGCTTAAAACAATTTTTTTCATTTCTTTTTCATCTTTAATATTTTCATCAATTCTAACTATTGCTGTATAAGTAATTTCAAAGTTAGATTTTTTTTCCTTCAAATTAGCCTCTTGAAATTTTGAAATAATATTTACTTCAATAATTTTATTTTTTAAAAATTTACTATTAATATCTAGGTTTAAATTATATTTTAAAATATTATCTTTTGTTTGGAGATATGTTTCAACATTGGGTATCTCATAAGAAACATCTTTTGCAAATTCTGTTAATATTTTATATTTTTTTGTCATTTTAAATCTTCGTCTATATCTTCATATTGACCTTCGATAAAATCCTTTTTTGTTTTTTTGTATGTTCCGGATTTTTTTGCAAATCTTCCTATAATTAATTTTCTGGTAAAAGGAAATATTAATAAGAAACCTAAAAAATCCGTTGCAAATCCTGGAAGAATTAGAAGAAATGCTGCAAAAGCTATTGCCGCTCCAGAAATAATTTCATAGATCGGAACTTCATTTCTTACCAACTGAGAAAATCCCGATCTCAAGGCATTAAACCCCTCATGCCGCGCATATATAATTCCTGTTAGTGCAGTAATTATTATAAGCGCGATGGTGTTAAATGCACCAATTACTGATCCAATTTTAATAAATAAATAAATTTCAATTAATGGAATACCTATAATAAGTATCAAGAATAAGTTCATTTGTTATAGAATATATATTTTGTAGGTTGAAATAAATCATTATAATAAATAAAATAAAAATTTACAAAAAACACATGAATAGTAGCTTCGAATATCTTGATATTATTATATTAGCAATGATAGCGGGATTTATTATCTTAAGATTAAGAGGAATACTTGGCCGAAGAACTGGTCATGAAAAAAAAGTTTTAGGAGGTCTTTTCGGTAAAAAGGTAACACAAAGGAATACTGAAAAAAAAGTTGTTAATTTAAGTTCAAGTAAACTTGATGATGCAGCAAAAGAACAGTTTATTGAAGGTGCAAAAGCAGCCTATGAAATGATTATCACTTCTTTTGCTAAGGGTGATAAAAATGCTTTAAAACCTCTTCTAAATAAAGAAATATATCAAAATTTTTCTCATGAAATTGATCGTAGAAAAAAAGAAAACTTAAAATCAGAACTAACATTTGTTGGTGTTAAATCTGCAGAAATTAAGAATTTTGAAAAAAAAGATAATATTTATATTTTTACTGTGAACTTTGTCAGTGAAATTATAACTTACAGAAAAGATAAAAATAATAAAGTTATAGAAGGTAATCCGGATATAATTAAAACGGTTAATGATGTTTGGAAATTTTCAAAGAACATGTGGAGCAGTAATCCAAATTGGTATTTAGTAGAAACTCAAGTTTAATTTGAATAAAAAACCTACATCAGAAGATCTTAAAGTATGGGAAGAATTTATTTCAAATAAAGAAACAATTGAAAATAAAGATCATTATTTAGATCAAAAAAAAATATCTATACCAAAAACTAGAAAAATTGATTTACATGGTTTGTCTTTAGATGAAGCTAATAAAAAAATCAAAATACTTGTTGATAAATATTTTGTTGAAGGAGTTGAGAAGATTATAATTATAACAGGAAAAGGTTTAAGGTCTAAAACAATTGATAATCCATACGTTTCTAAAAATTTAAATATTTTAAAAAATTCAGTGCCCGATTATATAAATGCTAATTCAAAAATTAAAAATAAAATTAAGAGCATATCAAAAGCAGAAATAAAAGATGGTGGCGAAGGTGCTTTTTATATATTTCTAAAGAAGTTTAAAGAATAAATTTCGATAAGTCTGTGTCTTTAACTAATTCACCTAGGTTTTCCTGAACATATTTTTTATCGATAATAATTTTTTCACCACTTCTATCCGTGGCAGTAAAACTTATCTCATCAAGGACTTTTTCTATAATAGTGTGCAATCTTCTTGCCCCTATATTTTCTACACTAGAATTAACTTCTGTAGCTAGTTCTGCAATAGTGTCAATTCCATCATCAGTAAATTCAAGATTAATTTTTTCAGTTTTTAACAAAGCCTTGTATTGTTTAATTAAACTGTTATCTGGTTCTCTTAGAATTTTTTTAAAATCATTACTTGTTAAAGCATTTAACTCTACTCTTATTGGAAGTCTGCCTTGAAGTTCAGGCAAAAGATCTGAGGGTTTTGCTAACTGAAATGCGCCCGAAGCAATAAATAAAATATGATCAGTTTTAATTGTTCCATATTTCGTGCTGACAGTTGTTCCTTCAATTAAAGGTAATAAATCTCTTTGGACACCTTCTCGCGACACATCTCCTCCGATTCTATCACCTCGAGCAGACACTTTGTCAATTTCATCTAAAAAAACTATTCCATTATTTTCGGTAGAAATTTTTGCTGATTTAACAATTTTGTCTTGTTCAATTAATTTGTCAGATTCTTCTGCAATTAAAATTTCATGAGATTCTTTTACAGTCAACTTTTTCTTTTTAGGTTTACTACCCATTGTTTTTCCAAGCATTTCTCCAATATTTACCATACCGATATTTGCTCCCGGCATGCCTGGTATTTCAAAGCTCGGTATCGAAGGATTGTCATATATATCAATTTCTATTTCGTTTTTATCTAAATCTCCATTTCTCAATCTTTTTCTAAAACTTTCTCGAGTTGCAACACTAGCCTTGTTTCCAACTATTGCCTCCAAAACTCTTTCCTCTGCGTATTGTTGTGCCTTTGTAAACACTTCTTTTCTTTTTTTTACTTTTTCCATTGCTATTGCGATTTCAAGAAGATCTCTTATAATTTGTTCTACGTCTCTTCCTACATATCCAACTTCAGTAAATCTTGTGGCTTCTACTTTAATAAAAGGAGCTTCAGCTAGTTTTGATAATCTTCTAGAAATTTCGGTTTTACCAACTCCCGTTGGGCCAATCATTAAAATATTTTTAGGTAAAACTTCATCTTTCATTTCACCTGTTAATGCTTGACGCCTCCATCGGTTTCTTAAAGCAATTGCAACAGCTCTCTTTGCCTTGTTCTGTCCAATTACAAATCTATCTAATTCAGATACAATTTCTCGCGGGGATAAAGAAGTTACATTAGCACCTTGCTCTACGCTCTCTTTAATTCCCTTAGGTTTGAAACTTGTAATATTAGATTTTTCCATTAAAGTTTTTCAACTGTAATATTGTTGTTTGTGTACACACAAATCTCTGCAGCTACAGATATTGCTTTTTTTGCGATTTCTTCTGCTGTGAGTTTGGATTCCATCAAAACTTTTGCAGCAGCAAGGGCAAAATTACCACCAGATCCTATTCCAATAATTCCATCTTCGGGTTCCAAAACATCTCCGGTACCAGAAATAATAAAACTTTTTTCCTTATCTGCTATCGCCATTAACGCCTCAAGTCTTCTAAGGTATTTATCGGTTCTCCAATCCTTGGCTAATTCAACAGCTGCTCTAGTTAAGTTTCCAGCATGTTTTTCTAATTTTGCTTCTAATCTTTCAAACAAAGTTAGTGCATCAGCAGTTGATCCGGCAAAGCCAGCTATAACGTTTCGTTTTTCTATTTTCCTTACTTTTTTTGCTGTTCTTTTAATTATAGTATTGCCTAAACTTACCTGTCCGTCTCCTGCAACAACAACTTCATTATCTTTTCTTATAAGAATAATGGTAGTTCCATGCCAATTTTTAATTTCACTCATAGTTATAGATTATGTGGATACTTATTTTGTTAGTTCAAGAGTATTTTTAGTATTATTGATATCATATTTATTTAATTATATACCTTTATCCAAAATCAAAATGCCTAGAAAAGCAAAAATATCGAGAAAAACAAAAGAAACAACAATCAATGTTGAAACCAATATTGATGGAAAAGGAAAATATAAAATAGATTCTGGTATTGGTTTTTTAAACCATATGCTGGAACAACTTTCAAAGCATTCGTTGATTGATATTAATTTAAAAGCAAAAGGTGATATGCATATCGACTTACATCACACAACTGAAGACACCGGCATAGCTATAGGAGAATGCATAAAAAAGGCACTTCGTTCATCAAAAGGAATAAGAAGATATGCTCATGCTTTAATACCTATGGATGAAACGCTAACGAGAATATCTATCGACGTTTCTAACAGACCATATTTAATATGGAAGGTTAAATTAAAAGTAGAAAAATTAGGTGAAATGGATACCGAGCTGTTTAAAGAATGGTTTCAAGCTTTTTCACAAGCTGCTGGAATAACTTTGCACATTGAAAACATTTATGGAGATAATAGTCATCATATAATTGAGTCCTGTTTTAAAGGTTTAGCAAGATCGTTACGCGAAGCTCTAGAAATAGACAAAAGAATTAAAAATAAAGTTCCTTCAACTAAGGGTGTTTTATAAAACTAATAATGTCGATTACAATAATTGACTATGGCTCTGGCAACTTAAGGTCAGCAGCCAAAGCACTTGAAGCCGCCGCCAGTAATATGAATTTAGATTTAAAAATAGTAGTTACATCTAATCCGGAAGTAATTAAAAAATCAAACAAAATAATTCTTCCAGGCCAAGGATCTTTTAGAGATTGCTATTTAGGTATAAAAAAAATTTCAGGTTTAGAGGATGCTTTAAACGAATTTGTTTTGGTTAAAAAAAAACCTATTTTTGGAATATGTGTTGGTATGCAACTATTTGCTAAAATTGGTTATGAATCCCAAGAAACAAAAGGCTTTGGTTGGGTAGATGCAACAGTAAAAAAAATAAATAATATTAATAAAACATTAAAACTGCCACATATGGGTTGGAATCAAATAGAATTTAAAAAAGATTTTACTCTCTTTTCTGGTTTGAAAAATAAATCTCATATGTATTTTCTTCATAGCTATGAATTTTTAACAAAACAAAAAGATTGTATAATTGCTACCGTAAATTACGGTAATTCAATTATTGTAGCGATTGCTAAAGAAAATATTTTTGGTACCCAATTTCATCCAGAAAAAAGTCAAAAAAATGGATTAAAAATTTTAGAAAATTTTTTAAAATGGGAGATTTAAATGATTATTTTCCCGGCCATTGATATTAAAGATGGTAAGTGCGTTAGACTCGTAAAAGGTGATTTTAATAAAATAACTTTTTATGAAGATTCACCAGCCAATCAGGCTATAAAATATTTTCAAAGTGGTTTTAATGATATTCATATTGTTGATTTAGATGGTGTACTTCAAGGAAAACCGGTCAATTCTATTATCGTTAAAGAAATAATAAAAAAAGTTAAATCAAGGATTCAAATTGGAGGCGGCATACGAACAATTGATGATATAAATAATTGGATAAAAATGGGTGTCGATAAGGTTGTTATGGGTACCGCTGCTGTAGAGAATACAAATTTACTTAAAACCGCTTGTGATAAATTTAAAAATAAAATTGCTGTTGCCTTAGATGTTAAAGATGGTTTGATTGTTTTATCTGGATGGAAAAAACAAACTAATATTTCTGCTATAGATTATATAAAGGAAATTCAAAATTTTGGCGTTTCTAGAATCGTTTATACAGATATAAATAAAGATGGCACAAAAAAAGGACCAAATATAAAAGATACAGTTGAATTATCTAGTAAAGTAAAAATTCCTTTAGTTATTTCGGGAGGAGTTTCTTCAATAGAAGATATAAAAAAAATCAAATCATTAAATAATTCAAATATTGAAGGCGTGATAGTAGGCAAATCAATTTATGATGGTGATATAAAAATTAGTGATCTAGCGGAGCTAATTTAAAATGTTGAAAAATAGAATTATACCTTGTTTAGATGTAAAAAATGGAAGAGTAGTTAAAGGGATTAACTTTGTAGATTTAGTTGACGCCGGAGATCCAGTAGAACAAGCAAAAATATATGATGAACAAGGCGCAGATGAACTATGTTTTTTAGATATTACAGCCTCAAATGAAAATAGGAATATTATATTGGATACAGTTAAAAAAACTGCAGAAAAATGCTTTATGCCGCTAACAGTTGGAGGTGGAGTTCGAACATTGGAAGATATAAGAAGTTTATTATTAGCTGGTGCTGACAAAGTTTCAATAAATACAGCCGCGGTAAATAATAAAAATTTAGTTAAAGAAAGTTCTGAAAAATTTGGCTCTCAGTGCATTGTTGTTGCGGTTGATGCCAAAAAAGTAAAGGAAAATAAATGGGAAATATTTACCCACGGTGGAAGAAAATCTACAGGCATTGATGCTTTAAGATTTGTAGAAAACATGGAATCCTTAGGCGCTGGAGAAATACTTCTTACTTCAATGGATAGAGATGGGACCAAAAAAGGTTATGATTTAGATTTAACTAAAAAAGTATCTAAGCTTGTTAACATACCAGTAATTGCATCAGGAGGAGTTGGTAATTTAGAACACTTGCATCAAGGGATTAAGATTGGCAAAGCAAGCGCTGTCCTTGCGGCATCAATTTTTCACTTTGGAGAACATACAATATTAGAGGCCAAGCAATATTTGGACTCAAAAGGCATACCTGTTAGAATTTAATTATGTCGGAAACCATAGAGAAACTCGTAAAAACAATTAGATCAAGAAAAGGAAGTGATATTAAATCTTCATATACAGCTCATTTACTTTCCAAGGGAAATGAACATTGTTTAAATAAACTCAAAGAGGAAGTAGCTGAACTTGAAGATGCTATTAAAAATAAGAAAAACAAAGTACATGAATCGGCCGATGTTATTTATCATTTACTGGTTACTTTAGAATCTGCCGGGATAAATTTCGATGATATAATTAAAGAGATTCAAAAACGAGAGGGCACTTCAGGATTCGAAGAAAAAAAAAATAGATAATTTATGAATTTTATAGAGTCTATACAAACCTGTTATAAAAAAACTTTTAATTTTAAAGATAGAGCATCAAAATCAGAATTTTGGTGGTTTTATTTATATGATGGGTCAAAAGATAAAAATAGGTTTGGATCTAAACCAAAAAAATAAATTATGAGTTACGATAAAAATAATATATTTGCTAAGATTTTAAGGGGTGAAATTCCTTGTAAAAAAATTTATGAAAACGAATATATCTTATCTTTTTATGACATTAATCCACAAAAAAAAGTACATGCACTTGTAATTACAAAGGGTGCGTACACTGATTTAGATGATTTTTCCTCAAGAGCTTCAGAAAAAGAAATAAGTGAATTAATCAAAGGCATTAGTTTTGTTGCAAAAAAATTGGGTATTGCTTTAAATGATAATGGCAAAGGGTATAGATCATTAGTCAATATTGGTGAACATGGTGGGCAAGAAGTACCTCATTTACATTTTCATTTATTTGGTGGGGAAAAAGTAGGAAAAATGGTCAGCTAAAGACTTGTAAAGAAAATCACAAAAAATTTCTGATCATAACTAAATCACACCTAAAACTATTTTTTTAATCTACATCTATGAAAAATTCACGTGAAATAAAATTAAACCCAAAAATCCTATGTAAGTAAGCCGAAAATTTGCAAAAAAAAATGTTAGATTAAGACCATGAGTAAAATAGATCTAGGATTAAAAAAAATTTTCGACCAAGCTTTTCAAAATCATCAAAGAGGTAATCTTAAAAATGCAGAAGCATTGTATAAAAAAATATTACAATTAAAACCTAACCATCTAGAGACTAATTTCTTCCTTGGAACTTTATTTATGCAGAGAAAAAATTTTTATTTCGCAAAAAAAAAATTTTTAAAGGTAGTTTTAATTAATCCAAATCATTTTAATGCATATAATTATCTTGGTATAATTCATAAAGAGTTAAAAATTTTTGATAAAGCAAAAGAATATTTTGATAAAGCTATTAAACTAAATAAAGATTATGCTGACGCGTATTATAACCTTGGTATACTTTTTAAAGATTTGGAAGATTATAAAAATGCAAAAAAGTATTACCAAAAAACAATTCAGGTAAACCCAAATCATATACATGTTTATAATAACCTTGGACATATATTTAGCATTTTTGGAAAAACTAAGGAGGCAATTAATCTTTTTAAAAAAGCTATAAAGGTAAATCCTAAAAATGCATTAGCTTATAATAATATTGGAAACAGATATAAAGAATTGGGTGAGTACAAAAAGTCCATTGAAGCATATAATAAGGCAATTGAAATTAATCCAAATATTCAACAGGTTTATGAAAATCTTGGAAATGTGTTCAGAATTAAAAAAGACTTCAAAAAAGCTATCGAATATTTTAAAAAATCAAACTCAGAAAATTCAAAAGCACAATTATTAGAATGCATTTATTTTCAATATGGATTAAAAAAATTTAGAGAAAAACTTGAAATGTATACTGAAAAAGATTTTTTAAATAGACGTGTTGCAACTATTTCTGCATACGTATCTGCGACACAGTCTTTACAAAATATATATCCATTTTGTAAAAATCCAATTGAATATTTTTATAAAACTAATATTGAAAATGATCTTGTTGAGAAAAATAAATTTCAAAAAGATTTATTAATTTATCTTGAAAATATCGACTCTGTTTGGGAACCATCCTCACAGACAACAAGAAAAGGCTTTCAGACAACAGGAAACTTATTTGAAAAAGATAAATTTGAAATTAAAAGTTTGATCAAAATTATTAAAAAAACAATTATTCTTTATAAAAAGAGATTTAGTAATTCTAAAGATTTAATAATAAAAAAATGGCCAAGCAAATCAAACTTGAATGCCTGGTATGTGAAATTAATTCAGCAAGGTTATCAAAATTCACATATTCATCCTGACGGATGGATTAGTGGCGTATTTTATTTAAAAGTTCCAAAATTTATTAATAAGCAAGACGGATCAATAAAACTCACAATCGACGGTTATGATTATCCAGTAAATAAAAGACTACCAAGTCTAGTACATTCTCCAAAAGACTTTGATCTAATATTGTTTCCCTCTTCTCTTTTTCATAGAACTATTCCATTTAGATTAAAAGAGACAAGACACGTTATAGCTTTTGACCTAATTCCACTTTAATTAAATTTTTTTTGTTAATTGATGTGGTGGCCTGTGACAGAATCGAACTGCCAACACAATATATACCTACAAATTTATTTTTTATATTTACTATATTATAATAGACAACATGCGGACAACATAAATGATTTTAACGTAACTCCTAGGTAAAATCCTTTCTCAGAACGCTCTCGCCATTAATTTAAAGAGGGTAATTTAAATCGATTTTCATCAATATTTATATTCTTTTCTAAATTGTAAATTTGAAAAATAACCTCTTTTTGATAAATATCTATAGTTTCCCATCCTGCTAAATCATAAGTTTTACTATTAAAAAAAACACTTATTAATTTTTTTTTGGTAGCAATTAAAAATTCTATCTTATTATTATTTATTTTTGGCTCTAAATTTTTAATCTTATTTAATATAAATTCTTTATCGAGAATATATTCTAGTGGTGTGGTTTTTAATGGATAAATATAAGTTTTGTTATATCTATTATTTTTAATTACCAAGGTTCTACCATTTGAAACCATCTCTTTTTTATCCTTATTATCATAAAGACAGTAAATTAATTTTGGGTATTTGATATAGCATTTTCCTACTTCAATTTTATCTGCAATTCTTTGTTGAAATTCAAAAGAAATATTATTTATTTTATTAAAATTATTTATAATTTTTTCTTTAGGTGATGAATAAGACTTTTGCCCCCAAAGGGTTAAAACTATTAAAAAAAATAATATTCTTTTAATCAACTTAAACCTACAGAATTTCTCTTTTTCCTACATGATTTGCTTTACCGACTATTCCATCATCTTCCATCATATCAATTATTCTTGCAGCTCTATTATAACCAATCTGTAATTTCCTCTGTAAAAAAGAAGTGGATGCTTTTCCTTCAGATTTTACTAATTCAATTGCATTCTTATATAATTGATCTTTTTTTTCATTCTCATTAAAACTTTGATCATAATTTTTTTTATCAACAAAACCCATTATTTCGTCAACATAATCAGGTTCCTCTTGTGATCTTAAAAAACTATTAATTTTTTCTATTTCATTTTCAGAAACATATGGTGCATGAATCCTTATAATTCTGTTAGCGGATGACATAAATAACATGTCTCCTTTTCCTAATAATTGCTCTGCTCCTTGTTCTCCAAGAATTGTTCTACTGTCTATTTTTGAACTGACTTGAAAAGAAATTCGTGTTGGAAAATTTGCCTTAATTGTTCCGGTAATTACATCAACACTAGGTCTTTGTGTTGCCATTATAATATGAATTCCAGCAGCCCTAGCCATTTGAGAAAGTTTTTGAACATAATTTTCAATTTCTTTTCCAGCTACCAACATTAAGTCTGACATTTCATCAACAATCACGACTATATAAGGCATAACTATTTTATTATTATTGTTGTAACCCTCGATATTTCTAACTCCTTCTTTAGTCATTAACTTGTATCTGCTTTCCATTTCTTTAACGACCCATCCAAGAGCTGATGTTGCTTTTTTAGCTTCTGTAATTACAGGACACAGTAGATGGGGTATTCCTTCATAAGTTGATAATTCCAACATCTTAGGATCAATTAATATAAATTTACATTTTTCTGGCGTTAGTTTGTATAAAAGGGATAATATAATAGTATTAATATAAACAGATTTACCTGAGCCCGTAGTGCCAGCGATTAACAAGTGCGGCATAGAAGTTAAATCACCTACAATCGGCAATCCAGAGATGCTTTTTCCCAATGTAATAGGTAAATTAATTTCTCTTTTTTTAAATTTTTCATCAGAAATAATTTCACTTAAAAAAACTTCCTGTCTGGTTTGATTAGGAATTTCAATTCCTACTGTGTTTTTTCCAGGTATTGTAGCAACCCTTGTAGAAAGTGAGCTTGTATTTCTAGCAATGTCATCAGAGAGATTAATTATTTTAGAAACTCTTATTCCAGGAGCAGGCTCAAACTCATATAAAGTTACAACAGGACCATGGCTAATTTTTTTAATCTTTCCTTCAACACCAAAATCTAAAAAAATTTTTTCTAGAAATTCAGAATTAGCATGTTTGTTATCTGAATTTTCAAATTTTAAGTCATTTTTTGAAGGTTTTTTTAAATATTCAATTGGAGGTAACTTGAATTTTTTTGTATTAAAATTTTTTTCGACATTTTTAAATGGTAAGTTAGATTGAGTGGTTTCAGTTTTAATACTTTCATTAATTTTTTTTTCCAAATTTATTTCAACTTCAGAATTAAAATTGTTTTGTTTTAATTTTGAAGAAAAAAATTTCATCACAAAAAATAATACTGATTTTATCAATCTAAAAAAAGATTTGATACTGAATTGGATACTTAATAAGAAGAAAATTATTGTTAAACTTAATAGAAGAAAAAAAATTATATTTTGATTAACTGATCCATTAAAGCTATAAATGAATTCTTTTATACTACGACCAACAAAACCCCCATTTCCATTTATAATTAACCAAAAAGAATCATCTTTATAAGCGCTTACAATTGTGGAACCGGAAACAATATAAATTACCGAATAAAATAAATTTGATAAAATATTCTCCAGCTTTTTATATCTTATTATTAATATGCCTGTAAAAAAAATAGTGATACAAAATAAAAATGAAATTATCCCAAATGATTGTAAAATTAGATCTGATATAACGCTTCCATAAAATCCAAATAAATTCTGTATTTTTGTATTTTCTGGAAATATAAAATTTGGATCTTCAAGCGTGTAAGTAGATAGGGATAATAACAGAAAAAAAGATAATAAAACTGTTAATAAACCAATAATTTCAACAATTCTTTTATTAAAAAAACTGGATATTTTTACATAATTTGTAGACTGCATATCATTGATTCGAATTTATAACTTTGTATCATTTATTCAATATTGTTAAAATTCTTAAAAAATTGACTTAATTTTTAAAGAAAGCTTGACCTTAAATAAACGTTAATTAATAATGTTTTTTTATAAAGCGGGAGTAGCTCAGTGGTAGAGCGAAACGTTGCCAACGTTTAGGTCGAGGGTTCAATTCCCTTCTCCCGCTCCACTTAAATGAATAAAAAATAAATTTAATATTTAAATTTG
>Ga0209554_1002211_pt1 | contig 13708 bp, 10 predicted proteins | sample MarorgKNORR_S2LV_5_FD_188221 | JGI IMG/M metagenome (GOLD analysis project Ga0209554, IMG submission 188221) | Marine microbial communities from the Southern Atlantic Ocean, analyzing organic carbon cycling - Bottom_A/KNORR_S2/LV (SPAdes) (version 2) | ecosystem: Environmental > Aquatic > Marine...
GACCATAATATTGTCTGGAATTTTCAACTAATGGGCGCCGATGTGTACTTAGAAAAGGTGTGGAACACATATACTCAAATTTTAGGAGACACTGAATCAGGTTCAAAATTATACTTGTCATTATATTTTGATATTGCTGGTACGGGTATCACCTATGAATACAAGAATTATGATCAAAAATACTTTATACCCACATTAGCAGGTGCGCCAATTGGATTTAGAGAAGGTAGCTCCATATTAGCTTTACGAAATAATCATGCCATGAATTGGGGGGATGAAGTAGGGCATCAAATTGAATTAAATCGTGCAATCGGTAATTTGAAATGGTTAGGAAATCTTTCATTTGCATATAAACATGGAAAGTTTAAAGTCAGTGAGATTTGGAACCAATTTGTTGAAGGTAATTTTAAAAATGCTATAGATAGTGATAATTATCAGTACTACCCCTTCAGACAATTTTATTCAGAACTATCTGGTTATACTCTTAATGATAAGCTCTATTTTAAATTAGGAATTGATCAGTTTGATGAGTTTAAAATTAAAGGAGCCTCAAATGAGGGGACTGCAGCGCTAACGTTTCCGTCTATGTTCACCTTTGATATAGGGGGAGGAAATTCTATAACCTCCTACATTGAATATCAAAATAGAGATTATAGCTTGCGGGATATGGAATTATCACTTACTCGAGCAGACAATTATAAAGCTAGATATCTCTCATTAACCTATAATTATATAAACTTTTTATCATTCTCGTTATTTTATGAAGATGAAAGATTTGAAAAGAAAGTTTTTGATATAGTCTGGGATGAAGGAATTAATATTTGGCGAGGGTATGATATCACTGCAAAAATAAATTCTACGTCTCAATTTTCAATTTTCTATGGTTCACAGAAGGGTGGACTGGTCTGTGCCAATGGGGTGTGTGCCGAACAGCCCGGATTTGATGATGGCATAAAAGCCACATTTAGAACCATTTTTTAATTATGTATCATTTTGAAATTAATAAATAAGGGAGATGGCAATGAAGAATAATATTTTTATACTATCCTTTGCATGTTTTACACTTGCATTTGGACAGACCTATATGGCAGGAGATGTTATAAGTAGTACACATCAAAATACAGCATTCGATGTTTGCTATGGTGATTATTCTTCTGATGAGTTTCATTTTGGTGATTTGAATGGTGCCATTAATGGCGGCTCACATTATATTACTTTTGTTGATATGGCGGCAACATGGTGAGGCCCCTGTTACAGTGACATCAGTTCGATGGATCAACATGTACTAAACTGGGCAGATGAGCCTGGCGTATTTTATGTAGTTGCACTCAGTGACATTGGTCAACCTTTTTCTTGCCAACAATGGGGAGATGCAGGGCAAAATGGACTTCCCGTAATTATTGAAGACCCAGGAACCATTTTTGGGTGGTTGCATGATTCTTATAATGCATTCCCCACGTATGCAATTATTGACCACAATATGAAAATTCGCGTAAAACCCTGGACGTACTACAGTAATTCTAATACTAATGAATGTTATGATATTGATGGATGTTCAGGTGGTCATGCAGATACTTTCATCCAGCAGCTTTTAGATGAATGTGGTGCACTATGTGAACCCTGTCAGGATCCCAATGATGCTGATGGCGATGGTTTGGGTGATGATTGCGATGATTGCCACAATCTAGCCGGAGATGTAAATGATGATTTAAATCATGATGTTCTTGATATTGTGATAGTGGTAAATATCATCTTATCTGGGGGAATGGGTTCAGGCGAATATACTGAATGTGAAGAAACTGATGCAGATATGGATAGCAATGGTTCTGTAAATATTCTAGATGTGATTCAGATAATAAATCTAATTTTGGATAATAGAATCGTTCATCAGGCTGGAGATGTAGAAGTGGGGACATGTATAGGCGGAAATGATTTACATCTTCATTTATACTCGGAAGTAAATTTCAGTGGATTCCAACTCCGTATTAATGGTGAATATCCTAATATAACCATGGATGATAATAATCATATCAATCTGGTGAGTCGTGTGAAAAATGGGCAAACCCATGTGATTGCCTATTCAATTGATAATGAACCATTTAAAAATAACTCAGCAGGTATAAACATTACTGGAGGAGGTTTGATTGATCGAAGTGATTTAAATATAATGGTCTCTTCTCCTGCGGGTGAAGCATTGACAGTGGTTAATATGGGATCCATCTCTGAAACTACTCCAAATCAATTTGGAGTAACATCAGTATATCCAAATCCATTTAATCCAACAACTTCAATTTCATTCACATTATCTGCTGATGAGAAGATAAAACTGTCTGTTTTTGATGTACGGGGTAATGAAGTAAATATAGTGTTTTCAGATAATTTAAATGCAGGTGAACACACATTTACTTGGGATGCTAGTGAATTTGCATCAGGTGTTTACTATTTTCAATTAACGAGTGCATCACATTCATCCATGATGAAAGCATTATTGATGAAGTAATAATATTGATGCTATTATTGTAACAAAAAGGGCCTGAAAGGCCCTTTTTGTTTACATATTGTAATATTAATACGTTTTTGCAACACATGAAATGTGGATAAATTTAGATTGTTGATTGATGGTTAATTGAAGGAATTATGGAAAAATTTAAATTAATAATCTTATTAATATTTCTGTCATGCTTATTTGCAAATTATTCTGTGGGTGATCAAATATCTTCTGGGGATCAAAGCATGGCATTTGATGTATGCTATGGTGAATACATCACAGATCAACTTTCATTATCAGATTTTGCAGATGGCAATACGGTAATTTGGATTAACATGTCAGCTTCGTGGTGAATGCCCTGTTATGGAAATATCCCGGAGGGAGATGAAATTGGAACACATTGGGCAGATGATGAAAGAGTTGCCATTTTTAATTTATTGGATGATCTTGGTCAACCATTTAGTTGCACAATGTGGGGGGATGCTGGTACAGCAGGTGTTCCCGTTATTATTGATGATGGGAATGGACATTTCTTCCACGACCTTTTTGAATTAGTCCTAGATGCATACCCCGTGAACGTATTTATAGACCACGGAATGAATGTGGTCAACATTACAGAAGCAGAAATGAATCAAACTGCAGTTAATAACGTAATTCAAAGTATGGTAGATGGTATTCCAACAGTAATTAATTATTTAGATGATATACAACCCATATTTAATACAAGTTGTGTAACCTGCCATGGGATCTCTGCTGGTTTAAATTTAACCTCGTATTCCAATGTAATGAATGGTAGTAATAATGGAGATGTTATCACACCATTAAATCATTTAACAAGTGTACTATGGCAACGCATAAATTCCGGAGAAATGCCACCACCCATTAACGAGGATCTCACATTAGCTCAAATCGATTTAATTGCTACATGGATTAACCAGGGTGCACAAGAATGTGCTCAAGGTGAAGATTGTGATGGAGTTTGTGGCGGTGATGCTGTTGAAGATATGTGTAATGAGTGTGATTCTAATACTTCAAATGATTGTGTCCAAGACTGTAATGGTGATTGGGGTGGATTATTAGTAGAGGATGAATGTGGAGTATGTGGAGGTGATAATGGAACATGTTTAGATTGTGCAGACGTACCAAATGGCGCTTCAATATTAGATATGTGTGAAACGTGTGATAATGATCCAACTAATGACTGTGTTCAAGATTGTGCAGGCGTCTGGGGTGGTAGTGCAGTAAATGATGATTGTGAAGTTTGTGGTGGCAATAATTCAACATGTACTGATTGCAACGATGAATTAAACGGTTCTGCAATTATTGATGGTTGTGGCGATTGCGTAAGTGGATCTACAGGCTTAGAAACATGTCCAACCGATTGTAATGATGTGGATGACGGAACTGCATGGATTAATAACTGTGGTGAATGTGTAGCTGAAAATGTTATGTCGTGCGTTCAAGGTTGTGATGGAAACTGGTCAAATGATGGAAGTCAATTGTTGAATGATGAGTGTGGCATTTGTGGTGGTATTGGCCCTGAATTAAATTTTGATTGCGATGGGAATTGCCTTGTCGAAATAGATTGTAATGATGAATGTGGTGGAACTGATGTATCATGTTTGTCTATTGGGAATCAAATTCCAGAGAGCTTTAGTATTAATAGTATTTATCCAAATCCATTTAATCCGGTGGTCAATATTGACTATTCTCTTTCAGTATCAGATAAAGTGGATATCCGTATTTATGACTTAAATGGTCAGATTGTTGAGCAATTATTTATGGGTAATCAGACGGTGGGGAATTATGAGATTTCTTGGGATGCATCAAATATGAGCAGTGGCATATATTTGCTGACGATACAATCAAGGAATTCAATGTTGAGTGAACAACTCATATTACTAAAATAGTATTGTGTTACATCCTGAAATATGTTTTGGTTACTTATGAGGTGATTATTTTTGTAAATTTCGTGAATTTAATTGAACGATTTATTACTCTTGGAGGGTAAAAAATGAAAAATGTAATTACCATGATATTGCCAATCTGCATGATTTCCTTTGGGTTTTCACTGTACAGTGTTGGACAAACAGTATCATCTAATGATCAAGGAATTGATTTTAGTATTTGCTATGGTGACTATGAATCAAATACTTTAAGCTTAGCCGATTTTAATGGTGATTTAAATGGGGGTAATTATAAAGTTATCCACATTGATATGGCCGCATCTTGGTGAAACCCCTGCTATCAAGCCATTGGTTCAATGGACAGAATAAATGACATGTGGGCAGACAATGATGCAGTTATCAATATTACCGAATTAAATGATCCAAATCAGCCCTATAGCTGTACGCAATGGGGTAATCATTATAATGATTTACATAGTAGTTCTGGTGGAGGTGCCGTGGGATATGACCATGACCCACCATTGATGGTGTCAGGGCCTAATTATGGTATGTTTACAATGTTCAATACTGGGAATGCCAGTCCAAGTAATGTGTGGATTGATCATACTATGACAGTTTTTTATAAAACAAATGGTACTGGTTATTGGCTTGCCAATATGAAAATAGATGATATGTTGGAAAATTGCGGTATATTATGTGATGGGAATCCTGATATTGATAATGACGGAATAAATAGTGACGATGATAATTGTCCCAGTGATTATAATCCAGACCAAGGTGATTCAGACGCAGATGGCATTGGTGATGAATGTGATGATTGCCATAATCTATTGGGGGATATCAATGATGATGTCGTTCATGATATTTTAGACATCGTAAATATTGTAAACCTAATTCTGGATGGCGGTATGAACTCAGATGAATTTACAGATTGTGAAAAAGTGGATGCTGATCTTGATGGTAATGGCGTTGTGAATATTTTGGATGTAATCCAATTAATCAATCTTATTTTTGATACCAGAAGTATGAATTCTGATCATATTGGTAATGCTTCCGTTGATTTCCAAAATATAGGAAATGACTTGTATATCAATATCGATTCAGATAAGAATTTTAGTGGTGTTCAGCTCAGTGTATTGGGTGAATTTTTCAACATTGATTTGTTGAATAATAGCCATATTCAATTGTCATCTAAGGCAAGTAATGGCATCACCCGAATGGTTGCCTATTCTATGTTAAATGATTCATTTGACAGCCATAAAGCAACATTCATTGTGCGAGATGCAAACAATATTAATGCAGCAGACATTAACATAACGATTGCTGATAAAAATGGTGATTCTATCATAATCACCCAATCCATGAATTCAGATGTTTATCAATCTGGACCCCATCGTTTTGAGCTATCATCAATTTATCCCAATCCATTTAATCCTGCAACAGAAATCAATTTTTCTGTACCTTCTGATTCTTATGTGAGACTATCGGTGTACAATGTTCAGGGTCAAGAAGTGGATGTAATTCATGAAGGTTTTCAATCTTCAGGTGCACATTCATACACTTGGAATGCATCAGATATGTCTTCAGGTGTATATTATGTTCGCTTAGTTTCGGGTAATAAAGCCAAAACAATGAAGGCTGTTTTGATGAAATAAAATTAATACTGAGTATCGTAAAAAGGGGAGCAATTGCTCCCCTTTTTATTTTGAATAGGAATAGGATAAACAGTAAATTTTCGGGCTCGAAAACCAACATAATTATAGATATATGCACCCGTGGCTCAACTGGATAGAGCACCTCACTACGGATGAGGAGGTTAGAGGTTCGAATCCTCTCGGGTGTACAAGACGAGAACCCTCTTTATGGAGGGTTTCTTCTTATATAAAACAAATCTCCATTGAATATATTTGAAATTATTGATAAAGGGTTAGAGGAAATACACTCTCCATCCAATAATGAGGTTGAAGTTGTAATTACTCAATTAAGGAAAACCATAATCTCTGCTTATAATTATATTTCACCAATAGTTAAAAAAGAAAAACGTAATCGAGCAACAGTCAGAACCCTTATAAACATTCAAAAAATTAAAGACATCGAATATTTGGATGGTATTGAAGAATTAGCAAGAAACCTTGTGAATGAATTAGAAGCATACAGTTAGATGTAAGCAAGTTGATGTGTATAGAAAATTCATAATAAGTGGTGAGTTATCAGTTGAAGAACTTTCGTATGATTGTCCTGAAATAAAACAATGGTTTAAGCATAGTGAATCTAAAATAACACCTCTAACTATTGAATCATTATCTTTAAGAGTTCTTTCAGCAAGCTCTACTGATTTAATCTTCAACCATTTTTCAGATAATGCTATTTGATATATTGCAATAGAAGGTTTAAATTAGTCTCACTCTCCTCCTTAAATTAATATCCGTAGATAGATAGAATTTTGAATTTATGTGATGTAGCTCACAGAAGAGAATTTCGTGATTTAAGACAGATTTTGATTTGGTCATTAGAGATAAATTAGTGGATTGTGAATTAAGAATATGGTAAGAATTAAAAAAATATCATTGTATTTTAGTGTAGTGTTACTTTTCCTAGGAGGTGTAAATGGGGGATCTGTTTCCCATGCACATGTTAAAGTTATATCTGATAATGGAGATAGACTTCATTTACAATACAGTTTTGAAGAATTATCTTTTGATGAATTAATTATCAATGGAGATAAATATCTTCAACCCCGAATTCAAGGGTTGGTTTATAATCAATTAATATCTATACCTAATTTACCTCAATTATCCACTTCAATTGAAATACCATACGGTAAAAAAGCAATTTTCTATACTGAAGTTATTGCTGTTGAATCCTATGGAAATATTAAAATTTCTCCTTCAAAAGGTAAAATTACTCGAAATTTATTCCCTGAAAGTATTGATTATACATTTGATGAAGTGTATAATGTAAATGCGAATTTCCCTACTCACCCTGTGAGCATAGATTTGCCTTTTATTTTTCGTGGAGTAAAAGGAAGTACATTAACCTTGGTGCCGTTTGCATATAATCCAAGACAATCAACACTTGAATTTTATTCTGTAATTGATGTTTTCGTAGAATTTGTGGATGATCCTTCAGAAAGAGATCTAATTCAATCAACAATTACCACACCGTTTAGTCAAATATTGGATGGTTTTTTTATCAATAATCCATCTTCACGGTATGAAAGTATTAATGATAATGGGAGTCTGATTATCATTGCAGATGATGACTATATGGATGTGCTTCAACCATTGGTCAATTGGAAAAATATGCGTGGTTTGCATACGCAAATCTATAGTGTGCAAGTAATTGGGAATTCTCCTGATTTAATTAAAGCATTTATTATTGATAAGTACATGAATGATGCTATTTCATTTGTATTATTGGTGGGGAATACAGCTCAAGTACAAACCTTTAGGCCGGAAAATACTACCCCTGCAGACCCCATGTATGGATATTTAGATGGTGATGATGCATACCCAGAAGTTTTTGTGGGGCGGTTTTCTGCAGACACAATTGATGATGTGATCACGCAGGTTGATAGAGTTATTCGATACGAGCGGGATATGACGTCTGATGCGATTTGGTACAGTGAAGGTATTGGCATCGCATCCAGCCAAGGAGAGGGTCAAGGTGATGATGGTGAATCTGATGATGCTCACATGGAAAATATTCGTGAAAAACTAATCAATTATAACTATATCAATATAGATCAGGCCTATGATATTTATGGCACAACTCCTCAGCAAGTATATGATGCAGTCAATATTGGGCGTGGTATTATTAACTATGCGGGACATGGCTCAATAAATTCTTGGATATCCTCAGGGTTTAGCATTTCAGATATAAATACTCTCGAAAATGTAAATAAATACCCCTTTATTATTTCAGTATCTTGCTATACGGGAGCTTCACAATTTGAAGTAAGTATGGCAGAGACGTGGCTAAGAGCAAATGAGAATGGAAATCCAACAGGAGCCATTGCAGTAGCTGCATCCTCAACATTGATGCAATGGGCACCACCTATGGAATGCCAGGATGAATTTAATGATATTTTGACGGAGTCATACAATAGTAATCAGATAATTTCGTTTGCAGGAATTTTCTTTAATAGTACCTTAAAAATGATTGAATCTTATGGTGATAATGGTGTGCAGGAAGCTAAATATTGGCATGTGTATGGTGATCCCTCAGTTATGATTCGAACAGATGCTCCTGAACCAATTAATGCAATTCATGATGATGTAATTATCATCGGACAGAATAGCATGAACATTTCAGTAGATTATAGTGGTTTGGTTGGCACACTTTCAAGAAATGGAGAATTATTGGTTTCCAATACCGCAGTTAATGGATTAATTAATTTACCATTGGGTGAAATTGAATCCCAAGTTGGGATGTATGATTTGGTAATCTCTGGATATAACACAGTAGCATATATTTCAGAAATAGAAATGGTAGAACCTCAAGCTGGATATATGGCAATCAATAATTTATTTTTCAATGATGAAGGTACAAATAATGAAATTAACAGTGGATCTAATGTATCTCTGTCCGTTGATGCTGGTAATATTGGGATAATTGATTTAACATCCGTACAATTTGAACTGATTACCGAGGATGAATTTATTGTGGATTTTTCTGAGTCTATATTTTTCTCTGATATTATAGTCAATGAAAATATATTTGGAGAACTAAACTTCCATGTAAGAAATGATACACCGGACAATCATATTGCCCAAATTAACCTATTGATAACATCTGGTGAACAACAATGGATTCATCCCTTTGTGATTGCAGTTACGGCTCCGGAGATTATTACTTCAACAAGTGTTTTTACAGATGATAACGAAGATGGAGTTTGGGATTTGGGCGAAGAGGCAACACTCTCATTTGTCCTCAGTAATATTGGTTCAGGAAACATGAATTATCCATTAGGAGTAATTTTAGAAATAGATAATTCGTTGGCGTTATATTTGGATGATGGCTACACCATTGGAACTATTTCACCTGGTGATATTTCACCTGTTTTCATACATTTATTATCTCAAGATGATATTCCATTGGGAAGTGAAGTATTAATAAATATTGAATTTGTGGAATTAGATTGTGAAGCGAATTGCAGGATATTTCCTCAAATGACCCTTCAGTTTTCTATTGGGAATGCGCCTATTATAATATGGAACCCATCACTCAGTAATACATCAAGTACAAAATTAGCAAATTATTTGATGAGTCAAGGATTCGGTAGCTTTGATTATATAACTACTGAAGAATTTCCAAATACATCCTATTATCATTCAGCATTCATATTTTTAGGTATTTATCCTGAAAATTATCAATTAAACCAATCCGATGTAGGCCCCATAATCAATATCCTAAACAGGGGTGGAAATATTTATATGGAAGGTGGGGATACATGGGTATTTGATGAAGCCACAGAATTATCTCCATATTTCCATATCCAAGGAGTTACTGATGGCTCATCTGATTTAGCCATGATTGTAGGGATGGATAATACGTTTACTGAAGAAATGTCATTTATTTATAATGGTGCATCTAATTGGATTGATAGAATTGCACCAATTGATGGTGCCCAGTCATTATTAAATAATGTTGAACCCCAATATACCACTGCAGTAATTTATGAAGATCCATCAGGTTATAAAACCATCGGTGCTAGTCATGAATTAGGGGGCCTATCCGGAGATTATTTTTCTGATTATGTGGATGGTATTATTGATTTTTTTAATTTTACATCCCAAGAAATATGCAGTTTGGGTGATGTTAATAATGACAGTATGATTAATATTCTTGATGTAGTTAGAATGGTAAGTATTATTTTAAATAATGGACCTCAAGAGACAGTTCAAGAAGTTTGTGCATCAGATATGAATGGTGATGGTGACCTTAACGTAATGGATGTGGTCATGTTAGTGCAAAGTATATTACTTTCTAATCAATAAATAAATCACTTGCGATTTCATCTGCAAGCATAATACCCGTTTCATTTAAAAATAGGCTGTTTTCTGAAAACTGCAATCCATCCCATTTTTCTAGTTTTGTATTTAAATAATGCCCAATATCTCCAGTAAACCGATTAATAAGTTTTTCTTTTGGAATACCATTCATCATTCGTAATCCATTAAAAATAAGTTCATTAAAATGATCTTTTTCAGTTAATATTTCAAAATTTTCAAGAGGGGATTCATCTTGGTTAACTTTTTTAAAATATTCATCTAATGAGCGTACATTCCACCAACGAACGTCACCATTAAACCCATGAGCTGATGGCCCAAATGCTAAATATTTATCTAAATTCCAATAGTGAAGATTATGTTTACATTCCATGTCAGTTTTGCAATAATTAGATATTTCATAACTATTGTAGTTATTTTTAGATAAAAAATCACGAGTATGTTTGAACATGGCAAGATCTAATATATCTGAGGGCATTTTAACTTTCCCCGAATTTACAAGTCCAAATAATGTTGTATTCTCTTCTACGGTCAATGAATATGCTGAAATATGTTCTGGTTGCAAGCCAACTAAGGTTTCCAAATCTTTTTTCCATCGACTCAATGACTGCCCAGGAATGTCAAATATTAAATCTGCATTAATATTATCAAATCCCACTTTTCGTGCATTTTTATAGGTATTAAAGGAGTCTTCAGGTCCGTGGATTCGTCCTAGAAATTTTAAGAGGTCTGCATCAAAACTTTGAAATCCCATGGATAAACGATTTACCCCTAATTCTCGAAATGCTTTTAATTTTTCATAAGGGGCTTCCCCTGGATTTGCTTCTAATGTAATTTCTTTCATATGGGTTAGGTTAAACTTTTGGTCAAGTATTTCTAATATAAGTTCCAGACCTTTAGTTGTAAAGAGTGATGGGGTACCTCCACCTAAAAAAATAGTATCAAATTCCCAGTCAATATCATGAGAATCAGCATACAGCGTAATCTCATTTGCCAAAGCAGTGACAAATTTTGGGATTTCATCTTCCCGTTTGGGAATTGAATAAAAATCACAATACATACATTTTACTTTGCAAAATGGAAAATGAAGATAAATGCCAGCACTCATTTTTACTCTCTTGATTTATATGATAAAATTAAATATTATTAAGGATTTTCAGTAAGAAAACCCTCAAATATAGAAGAAAAACTACTATAAATTTCCTATTCAAATTAGATATAAATTCAATCAAAGGGGAGGGTATTTAGGTATGGATAAAGAACAAAAATCCATAAATATTGGTAAGGCTTTGGTAATGGATATGGTTCGTAAAGCCAATTCTGGCCATACGGGTGGTCCACTCTCTTCATTTGATTTTGCTTATGTTCTTTATAAAGACTTTCTCAAGTTTGATCCAGATAGTCCAAATTGGTTAGATCGCGATCGCTTTGTGCTCTCAGCCGGGCATGAATCTGCATTATTATACACTCTCCTTACATTTATTGGCTGGTTAGAAGTAGATGATTTAAAGCAATTTAGACAACTTGGTTCGCGTACAGCAGGACATCCCGAAAGAGGTGTAACCCCTGGAGTAGAGGCAACCACAGGTCCATTAGGTCAGGGGGTGGGAAATGCAGTGGGAATGGCAGTTGCAGAAACTATTCTTCGTGCCCAATTTGGCCAAGATATTGTCAATCATTATACCTATGTCTTGCATGGAGATGGGGATATACAAGAGCCTGTTGCACAGGGTGCAATTGCGTTGGCGGGTCATTGGGGATTAAATAAATTAATTGCCTACTATGATTCCAATGATGCTCAAATCTCAGGAAAAGTGTCTCGCTCTGAATCGACAGATTATCGAAAAGTTTATGAAGCCAATAATTGGCAAGTCATCGAAGTAAATGGGCATGATAGAAATGAAATTCGTACTGCCATTCGACAAGCTCACATGGAAATTGAAAAGCCCACAGCAATAATTGGACATACCATTATGGCTCAAGGGTGTGCGAATGTGGAAGGTGATTATAAGACGCATGGGGCGCCACTATCACCGGGAGAAATTGCAGCCTCCAAAGAAAAAATGGGTTTAAATCCAAATGAATTTTTTGAACTTCCTGATGATGTAATAGAACACTTTAGAGAGTCTTTTGACTATGCGCGTACAGAAGTTAAAAGTTGGGAGAGTATATTAAATAAACGATTATTAGACTCACAATTTAAATCTGATTGGGAATTATCAATTACTGGTAATCTTCCAAATATGGAATGGCCCACATATGAAACTGGCCAGAGTGTGGCAACGCGTAAGGTGTGGGGTGCTGTCATTGAGCCTTTGGCTGATGTAATGAAAACTCTTACTGGTGGCTCTGCTGACCTTGAACCATCTAATGTTACGGCTGGATTTGCCAAAAAAGTAAATGATTTTGGTAAGGATTGTCCAGCTGGACGTAACTTTGCCTATGGCGTTAGAGAATTCCCCATGGGTGCCATTAATAATGGAATTATGCAACATGGCGGCCTTAAAGTTTTTGGCGCGACATTTTTTATATTTTCTGATTATGAACGCCCTGCTCTACGAATGAGAGCACTTCAAGGGCTTCCCGTAATTTCTGAATATACACATGATTCTATATATGTTGGGGAGGATGGTCCAACCCATCAACCTATTGAGCATATTATGGCATGTCGTGCAATTCCAAATCTACTTGTTCTTCGTCCAGCGGATGCCAATGAAGCAGTGGTAGCTTCTCAAATTGCCTTTGAACAAAAAGATAGACCATCCATTATTCTACTCACTCGGCAGGGACTGCCAGTTTTGGATAGAAATGAATATGCACCTGCAGAAGAATTTAGAAAGGGTGGCTATATTATATCGGATTGTCAATCTGTTCCAGAAATTACAATTTTTGCAACTGGATCTGAAATATGGTTAGCGTTGGATGCAAAGAAACAACTTTCTGATTATAATATTCGCGTGGTGAATTTGGGATGTTGGAAACTATTTAATGAACAGGATAAATCATATCAGAATTCTGTAATTGGACCAGATGAAGCCATTTTAGTTTCTATTGAAGCAGGGGTAACCCAGGGTTGGGAAAAATTCACTGGCAGAAATGGTCTCAATATTGGCATTAATACTTTTGGTGAATCTGCACCTGGTGGGCATGTGGCAGATTATTTTGGATTGACAACTGAAAAAATAGTAAAACGTATTAAAGAAAAAATAAAGACCCAAGAGTTTGTTCTCTAAATTCTTGTATATTTCTACCTTAATATAGAATTAAATTACAGCTCATATTTTTACTTAATAAATTGATTT
>Ga0209554_1002215_pt1 | contig 13694 bp, 27 predicted proteins | sample MarorgKNORR_S2LV_5_FD_188221 | JGI IMG/M metagenome (GOLD analysis project Ga0209554, IMG submission 188221) | Marine microbial communities from the Southern Atlantic Ocean, analyzing organic carbon cycling - Bottom_A/KNORR_S2/LV (SPAdes) (version 2) | ecosystem: Environmental > Aquatic > Marine...
TGATAGTTGCAGTTAAACGACTCCGTGAAATGTCACCGCTTTATGAAATGGTACAAGAGGGTATCGATTTGTCAACAGTACAATGGTCATCCCATTGATTCGATAACTATAACCAAAAAATGGTTGACAACGACCTATAATTCATGTATAATATATTAAAAGAGTTGGAGGCAGATTTGCTACGACAAGAAACGTATTCTGAGCGTGTAGATGTACGACGTGAAATTAGGGCCACTAAAAAAGAAATAGACAGGTTAAAGAATAAATACGTACATAATAAGGAATAAATTATGCTTACAATTTTAGGAAGTTTATTAGGCTTTGCCGGATCGGCGGTTCCTAGCCTAATAGACATGTTCAAAGAAAAAGAAGATAAAAAAGCCAGGGTGGAGATGTTTAAACTTCAACTGGAAGCAAAAGAGAAGGGTGTTGACTTAGACATAAAGTTAATGGAAGCAAGTGCCGCTGTCGAAGAGCAGAGGTCCCTTATTGAGCATGACATAGCACTCGGTCAACAAGGCGGATTTATAAATTCATTGCGGGCATTTGTGAGACCGTTTATAACTTATGTTTTCTTTATAACATTTATTGGTGTTAAAGTTACATTAGTATGGGATACTATTAGCAAGGGCGGAGATTTAAATGCAACTCTTGCAGTAATATGGGACGAACAAACTGAAGCATTATTCGCCGCTATTATCAGTTTTTGGTTTGGTTCTCGTGCTATGCCAAAAATTAGAGCATTAAACAAATGAACGAAAACGTAGGTAGACACACACACTTATTTCAATCAATTGACTTTAAGTCTCATTCTGGATTAAATTTATCTTGGAGAATAGAGATGGATGCATTATCGGATCCAGAATGGTTTACTGTTAAGAAAATGATAATGGAAATAACTCCGCCGTTTAAAGAAGCAGTAGGTATTCCACAAGGCGGAACTAAGTTAGGTGATTTACTTAACGAACATGGAACAGGCAAAGATGAAGATCCTATTTGCATCGTCGATGACGTGTTAACGACAGGCGAATCCATGGAATATTTTTTAACCCAATATCAACGTAACCGCAAGCCATTTACAGCAATTGGATGGGTTGTGTTTGCTCGAAGTCAATGTCCAGGATGGGTAACAGCATTGTTTCAAATGCCAGTTTAAATTTAAAATTTGCTATAACAAATATAAATGTTGTACAACCGTTAGACTATGGTTGGAAATATGTTTTTAATGTTATCCCAATTAAACCTAAACTATCAAATCTATTTTACAAAAAATTTTACTTGCATATGATGTATCAATTTGGCGAACATGATAAACGATGGTCTTTTACAAAAGATGATATCGTGTTAGTACGATTTCGAACTTATGATGATGCTGTAATGTTTAAATTAAAAAATGGATGAAATATGATGATAAAATACATACACATGTTAATTGGTGCAGTACTGATTGCAGGAGGTACAGGTTATGTAGACATGAATACAACATTCTATGCGTGTGGTATCATGTTTGTAGCCGCAGGCCTTGGAGAAATACTCACAGGAGAATAAAATAGAAAGACAACAGCCAACACTAGGTAAAAACTATATGGGGTTCAAAGACCTCACGCACACCAATATGTGTTATAGGTGTGACTACTGTGATCAAGGATATCAGAATATTTACTGGTTGCAACAAATTGCTATAGAGTATTTCATTTGCGATAGGTGCCAAAAATACTACAGGTTGACTACCAAAGATATGTTAGAATTGCAGTATGTAGAGAATAGACAAGAATGGCAAGACGCAGACTGTTGGCCGACTAACGGATTTTTTCCATACCCAATAGGATTTGATATATGAGTTTATATGAAGAGTTACTTGACGAATTAATAAAAAAATACATGGATGAAGGTATGTCTGAATTCGATGCAAGAATGAAGGCAGTAATGAGCCAAGAATCTATGGACATGGTCTACCCAGGCCTTAAGAAAGAAGAAGAAGAGTGAATTATGAAAATATATGAAGTAGTTGGAGTAAATTATAATAAAGGGACTCGTAAAAAATATACTGTAGCACCAGGATGTACTATGGAATATGAAGACGATGCCGTAGATCCAATTAAAGGAAAAAAACATGACAAACAAAAAAATAAACCGTCGGCCGACACAGAGTTACTGGAACACAATCCAGATACCACAAGACCCGGAGTTACAGTTAAAATCACTCCCATGGAGAAAAAAGATCTTAGCGGATGGCAAACAGTTTCTAAAAAACCTACTAGGTATAAAGGAGAACTCGCAGAGCGAGAAGAACTAGCACAAGAAGAAACAAAGCGTAAACAAAAAATGGTAGGACAATTTTATAATAAAGGGGGGTATGGCTATATGCCAGATCCTGAAGATTTTAAAACCATAAAATGAGGTTATATGAAACGAATATCTATAACAAAAGTTGCAAGAATGTTGGGAGTATCTAAACCTACAATATATACTAAAAAAAGACAATTAGGATTACCACAAAATCATAAAGGTATAACCGAAAAAGAATTATTTAGGTTATCTTCTTATATACAGAATCCTAAAAAGCCAGGAAGAAAGTCTATGATAGAAATTAATCCTAAAGCAGTTAATCTTGCTAAAACTTTATATGATGCCGGAATGACACTTGAAGATACAGCATTATTTTTAGACATAAAAGGATTTAAGACATCAACAAACAGAATATTTAGACCAAATCAAATAAAACGAATGGTCGAATATGAAATATAGATATAATGAAGATAAAATTCTTAAAGAATTAACAACATATATAGAAGGTACATATGGTGAACATTATGCTGGCCAAGGTCAACCATTTCAAATACAAGATGTTTTTGAACATCTTGGTATTGCTGAGTCCTTTGTTCGTGGCAATGCTATTAAGTATCTTTATCGTTTCGGACAAAAAGAAGGCAAGAACAAAAAAGACCTGCTAAAAGCATTGCACTATACTGTACTTCTATATCATTTTAGTGGTATGGATAAAAGTTAAAAGAATTTACTTTTCTGGTTGACCTTTCTTGTTGTCGGTAGTATAATATATACATTAAGTTAATTTAATTAAGCAAGGAGATGCAATGGCAAAAAAAGTATATAAAGACAGGTTAGGTGAGCAGTTGAGGCATTTAAAAAAGATATTAACAACTAAGGAAGAAAAACCAACGATGACTTTGGGTAAAGAAGTAGAACTAGACGGAGTTAAGTATAGAATTGTTAACCTAGGATCTAAATAAGGAGACACAATGACTAAGCAGGAATTTAATCAACTAGCAGAAGAATACGGTACTGATAGAGCCAAAAAGGCGATGACTTGGTTATACGATAGCACAACCGCTGATTTCCGAAAATGTGTATATATTGTGGGATTTCTTAAATCAAATGAATTACTTTGGAACTAATAGAGGAGAACTTATGATTGGCTCACAAATTTTTTTATTTGTAGGAATAGTAAACGGTAAATTTGAAATTCATGCTGAAAATACAGATAGGGGATGGATCGACACTTTTGAACTTGATGACGTTGCAGGACTTGCAAGGTTCATTAAGCCATTTAGAAAAAGTACATTAGCAACATCCTCGAGCATTGATTTTCCAGAAGAAGACGGAGCACCAGAAGGGTTTGATGCTCATGCAGTTCTTAGTCAAGCATTACACCTTGCCAGAGTCTAAGCGGTTATCAAGTAATTTCTAAAGAGGATTTGTGAAACTTAATGAATGGACAGAAGTTTTAGTTACAACAGATAACAAAAAGGATATGTCTTATTCTTTTACGTTTAAAAATTTAAAAGGACAAGACGTTTGGGGTTCAAAAGTTAGACCATTAGCAGGTGCAAGAAATTTTTTAGCAGGTGCAGGTTTAAAAAAGAATGTTAATTATGATTTTACTGCTGATGTAAAAACAGGACAGTATTGTTATAAATTTAAAAATTCTGATGATGCTATATTATTTAAATTATGGTTTGATAAAGATTCGCCGAAAAGAGTAAGCGGTAAAATAACTCATACTTGTCCAGAATGTGGATATGTCTTTTAGAAGTATAAATAAATTAAAGTAGGGCTTTTATTTTAGCTGGTGTAGAGCTCAAAGGTAGAGCAAACCCTTGAATAAGTTCATTGCCTGGCGGTGGCACCGTCTTGAACTATAAGGGGAACTGCGGTATTTCCGCCCTCCTACCGCCTGTAGGAATAAGGGTGTATGTATGTGCCCATCGGTGTTAGGTTCGATTCCTAACCATCAGCTATTTTATAATTAGAAGGAATTACAATGTTAATTATGCACACACTACTAAAAGGATATTGGCGGCAGGTATTATTTTATTATACCTATCCCAATACGTCTGTGGTGTTAACGGTAGCACAAGTGATTCCAAACCACTAGGTCAGGGGTCAACTCCTTGTAGGCGTGCCATATATATATGGGGGGGCTGAGCAAGAGTGAGCTCAACGGACTGTAAATCCGCCGGCTATGCCTGTGAAGGTGCAAATTCCTTCCCCGCCCACCAATTAAAATTTCATTATGAAAATTAGATTTTATCTTATATTAGGATATACCTTAGACTTCTACGGTTATATCTTTTGTGAATTTGCTTTTAAGGTTAGTAATTTTATAGATAAATATTTTGACTGGGACGAAGAAAATGAATGTTATGAAGGCGTCTTAGGTAAAATTTCAGAATATACCTGGCTCTGGTCATATAAATTAGGCAGTTGGTTTTATGAAAGGGCAGATAAGGTAGCATGGAGATATGTTCCAAAAGAACTTTATCCATGGAAAAAAGTAAAATTCTAACACAAAGGATAACAATAATGGATTTAACAACACCTCGTTGGGAGGGAGTTAATCGACCGTATTCTCCAGAAGATGTTAGTCGATTAAGTGGCTCTATTAAAATTGATTATACTTTAGCACAAATTGGTGCTGAAAAACTTTGGAAAAAATTTCATTCACAAAATTATGTTAGTGCATTGGGTGCATTAACAGGTAACCAAGCAATGCAACAAGCAAAAGCAGGGCTTGATTCCGTTTATCTTAGTGGTTGGCAAGTTGCCGGTGATGCGAATGATAGTTTGGAAATGTATCCAGATCAATCGTTATATTCGGCAAATAGTGTTCCAATTATAGTTAAACGAATTAACAATACATTTACTCGTGCAGATCAAATACAAACAATGGAAGGCGAAGGAGATATAGATTATTTTCTTCCTATTGTTGCAGACATGGAGTCTGGTTTTGGTGGAGTTCTTAATACACATGAGTTAATGAAGGACATGATTGAAGCAGGTGCCGCAGGTGTGCATCTTGAAGATCAATTATCATCTGCTAAAAAATGCGGGCATATGGGTGGTAAAGTTTTAGTTCCTACTCAGGAAATGATTTCTAAACTTATTGCCGCAAGACTTGCCGCAGATATTATGGGAGTTGATACTGTTTTAATTGCAAGAACAGATTCGTTAGCAGGTGCATTATTAGTTACTGATGCCGATGAATACGATCATAAATTCATTACTGGTGAACGAACAAGTGAAGGTTTCTATAAAGTAAATGCAGGAATGGACCAAGCAGTTTCGAGAGGACTTGCTTATGCTCCATATTGTGATTTAATTTGGATGGAGACTTCCTTGCCCGACATTGGTGAATGCAAAGAATTTTGCCAAGCAATACGAGAAAAATATCCAAACAAAATGTTTGCATATAATTGTTCTCCGTCATTTAATTGGAAAGCAAAATTAAGTGAATCACAAATAGGTACTTTTAAAGATGAACTAGGCGACCTAGGTGTAAAATATCAATTTATTACTCTCGCAGGATTTCATAGTTTGAATTATAGTATGTTTGATTTAGCATGTAAATATAGAGATACTGGCATGACAGGATTTGTAGAACTACAGCAAAATGAATTTGCCGCACAAGAAAGAGGATTTACCGCAGTTAAACATCAAAGAGAAGTAGGCGCAAGTTACTTTGATGAAATAGGACAAGTATGTACAGGTAGTTCCGACTTGAGTGCTATAAAAGGTTCAACGGAAGAGGGGCAATTTTGAGTGGCAAACAGGTTTCATTTAGCAATTCCTGCTGGAGATTTACACAAAGCAATTGAATTTTATTGCAATGTTCTTGGATGTACAAAAGGTAATTCAGAAAATAAGCCATCCGATTCATGGTGCGATATAAATTTTTGGGGCAATGAACTTACATTACATGCTTCAAGTTGCAAACAAATTGGCGAACGACACAATGTTGATATGGGCAATGTGTCGGTCCCACATTTTGGTGTACATTTAAAAGCAAATGAGTTTAAAGATCTTAAAGAAAGAATAATACAAAACAATATAAAATTTATTGATGAACCTTATATAAGATTCAAAGACGAAGTCTTAGAACAAGAAACAATGTTTATTAAAGACCCAAATGGTAATGTTTTAGAACTTAAAACAATGGTTAATCCTGATGCATTATGGACCACGAATACACAATAGAAAAAATATATCATTTTAATTGCGGCGAATGCAAAAATTGGTGGAGCTATGCAAGCGATAAAAATTTGCATAAACGGACAATGACATGTCCTCATTGTGGAACAACAAAATTCATTATCCAAAAATCGAACGCGGTTGATAAAATAGCGTTAACAAGTCCCTTTCTAACTATTAAAAAAGAAAGCTATGCCAAGAGATTAGAGCGGTGGATAAATGATTTATCAACCTGATCGCATAGAATTAGATGAGGACGTAACACCAATATGAAAAATCCTATTATTACAGTAGTCAATGGAAAGTTAGTTATTAATGGCATAACTTTTGAACATACCGAATTACGAGAATCAAAAGAATATCTCCAAACTATAGGTGCCGAAGAAGCACTTTTTTATCCTGAAGATGACACGATGTTAGACGAACTGCATAAAGTAGTAATAAAAATGGGCGAACTAACTCCAGAAGCAACTGACGAAGAAATAGAAACTTTTTACTTGAATTAACTTGACTTTTTTTACTTTTATGTTATAATAGTAGTAGTATAATTGTAACAAATTAATTAGAAAGGGTAATATGATTGAATTTTTAATTGCCGGAATGTTGGCGTGGATGAGTGTTAATTGTGCTGTTGTAGATGAGATTCATCCTGAACATAATCCGTGTCAATATAATTATGATGTAACACATCCTAAAGTAGCTTTCCTTTCACAAAAAGATTTAAAATATGAATTTTATAGTCGGGGCGGTAAGTCTGTCGGAAGTAATGAAAAAGTAGATCTTTATGGTTTTTATAGATGGAGAGAAGATACTATATATCTAGATGATACATGGGATGAAGACAATATTTATGATCAAGGTACTCTATTTCATGAACTTTATCATCATGTTCAATTTAAAAATAATAGCGACGTATCATGTATAACACATAGAGAAGTACCAACGGCTTTATTTCAAAAAAGATTTATTAATTCATTAGGTAAAGACGAAAATATGTATTTGTATTTGTACGATGCTCCATGTAATGTTTATTATAAAGGTATTTAATGAAAGATCTTTGGGTAGAAAAATATAGACCTAAAAAAATAGAAGAATACGTATTCAAAGATAAGGCACAAAAACGACAAGTTGAAGGATGGATTGCAGAAAAGTCGATTCCACATTTATTGTTTAGTGGCGGACCAGGCACAGGTAAAACTACTTTAGCAAAAATATTATGTAAGGCATTAGAAGTTGAAGAGGCGGATGTTTTAGAAATAAACGCATCTCGTGAAAATAATGTCGATGTTGTACGAAATAAAGTTGTTAATTTTTCACAAACAATGCCGTGGGGTGAGTTTAAGATTATTGTTCTTGACGAAGCCGATTACATGACATTACATGGGCAGGCGGCATTGCGTGGTATAATGGAACAGTATCATGAAGTTTCTAGGTTTATTATAACTTGTAACTATCCAAATAAAATTATACCAGCAATACACTCAAGGTGCCAAGGATTCCATGTAGAAAATTTAAATGAAATAGATTTCATGGTACGGGTAGGTGAAATACTTGCTCGTGAAGAAATAGAATTTGAAGTTGAAGATCTTCAAACATTTGTAAAGGCATCATATCCAGATTTACGTAAAACAATTAATAATGTACAATTAAATTGTGCAGACAATAAATTAATAATACCAGAACAAACAGACGATGCAAGTGATTATAAAATAGAAATGATTACTTTGTTTAAAGCAGGTAAGATTAAAGAAGCAAGACGATTAATATGTAATCAAATTAGGCAAGACGAATATGAAGATGTATTTAAATTTTTATATAGAAATTTAGAATTTTGGGGTAGCTCAAGTGACAAGCAAGATGAGGCAATAGTTATAATTCGCAATGGATTGGTTAAACATGGTATGATAGCCGATCCAGAAATTAATCTTTCCGCTACTCTTATTGAACTTGAGAATATTTCAAATTAGGCTAAATATAGATAAGCCTATTAATAGAGTTCAATATGCCATATGTAAAAGACGTTAACGCTAATCTTAAAAAAATATTTGATAATGATACGGTCATAGATGTTTTACTAGACTGGGAAGAAGTTCTTGACCAATTGGACATATATGCATATAAAAATTGGTTTAAAGGCGAAGTTGTTGATGGCCCACATCTATCAAAATATTGGATAACTGCAACATTAATGTATCCTAAAAAGTTTATGCCTGATCCCGAAGCGGCTACTCGATTATTGCAACATGGAATAAATGTAGGGTTTAAACAAGACATTTACATTAAACCTAAAAAAATTACTAAACCTTCCGATTTAGAAAGACGCTCAGACGATCCCGAAGAAGGCGGAGCACTCGGACACGGAAAACGCAGACCTAAACTGTTACAATTACCTGTTTGGCTAGTTAAAATACAAATGCCTAGACATTTCGTGAACGAATTTAATGCAGATAACATTACAATTAATGGCGAAGAAATAGATTTAGCTGATGTCACAGATGCATACGACGAAAAATTAGATAGTGAGAGTGCAGTTAAAGAACCCGAACAAGCAGAAGGGGGAATGCCTTATGCTTAAAGAAGGGATGCAAGAAGAAGAATTAAAAGATTTAGTCAGCGAAAGAATTTTAGTTGATGTTTTTGAACCAAAATATGGCGAAGAGTCTAATGTTGTTGTAATTGCTTTTGAAGTAGGATATGAACAACCTGCAAAAGATCTTGGTAATTTTTTAGAACAAGGATCATTTGATTTATTAGATGTTGATGTTTCATCGGCACCCAACAATAATGAAAATTATTATGTATTTGTTGAACTTTATCGAAACAGCAAGTTATTTGAAAAAGTTAATTCTATGTTAGTAAATATGCAAAATCTTGTAAGTAGAAAACCTTCAGAATATCTATTCAGATCCTACAGACACAATTTCTTAGAATGGACAGAAGAAAACTTTTCAACTGTAACAGTAACTAATCCAATTGAATATGTTAAAATGAGAAGATTAGTTAGTGAAACCGTTGAAGATAAAGCAATCAAAAAACGCTTGAAATTCCTCGTTAATTATTAATTGACTTTTCGTCTTTAATATAGTATAATAAAACAAAGAAATAATTATCAATAAATATTAGTAGAGTCATGGAGCTAGTCAACGAAAACGATTCTATTTTAAAAGAAAAAATAGAAGAGTATGATTTTGAAAATGGTGTTGATCATGAAAAGTTGGCGTTAGATATGGCGGATATTATGTTCGCAAATGAAGGCCTCGGACTTGCCGCACCACAAGTTGGTTTACGGCACCGAATGTTTTTAATAGGTGATAAGGAAGGAACCATTGCTTGCTTTAATCCTAAAGTAGTAAATTTTTCAGAAGAGACTACTATTGGGAGCGAAGGATGCTTGAGTTTTCCAGGATTATTTTTAAGGATAAAACGACCAAAGACTGTAACTGTTACGTTTGAAGATTTAAATCAAAACACGCATGATATGACATTTACAGATATTTTGGCCAGAGCTTTTACACATGAATTAGATCATTTAAATGGTATAATATATACAAGTTATGTAAACCAATTTGTATTGAGATCTGGTAAAAGTAAGAGAAAAGCATTTTTGCGGAGACAAAAACATGCCACAAATGAAACCCAGTGATAGAGTTTCGGAAGTAATAGATAAATCGTTTAAACTTGCCTCGCATTTTAAACATGAATATGTTACGATCGAACATCTTTTATTTGTTATCCTTGAGGATAAACAAGTAAAAGAAATGATTACTGAAATCGGTTCCATTTCAAATGTTATCCAAACAGACATAAAAAATTATATAGAAAATGGGTTAACAATTATTCAAGATCCTAATAACAACAAGCCGCAAAAAACCCACACCCTAGAACGAGTATTCAATCGAGGATTCACACAATGTTTGTTTCAAGGTAGAGACGAACTAGAACCAAAAGATTTATTTTTAAGTATTTTATCTGAAAAACAATCGTATGGTTGTTATTATCTTAATCGCCGCGGCATTTCTAAAGAAAAAGTAGTAGAGATTTTTAAGAAAGAAATAGGCGAAGAAGGAACTGACGGTGAACGAGCTTTAAAAGAATTCACTATAAACCTAAATGAATTAGCAAAAGAAAACTTAATTGATCCACTTATTGGTAGAGAAGATGAAGTTCATGAATTAGTTCAAACTATAGCAAGACGAAAAAAGAACAATGTTATAATGGTTGGTGAACCTGGGGTTGGAAAAACTGCTATAGTTGAAGGTCTTGCAGGATTAATTAATGAAAATAAGGTACCTAAAATTATTAAAGATAATACAATATTATCATTAGATATGGGTGCATTATTAGCTGGTACTAGATTTAGGGGAGACTTTGAAGAACGAGTTAAAGCAGTATTAGACGCATTAGAAGATAAAGACGACATAATATTATTCATTGACGAAATACATATGATTATGGGAGCAGGAGCTGGCGGACAAGGTACAATGGATGTTGCTAATATGTTAAAACCAGCATTACAAAAAGGAAAACTTCATTGTATTGGATCAACAACATACGAAGAATATAGACAGCATTTTGAAAAAGATAGAGCATTAGTGCGGAGGTTTAATAAGATAGATATATTAGAACCTTCAACTGATGATGCGAAAAAAATTATAAAAGGTGTTATACCCGCATACGAATTATATCATAAAGTTTCTATAAAAAATCTAGCAATAGATGCCGCAGTTGATTTAAGTGTCGAACATATGCATGGTAAATTTTTACCAGATAAGGCTTTGGATGTATTAGATAGTGCCGCGGCAAGACATAAAATAAAACCAGAAAATGAACAGAATGGCGTAATAGGGTTGGATGAAGTTCGTTTTGAAGTAGCAAAGTTAGCACGAATACCTGTAGAAAATGTTAACATTAAAGCGTCAAGAGATAATCCAATGATAGTTAATTTAGATGAGAATATTAAGTCGATAGTGTTTGGCCAAGATGATGCTATAGAGACTTTACTGGATTCAATTTATATAGCAAAAGCAGGACTTAAAGAAAAAGAAAAACCAATTGGCAGTTATCTATTTACGGGTCCGACAGGAGTAGGTAAAACCGAAACTGCAAAACAATTAGCAGAACAAATGACATTAAAACTCATACGATTTGATATGAGCGAATACCAAGAACGACATTCAGTAGCGAAATTTATTGGTGCACCTCCGGGATATGTAGGTTATGAAGATGGTAATATGGGTTCAGGATTATTAATAAACGAATTGGAAAAACACCCAAATTGTATTTTACTATTAGATGAAGTTGAAAAAGCACACCAAGATGTATTAAATGTTTTGTTACAAGTAATGGATAATGGAATGGTTACTGGATCAAATGGAAAAGTTGTTTCGGCAAGAAATGCTATTATTATAATGACTTCTAACTTGGGTGCGGCAGATGGCGAACTTAATGCAATTGGATTTGGTTCTGGAAAACGAGAAGGAACGCAAGAAAAAGCAGTTAAAACTTTTTTCACTCCTGAATTTAGAAATAGATTAGATGCAGTAATAAGATTTAAAAAACTTAGTAAAGAAGATACCCAAAATGTTGCTAAAAAGTTTCTTGCTAGTGTCAATGATATGCTTAAAGAGAAAAATGTTAAAATAAAATGGGATAAAGAAGTATTGCAATGGTTGGTAAAACACGGATTTACACCTGAAATGGGTGCCCGACCAATGGCAAGGTTAATAAATGTTGAAATTAAAAAACCTCTTGCTAAAAAACTTTTATTCTCTGATTTATCAGAAGGCGGCGGCGTACGCCTACACATAAACGAAGATAAATTAGTAATGACTCCGTAATAAATATACATAATAGAAATAAGGAAAATAAGATGGATAAAAATCAAGAACTAAACAGAGTAAGACATTTAGCTGGTATTAAAGAAGCGCCAGAATTTGATCCACAAAAATACGCACAATTATATTCAGAACTAGGAAGTTTAGCAAGTGAAGCCGTACAACAAGTTAAACGTTGGGAAGCTGAAGGTAAGTTAGATGAAACAAGAACTAGGGATTTAGCAGAACAAATAATGAAACCGATGCTTGCAAAGATATCTGAAGTATATGATATTGATAAGTTATTAGATGATGTTGGTGATTGGACTGGGACAGAAAAGGAGAGAAGGGAAGAGGAAGAGGAAGAGGAAGAAGCTAGAGAACGAAGTAGAATGAGCAATAGGTGGTAGGCGTTCGATGAAAGAAAGGGCTCCAAGCCTTGCAAGACACGCCAAAAAGAGATATACGGATGTAGGTGTATATCATGACGATCGGTAATGATATAAAAAGGTAATATGGCAAAATTAGTAGAAGAGTTAATGGTAATAAAAGTATCACAGATGGTAAAAGATAATGCTCCTGCAGAAGAGTTATTACCGCCTGACGCAGTTTCTAGTTTTGAACAAGTGATTATAGAGCTAGTAAATAAGGAAAACGTAATGGTAGAAGTAACAAGAGAAGAGGTAGTGTAAATGGCGCGAACTAGTGTAGTAATGATAACAGATGGTGCGGCATTAGACTTTACTGGTTCTCCGGTTAAAGCAGATGGGTATTATGGCTTCTCAGATGGAATGCATACTGTTTCGTTTCATTTAAACGACTTCCGAGGTAGAATATACATAGAAGCAACTCTCGTTGATACTGAAGCAAACATTACATCAACTGATTGGTTTCCAATTCAGATGCAAGTTGATCAAGATTACATACAACATCCTATTGATGCAGGTAGTTTACTTGGTGGTGGTACCAATGGCGATACCACTGTCGAAGCATTTACCTTCACTGGCAATTTTGTTTATCTACGAGCAAGGGTAAACCGAAGTTACCTTGGTTCCCCCGCCCTTAGTACAGTTGGCACAGTAGATAAAATTCTCCTCAACATATAATTCCGATAAATATATTTAAAGTTTATTGGAGTAAAATATGGCTATTCTTTCTCATAGAAATGTAATTACACAACAGCCAAGCCCTATATTTAAAATTATTTCACCTGCAGACAATCACTTATTGCAATATGATGCAACTAGTGAGGCTTTTGTTAATTCATCTCACGTCGAAGTTACAACGGCAATTAATTTAGGTAGCGGTTCTGGCGTATTCTCGTCCAAAGATAATGATAACATACAATTAAAAAGTTTAGTAGGCGGAACTTTTATTTCGCTCGTATCTGAT
>Ga0209554_1002216_pt1 | contig 13690 bp, 20 predicted proteins | sample MarorgKNORR_S2LV_5_FD_188221 | JGI IMG/M metagenome (GOLD analysis project Ga0209554, IMG submission 188221) | Marine microbial communities from the Southern Atlantic Ocean, analyzing organic carbon cycling - Bottom_A/KNORR_S2/LV (SPAdes) (version 2) | ecosystem: Environmental > Aquatic > Marine...
CACGCGCCATCGATGATGTCGACGGTCTCCGCGAGCCCCTCCCCCTCCACATCACACGCGTAGACGCTGGCCCCCCTCGTGGCAAACGCGGCGGCGATGGTGCGACCGAAGCCGTGGGCGGCCCCGGTTACCATGACCGTTTGCCCCTCGAAGCGGATCTCCACTACCAGCCCTCCTCGATCTGTCGTCGGGTCTCCTGTACGGCCACCGACCACACTCGGGCGGAGTCCTCTTCCGACCGACGGTAGTCTCCACCGAACGCACCGTCACCGAGGCGCTCCCGGAACTGCTCCGCGCTCAGCTCCTCGCGGCCGGATACATCGATCGGATCTTTGTGGTCGGTGGGCATCTGAACGCCGTCCACCCGGGTCCACGCGAAGCCCTCCATCCACGACGCGTGTGAGGCGTCCGGATCCATCGCGTGGACGACCGCGATCGTGTCGGGCGCGCTCCACCAGTTGTGCCACCTGAGCGTGACATCCGGCCGCGCATCCGCCCAGGCCTCGACGCCGGGTCGAGCAGAGCTGTTCCCGCCGTGCCCGTTCACGATGACGATGCGGCGGAAACCGTGGTGCTCGAGGCTGCCCAGCACCTCTGCCAGCACTCGCTGATAAGTCTCGAGGGTGAGCGTCACCGTGCCCGGATACGCCATGAAGTACGGCGTCAGCCCGTACGCCACGACTGGAAAGACCGGCACACCTAGAGGCTCCGCGGCATCCGCGGCCACGCGCTCGGACAGAACGGCGTCGACCGCGAGGCTCAGATACGCGTGCTGCTCAGTGCTCCCGAGGGGCAAGACGCACCGGTCGTCGTGCTTCAGGTACTCCTCGACGTGCATCCAGGTGATGTCGGCTATCCTCATCAGACCTCCACCGCTGAGCGATGGGCCAGCGAGGTGAGCACCTTCTGCTGAGCAACCGGGATCGCGAAATCGAGCGAGCCGTCCGGGTCGACCCAGACCCGACGGTCACCAGGTGTCGCCACAGCAATCGGCACAACCCATGGCAGATAGACCGCGTGCAGGTGCGTGAAACGATGCGCGACAGATGGGAGTGATGCCGGCGCGCCGGCCACGACGCACCCTGCGCCCTTGGCCAGCCCGATCGACGCGTCGCGGTGGGCATCGCCGCCTCGGCGGGCGTCACCACCTCTGCCACCGGCGTCCACCTCTAGCTCAGGAAACGCCCACATCCCACCTAGCAGCCCTTCCTGGGGTCGCTGCTGGAGCATGACACGGCCGTCGGCTTCGAGGACGGCCAACACCAAGGTCACGCGGCGCGGCGCCGCCCTTCGGACCGGAGCGGGATGCGCGTCCTGGGTGCCGGACGCGCGAGCCGAGCACCACGTCGCGATAGGGCACTCCGAACAGCGCGGCGAGCGGGGCACACATATCGCCTGGCCGAGCTCCATGAGCGCCTGGTTCCAGTCGCCAGGATTCCGAGTCGGGACGAGGCCCTGCGCCGTGTCCCTCAGCCATCCGGCGCTCGGGGCAGGCTCCTCAAAGAGGCGAGAGAGGACGCGCCGCACGTTGCCGTCCACCGCGGGGACAGGCTCGCCGAACGCGATGCTGGCCACGGCGCCCGCGGTGTACTCGCCTACACCCGGCAGCTCACGCAGCCCGTCGAGAGACCTCGGCCAGGCTCCGTCGGGGCGATCCCTCACCACCTGAGCCGCACGTTGGAGGTTGCGGGCTCGTCGGTAGTAACCGAGTCCCTCCCAAGCCTTCAGGACCTCCCCCTCGTCGGCATCGGCGAGCGCGTCGAGGGTGGGGAACCGCTCGAGCCACGGCTCGTAGTACCCAATCACCGTTTCGACTCTGGTCTGCTGGAGCATGACCTCGGAGACCATGATCCGATACGGGTCGCTTACATCGCGCCACGGCAGGTGACGGCGATGTCGGCAGTAGTGTTCGAGCAGGGCGGCTCGGAGCTTTTCGCTGCGGCCGGGGGGAACTCCCTCGGTTCTGGCGTCCGGACGTCCTTTCATGGCGGCAAGGTATCCCCGGCCCTAGTGTGATGACATGCGCTTCACGACCTACTCCAAGTACAAAGGCCGCTGGCTCGACGCGCTGAATCTCGAGTCACTCCTCGAGTCGCTATCCGACTTCCTCATGGACGGAGGCTTCTCGGGGGGGCCGCACTACCACCCCTATTGGGGATGGTCCGGAACCGACGATCCCAACTCGACGGACTCGCTGAAGAACGCTCTTCTCAAGGCGCTCGTGGAAAGCGGCCAGCTCACACCAGAGATGATCGATGAGCTGCGCGGCGAGGGTCAGGGCGACGAGGCGATTCAGAAGCAGCTCGCCCAGATGCTGGACGACCTGATTCAGCGGATGGTCGAGGAGGGCTTCATCAACCTCGAGACCGGCAATCCGCAGATGCCCGGCGCGACGTATGACGTCACTGGCCAGGGCAAAATCGACGAGGCCAAGCAAGCTGCACAGCAGGTCCAGTTCAACCTCACACAGAAGGGGATGGACTTCCTGGGTCACCGGGCGCTGAAGGGTCTACTCGGGGCCATCGGCAAGGCGAGTGCAGGAGCGCACGACACGCCGCACCTGTCGACGGGCATCGAGGCCGAGGCCGCATCGAAGCCATACGAATTCGGCGATACGCTCAACCTGGACATTCCGGCCACGCTCAAGAACGCCATCGAGCGTGAAGGGCTCTCTGTGCCGCTCGCGCTGGACTACGGCGACTTGATGGTGCATCAGGCCGAGTATCGCTCGTCGTGCGCGACCGTGCTCATGCTCGACATATCGCACTCGATGGTGCTGTACGGCGAGGACCGCTTCGCACCGGCTAAGCGTGTTGCGCTCGCGATGTCACACATGATCCGAACGCAGTTTCCGGGAGACTCGCTCAGGGTGGTCACCTTCGGGGACCGCGCCGAGGAGATCCCGCTGTCTCAGTTGGGGAAGGCCCAGGTGGGGCCCTTCCACACGAATACGGCCGAGGGTCTCGAGGTCGCTCGGCGCATCCTTGCGGGCCAGAAGAAGGACATGCGCCAGATCATCATGATCACCGACGGCAAGCCGAGCGCGATGACGATGCCCGACGGGCGCGTGTACACCAATTCGGGTGCACTCGACCCGAAGATCCTGCAACGCACGTTCCAGGAGGTCTCAGCGTGTCGAAAGGCCGGCATTCTGATCAACACATTCATGCTCGCAAGTGACCCCTCTTTAGTGCAATTCGTGCAGAAAATGTCAGAGATCGCTCGTGGGAAAGCGTACTTCACGAGCACGATGACGCTCGGTCAGTACATCATGATGGACTTCATGAAAAACAAGCGCCGGAGGATGTCGTGAGGATGAGGACGGGAGTGGGAACACTATTTGGCAGGCGGGGCTTCGTGATCGCTTGCATCTGTACGACGGGGGTCGCCGCGTGCGCACAGGACGCCGAGGCTCCCCCTGGAGAAACGACCGTCGAAGCTGAGCCGACCCCCGGAGGGTACACGGTGCGCCTCGACAGTGAGCGCAGTGACCCCGGCCAGTTCGAGTTGTCCCGCGAGGACCCCAACCTCCGCATCCTGACCGGACCCACCGGCATCGCCTATCGGGCCCAAGACCAGATCACATCAGGAGACTTCGAGGTCAGCGCGACCTTCGTTCAATACGGTGCACCGCTCGGCTACCGCGAGGCATACGGAATCTTCGTCGGGGGCCGTGAGCTAGAGGGTGAGGACCTGGAGTACACCTACCTTCTCATCCGTCCGACCGGCGACTACCTGGTGAAGCGGCGCATCGGAGAGATCACGGAGACCATCGTCGACTGGACCCCTCACGCATCAGTCGTCAGCGTCGTGGCGGAAGGCGACGAGCCCGTGAACACCGTGTCCGTCCAGGTTACCGGGGGCGAGGCCCGCTTCATCGTGAACGGAACGCTGCTCCACTCGATGCCCGCGTCCGAAGCTCGCCCTTACGGGGTGGCCGGGCTTCGCGTGAACCACCGGCTGGACATGCTGGTGACCGACTGGACGTTGTCGCCGAGCACCTGAGGCGCTGAGCTTGCTGGGTCGGGAATCAGCATGCCTGGCGCGCTCAGTCCTCCGCGACGCGCTTCGTGAAGCGGTGCCAAACGAGCCCGACTGCCAGTAGGCCCAGGCCCGTCGCCCAGATCGCGGGCTCCACGAAGAAGGCGAGGCTCACACAACTCAGCAGCCCCGCGGCCGGCACCCAGCGAGGATACCGACGGTCCTTCGCGGGGAGACGGAGCGCCACCAGGTTGGTGATGGCGTAGTAAACGAGCACCGTGAAGGCGGAAAAGGACCATGTGGTCTCCACGCTGCCGATGCTGGTGAGACCGGCGATGATGAGGCCGACCAGGAGCACGGCGCGCCGAGGAGACCGGTCCTGGGTGTCCACATGGCCAAAGGCGCTTGGGAGGTCCCCGCGACGGCCCATGGCGAGGGCCACCCGGGAGAGCCCGAGAACGAGGTTCAGGAGCACGCCGCCCAAGGCGGTCACTGCCGCGAGCCTCACCACCCAGGCCAAGCCTGGGACGGGCAGGAGACGGGCCACGACCTCCAGCGGCGCTGCGTCGGATCGCATCGCGTCTGCCAGCCCCTGTGCACCGGCCGTGGAAACCGCCACGGCGGTAACAGCGGCATAGAGCACCATCGTGACCACCAGGGTCGCGACGACCGCCCGAGGAATGCTGGTCTTGGGATTCCGGATCTCTTCGCCCAGTGTGGCGATGCGTCCGTACCCGGTGTACGCGACGAACATCAGGGCGGTCGCGTGGAAGAGACTGCGCCCGGAGCCCTGCGGGGAGTCCAGCACGGGCTGGAAGGGCTCAAAGCCGCGCTCGAGCAGCCCCGGGACACCCGCGAGCACGAACGCAGTCAGGCCCAGGAGCGTCAGGGAGACGATGACCGCGTTCGCCATGTTCGATCGGCGCATCCCACCTGCCGCAACCGACGTCACGGCACCGACCAGCAGCAGCGCCACGAGAACTCGGGCTCCCTCGCCGTCGACACCAATTGAGGTAAGGACGTACCCAGCCAGCCCGAGCGCCGCCGTCGCTGCAGAGGCAGACTTCGCGCACAGAAACATCCAACCCGCCGTGAAGCCCACCGTGGGGCCCATGTACCGGTAGCCGTACTCGTAGGTGCCGCCGCTGACGGGATGGGCGGCGGCGAGCTGCGCGCTGGAGAGCCCGTTGAAGGATGCCACGACGGCGGCGAGCACCACTGCCAAGAGCACCGACGGTCCGGCGACGCCGGCCGCAATGCCGATGCTCACGAAGATCCCGGTCCCGAGGATCGACCCGAGTCCCAAGAGAATCGCGCCAGGCACACCCACTACGCGGGCCAGGGCCTCCGAAGTCTGTTGCCGGCCCCGTTCGCTCACAGCCGCTCCCTGGCTAGGACGTCTCGGCCTGCTGGGCCCCGGCAGCTTCCAGCAACGGAAGTGCGTGGCGACGGCTCATCAGCATGAGGACGAATACGCGATGGGCGTCGATGATCGCCGGGTTCTCATCGAATTCTGGACGGGGAGGAAGGCCCTCCGGCGTTTCCGCCTCGTGCGGAGTCATGTCCGTCTTGTTCAGTGAGTCCTCCGTGTTCATCGGAGCGTCCGGATATAGGCCAGGACGTCCACCATGGTTTCGTCCGAAAGTGGGATCGCATTGACCCGCATGGTCAGGCCATAGGGGTCATTCAGATCGGCGCCGCGCGCCCCGGCGCGGAAGTTCTTGAGCTGAGAAAACAGGTACCAGTCGTCGGCGCCGAGCAACGGTGGCGCACCAAGCGTCTCGTCCCCACCGGCCTCGGGTCCGTGGCACGCGATGCAAATGCCGCCGTAAATGGCCGCACCGGCACCGGCATTGCCACGCAGCAGCACGCCCTCGGAAACGACCGGGGGCAGCGCAGCCACAAACTGCGCGACCGTAGAGATGTCCCCGGGCGTATTCAACGTGACCGCCATCGGCCGCATGCGGAGGCCAGGAATGTCCTCCGCGTGCGCACCACGCAAGCCGGACTGGAAGTTTCGGAGCTGAGCCTCGATGTACCACTGAGGGAGCCCCGCGATGGACGGCGCCTGAATCTGGGGGTTCCCTGCGGCATCCGCCCCGTGACACGGAACGCAATTGTCGAAGAGAGCCTGACCCCTGGGAGCGCCCGGGCCGGACACGCCGCAGCCGGCGACGCTCACCAGCAAGAGGAGCGACGCCCAACGCGTGTTCACGAACTTGATGAGCATCAGTCCGTAGTCGTGAGCCGATCGATGGGTATCGCCGAATCGATCAGCATGATCGGGATGTCGTCTCGGACCGGGTACAGGAAGGTGTTGTCCTCTCGGACCAGCCCCTCCTCTACCGCATCGGAGACCGCCTCGCCTCCTCGGGTCGCCACAGAGCCTTCTGCGATCGCCGCGTTCAGGCGAGCCAGGAGGTCCTCGTCAGCGAGACGCACCGGCTGCTTGGTTTCAGGGCAGACCAGGATTTCGAGAAGCTGCGAGTCAACCATCGGTATTCTGTGTCCTGGGGCCGGGGACCCCTCTTGGAACCGGCACGAGCCGAGTAAGTTAAAAAGGATGTTAGAGAAGTACAGCGGGCCGCGCGAGGCGCAGGAAGGCCCTCAGAGGGAGAGACAATGATGTCGAAAGGGCTTAGCCGGCTCTTGCCGGTTGGTGTGGTGCTGATCCTCATCGTAGGGGGGTCCGCCGCCGTGTCAGGTGAGGCGTCGCTGAGCGGATCCCCCGCAGGATCCGGGGGCCTCGCGGCGGAGAGCTCTCGTCCTGCGGACGGACACGCGTGGGTCATATTCGGCCAGGACACCGTGGTCGCAGAAGTGGCCGCGAACGCCGACGAGCGCGCCCAGGGCCTCATGTATCGTGACGAAGTCCCTGACGGCACCGGAATGCTGTTCGTGTTTCAGGACAATCAAGTCCGCTCGTTCTGGATGGCGAACACGTACGTTGCGCTGGACATCGCGTACATCAATCCGTCCTACGTGGTCGTGGACATCATCGCGATGGAGCCGCTCGTAACCGATTCCTATCCCGGTTCTGGGCCGGCCATGTTCGCCCTCGAGGTCCGCCAGGGGTGGTTTGCGGAAAAGGGCATCACCGCGGGCGCGAAGGCCGAGATAGTGTTCGGAGTGCCGGGAGAGTAGGGAGCCCCGCTCGTCCCTGGTCCCGCGGCCCGTTCTACCATGCCGCCGCTCGACGACACCGTTCTACTCCATCCGTTGCGCCCGCAGCTCAATCTTCACACCGTGGAGCTATATACATGTGTACAAGTCTACATGGTGGTATGACTGTGGCCGACAAGACGAAGGTCTCGTTCTACGTCCCCACACCGCTGGCTCGCGCGATCCGGCTCGTGGCCGCCCGGGAGGAAAGGAGCCAGAGCGAGCTCGCCAGTGAGGCCTTGGAGGCGTATCTCCTCGAGCAGCAGGACCACGTGGAGTGGCTCAAGGCCGCGGAACCCGCGTTCGTTTTTTGGGACAATGAGATCGATGGCGCCTACGACGCGCTTTGAGGCGGGCGACATCGTTCTCGTCCGTTTCCCCTTCACGGACCTCAGCACTGTTAAACAGCGGCCGGCGCTGGTTCTATCCTCGGAGGAGCACCAGAACGTCGGCCACGATGTCATCGTAGCCGCGATATCGGGCTGAATGAGCGGCAACCCAAGGCGGTTCGATCATCCGATCATGGCCTGGGAGGGCGCGGGACTACTCATGCCGTCGGTCGTGCGATGCGCCAAGCTCGTGACGCTCGAACGCAGCACGGTTCACCGGATCCTCGGCCGGCTGGGTCGCAATGAGCTAGCCCGGGTGTCCGGCCTCCTGCGTCAGGCGCTGGCTATGTAGGTCCGGGTGTCTCGTACGCGCTGGTCCCGACTCGGCCCTCCTACCCCCCCACCGCCTCCCGCAGCCCGTCCAGCAACGCCTCCACGTCGCTCGCGTCGTTGTACACATTGGGCGCGAGCCGCAGCGCGGTTCCGCGCAGGGAGACGGACACTCTTCGAGCGGCGAGGCCGTCTCGGAGCACCGAGAGGTCGATTCCCTCGGGCATTCTGAGCCCGAAGAGGTGGGCGCCTCGCCACTGCTCGGCCTCGACCGAGAAGCCCAGCTCACCGGCAGACTCGAGTAGATCGGCGGTCAGCTCTCGGCAGTAGCCCTGGATCCGCGCCGGGCCCCACCCGGTGAGCAGTTCGAGTGACGCGACCGCGACCGGCAGCAAGGCGAAGTTCGATCGCTCGGCGACGTCGTACCGGATCGCGCCCGGTTGGTAGCCGTCCTGATAGTCGACCAGATGCTGGAAGTCCTCGCTCCGCTCCCGTCCGATCCAGGTCTCCTCGAGCGGTACGCCGTCGTCGAAGCGCGGACCGAAGTAGGCGAGGGCGAGCGAATACGGTCCCAACAGCCACTTGTAGGTGGAGCATACGACCAGATCCGGCTGCACCTCGGTCACGTCGAAGGGCATCGCGCCGATGGACTGCGTCGCGTCGATCACGAGCGCAGCACCCACTTCCCTACAGCGACTCCCGATCACGATGAGATCGAAGAGTGTGCCATCGGTCCAATGAACGGTCGGTACAGACACGATGGCCGTCCTCGAATCGATCGACGTGAGGATGCGATCGTTCCACGTGGCGCCTCGAGTCGAGCCCTCTCCGGGCCCCACGGTCCGGACTGTCGCCGAGGCTTCCCGAGCCTTTCTGGTCCACGCGTGGACATTGCCCGGGAACTGCTCAGAGGTGAGGACCAGATTCTGGCCTGTCTCCAACGGCAGGTTCTTCGCCGCTGCCGCCAGCGCGTACGATGCGCCCGGCCCGATCGAAATGCGCTGTGGGTCGGGAGCCCCGACGAGTCCCGCGAAGAGTCCACGCAGCTCGTCGGCGGTGTTGAAGAAGTCGTCCGGTACGATGTCGGACGGGACGCGCTTCACGCGCAGCCCCTCGATCCCCGCGTCTTCTGACACGCGCGGCAACGGGCCCATATACGCGCAGTTCAGATAGTGCAGGTCGTCCGGGAGCGAGAAGGCGTCTCGCTGACAGGTGAGCGGTGCCTCTGGGCGCGTGCCGGCGTCCACCGAGAGAGAAGCGCTGCTCAGAACGTCGTCCTCAGGCGGACGGCTTCCCGCTCTTGAGCCGCTCCCAAGCGTCGGGGTTGTGCGAGCGCATCATGAAGAGAGCCATCGCCAGGGCGGTCACGAGATTGCCGACCACGATGCGGCCGAATCCGACCACCGCCACCACACCTGGCATGAAGACGTTCGCACCGATCAGAAAGCCTCCCTCGAGCACGACGAACAGCACTGTCACGACCTGGCGTGGGTGGCGAGCGTGCACCTCCACGTAGTGGATCGCGAGAGAGAGGGCGAGACCGAGCCATCCGAATAGCGCGAAGTGGATAATGGTGAAGTACGCCACCATATCGAGGCGTACGTCCACCACCGCGCTCGGGACGGCCTCGAGGAACAGGACGCTTCCGAACAGTGATGGGGTGAAGAAGGGCTGACCCCGAGCCGAATCCACGAGCAGGAAGAAAAGCCCGAGCGCCGCTCCACCCACCGCAGCAGAGTAGAAAGCATCGTAGAGCACGTCGGCCACGTCCGACGCCCCCAAACGATCTCTAGTCCGGCGCTCTTGAGGTGGTGACTCGATCATCGAAAGGTGTTCTCTCCTCGGCTTACGCTCGCTCCCGCGGCGACCGCGATGTGGCCTACGCTAATTTCGCAGCCGGTCCCGGGACAAGTGCCGGCTCTCGTTGGGGCGCCGCGATCGTTATGGGGCCGACGGTCGATCCGACTCGTCCACCATCCACTTCCGGAAGATGACGAGCACCCCGGCGAACATGATCCATGCGACTCCGATCTTCATCACCGCGCCCGCCAGCTGCTGGTCGTCGAGCGCGTCCGTCGCAGGCGGCGGGGCGAGCTCGTAGATCGCGAAGATCGGATTCTCGCTGAAAATCATCATCGCGAACGGCGGCCGGATGAGGAAGGCGTTCAAGGCCAGGCATGCGATTTTGGCCAGCGGATGGAAGCCAGGTCGGGCCGGCACGGGTGCGATGAGCGGCCACCAGAAGATGAGGCCGCCAGCCATCCACACGGCATCAATCACGAACGAACCCAACTGGGTCGGCATGAGGGTGTCGACGACGCCCGGCCAGTGGGACAACGTCATCAGAATGTTGAAGATGACGAACGCGACGACCGGGTGAGTGATCTGGTCGAGCACCTTCATGAGACGCTCGTGGGGCAGGAGCTTCTCGTAGGCCTTGGGCGGAATCGCCAGGAGCAATAGCGGAGGCGCCGCGACGCCCACCGCGAGGAACTGCACCATGTGGACGCTCGCCAGATACGTGGCGCCGAGCGGTCCGAGCGGCCAGTCGAGCGAAGCCCACAGTAAGAACACGGCCGCACCGAATGAGATGCGACGGCACTTCCTGAGCCCGGCTGACTCTCCGGATTCGTCGGTGCGTCCCAACAGAGCTCGGTATGCCCATACGAGAAGCGCGAGGCTGACCCATACGCCTATGAGCGGACGCCACTCCCAGGTCCACGCGGTCCCGGGCTGCGCGAAGCACCACCACTGCACTAGAGAAGCTCCATCAGGCCGTTACGGACGGTCCCCCAGAAGGAGCGGGAGGTCGTGGGTCCAATCAGCCCTGCGCGTACCGAACTGGTAGCGCACGTGCGCCAACCCGTCCGGCCCGTACGCCAACACCGCCGACGGGTGCCCGATGATGGGCTCAGAGCCATGCTCTGCCGGGACCACCGCGACGCCTGGGAGCTTCATCCAGGCGAGCGCCTCGTTGATCTCGTCGATGGGTGCCCGAAGTCCGATGAACGAGTCGTCAAAGCTGCCCAGCCATTCAGTCAGGCGCTCAGGCGTATCCCGCTCGGGATCCGTCGAGATGAAGATCACCTTCATCGCGTCTCGAACCTCGGGCGCGAGGTCACGGAACGCGCCCCCAAGCGTCGCCATATGCACCGGGCAGACGTCGGGGCAGTACGTGTAACCGAAGAAAACGAGCGTCAGGTATCCGTCGGTCTCGGCGCGCAGGTCGAAGGGGTCACCGTTGGTGTCGGTGAGAACCAGGTCGGGCTTCTCGATCGGGACCTCCATCACGGTTCCGCGTAGCTCTCCGAGGGAACTCCCGTCAGCCGGCAAACCGCATCCGGCCGCCGTTCCGACGAGGAGGGCTGCGGCCATCAGGCCTGACACACCACGCCATCGGAGGCGGGTCATTGGCCACTCAATTCGATGAGACATCGGTGCCGCCCCCGCCTTGATACACGTATCGGATGGTCGCGCACCCTGGAAGGGCGCCGGGACAATAGTAACCGAGGATCTCCACTTTGGCGTACTTGCCATCGGCCGTCCTGATGGCATAAACGGAGGGCAGCGGCTCGAGGATATGGCTCGTGAAGCTGTAGCTATACCAGCGCTCCGTCGCCGCGTTCAATGAGTCGGTCCGCTCAGCCACCACATACCCAGTCGTCGGCACTACATCCACGGAGTCGAAGGCCAGGCCCTCGAGCACCTGAGCGCCTCCGCGCCCTGCCATCCCCCTTCCGCCGTTCACCATCATCTGGAAGCGGCGGAAGGCCATATCCCACTCCTCGGGTCCAGGCTCACCGACCACCGAGCCCCGCGAGAAGTCGAAGAATTGCCACGCCCCCGGGTCGGAAGCATCGACAGTTACGGTTCGTGCGTCCTTGACTGCACCAACTTCAGCAGGCGCCGGGGGGGTGGGCATGAAGGTCGGGACCTCCGGCCTGCCGAGGGAGCCGATCACCAGGACGATGGTAACGAGCACCAGGATTGCGATGACCGAAACCGAAAACCGGTCCTCGAGCAGGTGGGCCAGACCACTCATTGGAAGGCCGCCCGTGGGGCCTTTCTCACGCCTTCCCGACGAACGGTGCATGACGGTTACTGGGGCGCCGATTCCTCGTCATAGCCTAGGAAGCGCCCCAGGTGCACGAGATAAAACGTTAGGCCCGCACCGAGGACGAAAAAAACCACGGCGAGTGCCAGGGCCCCCAGTCCAGCCCCGTCCCGCGCCGCCAAAAACTCCCAACCGCCGTATCCGAAACAGAAGATGATCGCGGTCGCGATCAGGAAGCGGTGGAAGCCAATGAGTGACATCGGTACTAGACCGCTAGAACTCGTTCAGGACGACGAAGATGAGAATCATCATCAGCGGGATCGGCGAAGCGGCGAGTGCCCACAGCCGCCTCGGCTCCCACTTGAGGTGCATGTAGTAGACCGCAACGAGCAGGGCCTTCCAGAGCGCCATGAGGACCAGCCCGATGGCGAGGTAGACCTTCGGGATGTCCAGGAACGCATAGAAGACTTCCGCGACGGTCAATACGGCTAGCACCACCCAAATGAGGATGTACGGAGGAGGCTTGTGATCTGCGCCAGTCGACATGGCGTCGGTCTCCACTAAGTGGTTGGTAGACGGTCTCTAAATGAGGTAGACGATTGTGAACAGGATGATCCACACCAAGTCCACGAAGTGCCAGTACAGGCCCATGATCTCGACGCCGCCGTGGCTGTCTGCCGTGTACTCGCCCTTCGTCGCGCGCCAGAAGGTGAACCACAGACAGATCACGCCGATCGTGACGTGCGTGCCATGGAAGCCGGTCATGGTATAGAAGGTGGCTCCGTACAGCGGCCCCCCGAGCGAGGGTCCTTCGTGCGGGTTTCCGCGTCCTACGGCGTGGTAGGCCTCTGCGTTCGGAATGAAGCCCTCGCCGACCAGCGCGAAGTACTCAAATGCCTGGACGCCGACGAAGAAGGTGCCCATCGCGATGGTCACGAGGAGCCACATCTTCAGGCCCTTCTGGTCACCGGCCTCGATCGCGGCGTACGCCTTGACCATCGACACACTGGAGCAGATCAGAACGAAGGTGTTGAAGGCCGTGAGACCCACGTTCAGGACCACACCCGGTTCGGTGAAGTGATCCGGGTGCGCGAACCGCAGGATCACATAGGACCCGATGAGTCCGGTGAAGAACATCACCTCCGAGAGGAGGAAGACCCACATCCCCAACTTGAGGTTGTAGACCTTCATTCCGGGCATGGGCACCCGGGCTACGCCAATAGCTTCTGTGGTCATGCCTCAGGCCCCTTCCGGAGTCGGCGTGGCAGGTTCGGGTGTCGGAGCGGCAGCCGCGGCAGTAGCCGGCGGATCCGTCTGCGGCCAGAAGTCAGCGTCCACCTCGGGCGAGCTGTACTCGTACGGCCCTCGGTACACCACAGGCATCTCAGCGAAGTTGCCGTGCGGTGGCGGGGACGGGCATTGCCACTCGAGTCCATTCGAGTCCCATGGGTTATCGCTCGCCTTCTTACCCTTGAAGATGCTGTAGAAGAAGTTGAACGCCCACAGCGCCTGCGTTGAGATGAGCAGATACACGCTGATGCTGATGAACCGGTTCATCGGTGCCAGCGGCTCCAGATACTCGTACTGACTGAAGTCGTAGATCCGCCTCATCATCCCCTGCAACCCGAGGTTGTGCATGGGGAAGAAGACCATGTTGTAGAACACGAACGTCAGCGCGAAGTGGACCTTGTTGATCTTCTCGCTCATCATCCGGCCGAACATCTTCGGGAACCAGAACGAGACTCCGGCGAAGATCGCGAACAGGCTTCCGCCGAACAGCACGTAGTGGAGGTGCGCCACGATGAAGTACGTGTCGTGGATGTACATATCCACT
>Ga0209554_1002218_pt1 | contig 13681 bp, 14 predicted proteins | sample MarorgKNORR_S2LV_5_FD_188221 | JGI IMG/M metagenome (GOLD analysis project Ga0209554, IMG submission 188221) | Marine microbial communities from the Southern Atlantic Ocean, analyzing organic carbon cycling - Bottom_A/KNORR_S2/LV (SPAdes) (version 2) | ecosystem: Environmental > Aquatic > Marine...
ATGTTGTGCTCTCAAAAGCCGGACATTGGCTTTCTTTTGTTCACCATCCTGCATCAGCGATACAACGCGCAATGCTTCCATAACTGGAATATTTAGATTATCAGAATTAGAATAGAATGCATCCATATGCAGGGCCAGGATCTTCAAATTATAACCCACTTCATGAGAACGGTATTCATCAGCGATCTCATAAAATCGTTCAATATAATAGGGTTCCACCCAATTTTTATCATGAAGAAATTGTTTTCGCACCTCTGCTTTATGATGAGTTTTCAATTTTGCAATTGCCCCATAGGCTCCATTTATAAAAGCGATCTTTTCTTCCTGGGAATAGCCTTTCCAAAAATCGGCTGGGGTTGTTTCCTGTGCCCAAATGGTTGTGACGAATAAAAGTGATAAAAATTGTTTTATCATTTTTCCTTGCCTCTGTAATGATTCACAATTGGAATCCGACGACCCACACCAAATGCCTTGGAAGAAACACGTAATCCCGGGGCAGCTTGTCGTCGTTTATATTCATTGATTCTAATTTTTTGATAAAGAGATTTTACTAATTCCATATCAGCGCCATCTTTGATCAATTCTGCCGGTGATTTCCTGTCTTCAACAATTGCATCCACCAAGGGACTCACCACCTCATAATCAAAAGGGTCAACTTGGTCTGGTGCCAACTCTGCTGAGGGCGGCTTTGAGATGCTTCCATGTGGAATTCTTCCAGCATTTTGAGAATTAACCCATTTTGCCAATGTATAGACATCGATTTTACTTAAATCGGAGATCACCGCCAATCCGCCGCTCATATCACCGTATAAGGTACAATAGCCCAAGGCTAATTCGGTCTTGTTCCCCGTGGACAACACCAACCATCCGAACTTGTTGGCAAGTGCCATGAGTAGGTTTCCCCGCGCTCTTGCCTGAATATTTTCTTCGGCCACATTGGGCTTCAAACCAAGAAAATGGGGATGCAATACTGTTTCCAATCCTTCCACTGCTTCCTGGATGGGAATGATCCGATAGTCGATTCCCAAATTTTTTGCCAATGCCTGGGCATCGGATAAACTGTGATCGCTTGAATATTTGGAGGGGAGTGATATTCCATGGACATTTTCTGGACCTAAGGCATCTGTGGCAATGGCCGCAACCAGGGCGCTATCGATCCCGCCGGAGAGTCCCAATACAGCTTCGGTGTGACCGGTTTTCTTAAAATAATCTGACACGCCGAGACATAAAGCCCGAAACATCTTTTCTTCTCGGGGCTGAACTTTAATTTCTATCGGGCTGCTGGCTTCAAGATCAACTAAAAACAGGTCTTCCTTAAAAGCCGCGCCTTGACCCAAACAATCGCCATTGGCCGAAAAAACCAACGATTCACCATCAAAGATCAATTCATCCTGGGCACCCACCATATTGCAATAAACAATTGGGAGTCCTGTCTCTTTCACTTTTTCCTGGATCAAGTCCCTTCTTTTGAACAACCGCCCTTCATGATAAGGCGATGCTGAAATATTGATCAAAATATCCGCGCCTTTTTCTTTTTGAATTTGACTCACTTTGCAGTCATAATCATGATCCCACAGGTCTTCACATATTTGGATACCAAGATTGATCTCTTTCCCTTGGACAGGAACGGGAATTACTTTGGGTTCTTCACCACTGGTAAAATACCGATCCTCATCGAATACATCGTAAGTTGGAAGTAAAATTTTGTCTGTAGTGGACTGTAGTTTTCCATTAAAGCAGACTGCCGCGGAATTAAATAATTTTCCGTTTTCCTTTCTCACAAAACCAATGATCATGGGCAGGGTTGACGCGGAAGCGATCTCATCTAAACCAGATAAATTCTGGTCAACAAATCCATCTTCCCAGAGCAAATCCTGGGGTGGATATCCGGTAATGATAAGTTCCGGGAATACAACAACATCCGCATTTTTTTCGATGCACCCCTGGTAATACTTTAGAATGAGGTCGCGATTATGGTCAAATGCCCCAACAATTGGATTAACCTGGCAAAGAGCGATCTTCATTTTAGGATATCAAAGGAATTAAACTCATTTTCAGCCGGGAACCATTCTATACTTAACTTATCTACACTTGCCAGCGGTGGGCCATCCTGAAGCCACCCTGTCATTTCTGTAAGACTATCCATTTCTCCTTCAGCAATTATCTCTACAGCATTTGAAAATAAATTTTTCACCCAGCCAGTTATGCATAATTCCAATGCTTTTGTTTGAGTTTGTTTCCGAAACCAAACTCTCTGAACTTTTCCTGAAACCAGCACATGTATCCTAAACATGAGCCAATTCCTTTTTGAGTTTGGTAATTACGTCTTCAGGTGACTCTGCATGAACCACATGATTAATATCCCAAGTCTCGTAGCCCACTACTGGTTTATTCAACTGGAAAGCATAGGCGATCTCGCTCATGGTTCCGTATTTCCCGGAGATGGCGACTGCAGCATCGCAATTGTAGGCCAGCACAGCATTTCTTGCAATGTCCATACCCGTGGCGATGGGGATGGTCAAATAGTCATTCCCTTCTTCCAGCTCTTTCCCTTTCAGGATGCCGATCACCGTGCCACCTGCTTCAGAAACACCCTTGGAAATAGCCTCCATAACACCCTGACCGCCGCCACAAAATACAAGATATCCTTCCCGGGCTAATAGACGCCCAATTTCCACGGAATTTTCATACACTTTAGGCGTGATATCACGCCCGCCAAAAACAGAAATGCGCCCTTTAAATTTCATTAGGGTTCAACAGGGTACCTGGGAATTGAAATGTTGTCATTCCGTGCGAAGTATGAGACACGGAATCCATTTGATTCACTACTGAATAGATAATCAATCTGGATTCCGGATAATTTTAAGCTTACAGACCGGAATAATTCGGCAGAATTGTTCTGTGAAATTTCCGGAATGACAGCCATACTTTGTCTTTTAAGTAACATTAAGGCTCAAGCCGGGTCATGGTCCTGGGGAATGGTATTGTTTCACGAATATGTTTCGTACCGCAGATCCATGCGACTGTTCTTTCTAACCCAAGCCCAAACCCTGAATGGGGAACTGAGCCGTATTTACGAAGATCTAAATACCATTTGAATGGTTCCATGGGCAAATCCTGGTGTAAAATTCTCTTTTTGAGAATTTCAATATCATCTTCCCGTTGACCCCCACCGATGATCTCGCCATAGCCTTCTGTGGCAATCATATCCACACCCAGGGCAAGGTCATCATTATGGTCATCCCGCTTCATATAGAATGCTTTAATGCCAGCCGGCCAGCGATGGATCATAATGGGTTTATCAAATTGTCCCGATAACAGTGTTTCATCCGGTGTGCCAAAATCGGAACCATATTCGAAATCACTGCCCTTGTCCTGCAATATCCTGGCTGCTTCATCATAAGTGATCCGTGGAAATGGCGGCACAATGGTTTCCAGTTTGGAAACATTCCTTTCCAATGTTTTTAATTCTGATTGGCAATTTTCAAGGACACGCTGAATAATGAAACCAACCAGGTTTTCTGCCCAGGTCATGTTCTCATCTAATTCTACAAAAGCCATTTCCGGTTCCACCATCCAGAATTCAGTCAAATGGCGGCGGGTTTTTGATTTTTCTGCCCGAAATGTTGGACCAAAACAATAGGTCTTTCCAAAAGCAGTGGCGCCAGCTTCCTGGTATAATTGTCCACTTTGGGTTAAAAAAGCAGTTCGTTCAAAATAATCCACTTTAAATAGTGTAGTGGTCCCTTCCACCGCGTTTCCGGTAAAAATGGGAGAATCGATCAATGTAAATCCGTTGTCATCGAAAAAATCCCGAATCGCTTTTACGATTTGGTGACGGACCCGCATAATGGCATTTTGCCTTTTGGAGCGCAACCATAAATGTCGATTCGTCATAAGAAAATCAGCGCCGTGCTCTTTTGGGGAAATTGGGAATTCTTCCGTGACATGGTTCACCACTTTGATCTCTTTGATCCCCAATTCGTATCCGCCAACGGATCTGGGTTCTTTGCGAACGGTCCCGGTTAGAATAACCGAATCTTCCTGGTTCAGCTCCTGCTCCATCTCGAAAGTTTCAGTGGTGGATTCGCCTTTTACGACCACACCCTGAAGTAATCCCGTGCCATCCCTGAAAATGAGAAACCAAATTTTCCCAATATTTCTTGTGTTATGCACCCAGCCCTTGAGGGTGACATCCTGCCCTTCGTATTGACCCAGATCTTTAATTGTTACTGTTTTCATTTTTATAAATCGTGTTCCTTTACCACGTTGTCATAATATCATTCAAAATATCTTCCGCAATTTTACGAACGGCGACCTTTGTTGCGAAAGCACGCGGTTCACCAAATTCATCATCATCATCGTCATCAATTTTGCCATCATTATCATTATCGATCCCATCAGAACCAATATCCCCGCTTAAGCCGTAAGCTCCAAATCCGGAGTAGGTTCCCTCCAGCAGATTCTTATCCTGGGACACATCATACCACGCCACCTTCACATCAATCTTATATCTGTATTCTGACACAGATTCCTGCTTACTGTAGGTGTATGGACCTTCACTCACTTTTTTCACTGTTCCCAAGAGAATGGAATGGGCCACATTTTCATCCAAAATTCTCAAAATGCCCGCTGCGTTGAATTCATCCAGAATGCCATCAGTAATATCTTCCGCTAATCCGAATTCGGCCGTTTCATTATCCATGAGTGGGATCGCAATAGATTTGATATGGGGAGGAATGGAGCCGGCCATGGAATAAAAACCACATCCCGAAAAGACGAGACAAGAAATAAGAAAGATGAAAAAAGCATTCATCTTCATAACAACCGTGCCCTGGGCCTGTCCACGAGTAAAAAGAAAAAATGAACTCACGACTTTTGATACTCCCTTTAGTCCCCCCTTGAATATGGGATTAAAAAGGTGTTCATTATTTCTTTTGTATTTAGGTCCTTTCCTGCATGACTGCGTGGGGCAGGCTGGCGGTAAGCTCAGGGAACAAATCACTTTTTTCATTTTATTTCCTGCGTTTGATCTTGGGTTCCAGGCCAAATTCTTCAATTTTCCGGTACAATGTTCGTTCACTCATTCCGAGAGACCTTGCTGTTTTCCGTCTATTATTATTAAAAAATCTTAATGATCGTGTGATGGCTTCTTCTTCCAGGTCCTTGATAGCCATATCCCCAATAGCATCGTCACGGATCAATCTGTGTCCATCTTCTGTTATTTCCATGGATTTTTCCGTTAATGGCATTCCCAGGCCGGATGGGTCCAGGATGGGGAATTGCGTTCCCGCAGAGGGTACTTGACCAGTCATCAGCATTTTTTGGATGATCTCTGTATCCTGTTTCAACATAAAGAGTTGGCGCAAAATAAGATCAATTTCGGCTTTGTCCGATGATTGATTCACTATAACTGGCAAAGCCGGATTGTAAGTCGGTTCCAAAGGTAAAACATCCAGTAACTCGTGCTGTACTATTTCAGTGGTGATCCTTTCCCCTTTTTGAAGAACCAGGATCTTTTCAACAAAATGCTTCAATTCACGAACATTTCCCGGCCAGTCATATTGTTTTAAAACCCGAATCGCTTCCGGCATGAATCCACGATACAAAATGTCGTTTGATCGCGTGAATTCCAAGGCAAACCGTTCCACCAATGGTCCAATATCCTCCACCCGTTTCCGGAGTGCAGGAACATCCACCGTGACCGTTTTTAAACGGTAATAAAGGTCTTGGCGGAAATCACCCTTTTTCACCAAATCAGCCAAATTCTTGTTGGTGGCAGCGATTATCCGAACGTCAGAATATCTCGTCTTTGCTTCTCCCACCCGCATGAATTCGCCCGTATCTAAAACACGGAGTAACTTCACCTGAGTTTCCAACGGTGTTTCACCAATCTCATCCAGAAAGATGGTCCCTTTATGCGCTGCTTCAAAATATCCTTTCCGGTCTTCGCCTGCACCTGTGAATGACCCTTTTTTATGTCCGAATAATTCGGATTCAATAATGCCTTCCGGGATGGCGCCGCAGTTCACCACAACGAGTTGATTATTATTCCGTTTACTGGCTTGGTGAATGGCTTTTGCAACCAGTTCCTTCCCTACGCCAGATTCTCCTGTGATCAATACAGAAATATCCACGGGCGCCACCTGGAGAATCATTTCCAGGACGTATTGAACGCTATTGGAAGTCCCAATGATGCGAGATTGTTTTTGAAGTCTGTCTATGTCAATCATGACATTTCTCCTAATCCAATTGTTTGCTGAGTCTGTCCACGAGTAAAAAGAAAAAATGAACTCATGACTTTTGATACCCCCTTTAGGTCCCCTTTGGAAATGGGATTAAAAAGGTGTTCATTTTTTCTTTTCATCCTGAACTTGTTGAAAAGTTCTTGTCTATTACTCCTTTTAAAAAGCTCAGGGAAGCTGAATTTTTTAATCATTTATATACCTCCCAAGCAGATTTGATCAACGTATCCAGATCTGAATATTTCGGTGACCATCCCAGCACATCATTCGCTTTTTTTGACATGGCAACCACGGTTGCAGGATCTCCTGCCCGTCTTTTTACAATTTCAAATGGAATGTCTTTCCCGGACACTTCTTTTGCTTTGTTGATCACGTCCAATACCGAATGCCCTTCTCCCGTAGCAAGGTTCACTAAGAGATCAACCTTGCTATCGCTTATGAATGCCATGGCTTTTTCGTGGGCTGTGGCGAGATCATTCACATGTATGTAGTCCCGAACACCGGTGCCGTCATGTGTATCATAATCATTCCCAAACACCTCCAATTTCTCCTGGATTCCAGAGGCCACCTCCATGACAATGGGAATCAAATTCTGGGGATCTCTTTCTTTACCACGAATCCGACCTTGCACATCGTAGCCGGCAGCATTGAAATATCGCAGGGCGGCGAAACGGATGCCTTTTAATTCACTGAACCATTTCAGGTTGCGCTCGATCTGAAGTTTGGTTTCGCCATAATAATTGATGGGTTCAGTGGGATGATCTTCATCCATGGGCATATATTGCGGACTTCCATACACAGAGGCCGTGGAGGAGAAAACGAAATTCTTCACATCATGTCGATCACAAGCACTGAGTAGATTAATAGTGCCATTCAAATTATTGCGAGCATATTTCGCAGGATCGGTCATGGATTCTCCTGCTGCTTTCCATGCAGCCAGATGAATCACACCCTCGATCCCATTCGATAACACTTTATCCAAATCTGAATCGGAATGGGTTGACCCCTTCACAAATTCTGCACGTGGATCGATATTTTCATCCAATCCCAGGGACATATCATCAATAATGGTCACAGGGTGCCCCTGGTCGATCAATTCATATACGACATGGGACCCGATATATCCTGCTCCACCTGTGACTAAAATTTTCATCAAACTGTAATTCCCAGATCTTTTTCAAATTCTTCAATTTCATCCCGGATCTTGGCCGCTTTCTCAAATTCCAGGTGCTCTGCTGATTCCAGCATGGCTTTTCGGAGTTCGATCAAGATCATTTGTTTGTCCGCTTCCGGCAAATGAGCCTTGTCATACCCGGGAACATAAACATCTTCTTTCTTTTGTCTTGAATCAGCTACGGCCGTAGATATCAAAATATCATCGATCGATTTATAAATGGTTTTTGGTGTGATGCCATGTTTCCTATTGAAATCTGCCTGGATCTTTCTCCGTTGCTTTGTAGTATCCACAAGATTTTTCATGGCGTCCGTGATCTTATCTCCATAGAGAATAACAAACCCTTCAATATTCCGTGACGCCCTACCTGCCACCTGGAGCAATGCACTTTTTGATCGCAGGAATCCTTCCTTATCCGCATCCAACACAGCCACCAGGCTCACTTCAGGCAGATCCAATCCTTCTCGAAGCAAATTGATCCCCACCAATACATCAAATTTCCCCATCCGGAGTTCTCGTAATATTTGGACGCGATCCAAAGTCGCAATATCAGAATGGAGATATTGTACCTGGATGTTGAGTCCGGTCAAATAGTCTGTCAGGTCTTCCGCCATTCGTTTCGTGAGAGTTGTTACCAGGACGCGCTCTTTCCGTTTGGCCCGGTATCTAATCTCACCCACAAGATCATCGATCTGTCCCCGTGATTCCCGTATATCCACTTCCGGGTCCAGCAATCCGGTTGGGCGAATGACCTGTTCAACCACCACGCCTTGGGTCAGTTCCATTTCTCTATGGGAAGGAGTAGCCGATGTAAAAATGATCTGCTTTTGAGCTTTAAAGAATTCATCATATTTCAAGGGACGATTATCCAAGGCACTGGGAAGGCGGAATCCATGTTCCACCAATGTTTCTTTCCGAGCCCTGTCGCCGTTATACATGCCCTGGATCTGGGGCAGGGTCACATGAGATTCGTCCAGAATCGTGAGCGAATTATCAGGGAAAAAATCCTGTAAGGTGTAGGGTGTCTCTCCCGGTGCTCGATCTGCAAAGAATCTCGAATAATTCTCGATCCCGGAACAATAGCCCAATTCGATCATCATTTCCATATCAAAATTGGTCCGTTGCTCCAAGCGTTGGGCTTCTAATAATTTGTTATGTCTCCGGAGAAAGTCTAACCGATCCGTTAATTCCTGGCGAATCTCACCGATCACACGCAATGTGGTTTCTTTATCCGTAACAAAATGTTTAGCTGGGAAAATGACGGCTGTGTGAATGGTTTCCCTGATCTCGCCTGTTAATGGATCAAATTTTGTGATAGTATCCACTTCGGACCCAAACATTTCGATCCGAATACATGAATCTTCATAGGCAGGGAACACTTCAATCACATCGCCCCGGACACGAACATTTCCTCGCTCCAGGACTTTATCATTCCTGGAATAATGGATATTGATGAGTTTAGATAAAAACGCGCGACGGTCCAGCATATCACCTGTGGAAATGGTTACGGACCCTTTATTGTATTCTTCCGGGGAACCTATTCCGTAGATACAAGATACAGAACTGACCACGATCACATCTTCCCTGGCCATGAGTGAACTGGTTGTTTTGAGCCGGAGTTTGTCAATCTCTTCATTCACGGACATATCCTTTTCAATAAAGGTATCGGTCACGGGTAAATAAGCTTCCGGCTGGTAATAATCGTAATAGGAAATAAAAAACTCAACAGCATTATCCGGAAAGAGCTGCTTGAATTCCCCATACAATTGTGCCGCCAATGTTTTATTGTGACTCATGATCAAGGTGGATTTTTGTACAGCCTGGATCACATGAGCCATGGTAAATGTTTTCCCGGAACCGGTTACTCCCAGCAAGGTCTGGTATTCATCACCACGGTTTATTCCTTTAACCAATTCTTCAATGGCTTGAGGCTGATCTCCCTGTGGCGTGAAATCGGAGTTAATTCTGAACTCTGCCATAATGTCTAAATTACGGACTATATCCGACGAGGGTCAATGGCAGACTTTAACTGAATAAAGATAAAGAAATTGGATGAAAATTAGGATTTGGGTAAATCCACGACATTGGTTTTTATAAATGACAATATGGTTTAGTGTACTTGCCTATTTTCATTATAATTTTTTTAATGACATTTTCCCAGTTCATTCAATCTTTAGAAAACCGAACACCACCGAAAGAGGCAGACCCATTATTGAAAGCGCTGTGGTGGAAAAAAACGGTGACTGGACTCAAGCCCATGAAACCACCCAGGAGATCCATACAAAAGAGGCAGCGCTGGTTCATGCGTATTTACACCGCCGGGAAAGCGATTTATCCAATGCAAATTATTGGTACCGGACAGCGAGGGTTACTCCTTTTAAGGGAACGATGGATGAAGAATGGAATTATTTGGTAAATAATTTAAAATAATCAATAGGAAACTATTTCTTCCGTCCATTTAACGTCAATATTGCTACTTTAACGATCTCCTTTCCTATTTTAAGGGGAATCCCCGTTTCGCCATTGATCACTTCCGGAGTGAGTTTGGCAATGGCTTCCGGACCGTCAAAGATCTGGAGCAATTTTTCCAGTCGCTTCTTCCCCATTCCTGGGATCTGGGAAAAAACAGACAACACCATATCCTTATTTCGTTTCTGCCGTTGAAATGTGATGGCAAACCGGTGGGCTTCATCCCTGATTCGGCGGAGTAAAATGAGTCCGGGACTTTGCTTGTGTATGGATTGTGCTTCCGGATTACCCGGAACGAATACTTCTTCCAGCCGTTTTGCCAATCCGATGACAGGAATATAGTCCAATCCCAATTCTCTTAAGGCAGAAACGGCCATACTCAGTTGACCTTTGCCCCCATCAATTAAAATGAGATCCGGAAATGGTTTTTCTTCTTCTTTTACTCGTTTATAGCGACGATAAACCACTTCCCGCATGGCTGCAAAATCATCGATTCCAGATACGGTTTTTACATTGAATTTTCGATAGTCTGTTTTTCTAGGTTTTGCGTCTATAAAGCAAACTAGGGATGCTACAGTGTTGGTGCCCCCAAGGTGGGAAATATCAAATGCTTCGATCCGTTTCGGTGGCACATCCAAATTCAGATCTTCCTGGAGTTGGCCCAACATTTTCGGAACCTGTTCTTTCCGCTTTTCCCGATTAATGATCCATTCTCCCAAAAGAAGTTTAGCATTTTGCATGGTGACACGGAGTTCTTTCGCTTTTTCACCCTTTTGGGGGTACAGGAAATGAACTGCCCCTTTTCGTTTTTCTTTCAGCCACTGAATTAAGTCTTTTTCATCACTGGGATTGAGTTGGAGCGAGATCTCCTTTGGAACGAAATCGCTGTCCATATAAAACCGTGAGATCACAGTTTGGAGTGTTGCACCATCATTTTCATCCAACCCTTGTAACGATAATTTTTCTCGACTGAAAATACGTCCATTTCGAATCCGGATAATGACAGCAACGCCCAAATTATCTTCTCTCGCCAAGGCCACCACATCCCGTTCTTCAAAATCTGTGGCCACGTGGCTCTGCCTTTCCTTGAACGACCGCATGGCTTCCAGTTGATCCCGATACATGGCTGCTTCTTCGTATTTTTGATTGCTGGATGCTTCCTTCATGAGAACGGTAATATGGGCTTCCGTCCGTTTCGTTTTTCCTTTCATGAAATCTTCGATTCGGTCAACCATTTCCTGGTAATGATCCTGGGAAACGAGACCTTCGCAGGGGCCTTCGCATTTATTGATATGATAATCGAGGCAAAGTTTTACTTTTTTCTCCGTCACCACTTTATCATCTAAATAATAACTGCAACTCCGGATCGGGAAAACTTTATGGAGTGCTTTTAAGGTCATGCGAAGCCGGCCCACATCGGTGAATGGTCCATAATATTTGGAACCATCCCTTACAATTTTTCTCGTTAATAATACCTGCGGATAGGGCTCTTTTGTGATCCGAATAAAAGGATACGCTTTGTCATCCTTCAGATCAATATTATATCTCGGACGATGCGCTTTGATGAGATTGGCTTCCGTCATGAGGGCTTCCACTTCATTCCGCACCACGATCCAATCCAAATTGTCAATATTTTTTACCAAAGAGATCGTTTTCGCCATTTGGTGCTTTTTGCTCTGGAAATAGGACCTTACACGATTCCGTAGATTTTTAGCCTTACCAATATAAATTATTTTCCCGTCCGAATTAAAAAACTGGTACACGCCGGGATGGGTGGGTATTTGTTTTAGTTTTTCCTGGATTGTCTCATTCATGGGGATTTGAAATTACAGAATTATTTTCAACACAGAGATCTCTGAAATCACAAAGGGAAAATTAAAAAATATCTTGGAGTCCCTGCTGGACTCCGTGTTTAAAATATCAAGACTTTTCAGCCAATTCCACCAATACGCCACCGGTAGAACTGGGGTGAATAAATACAACCTTATACCCCTCTGCACCAATCGATGGTTCGTCGCCTAATACATGAATTCCAGACGCTTTAAGTTCTTTTATTGCTTCAGTTATATCATCCACTTCAAAACATACATGATGAATTCCGGCACCCCGTTTCGCGATGAATTTCGCTATGGGAGAATCAGGGGTTATTGATTCCAGGAGTTCAACTTTTCCTTTTCCCGTATCATAAATATCTGTGGTAACGCCCTGATCTTCCACCCCTTCTGTGGATCGATGTTCAATATTTAAAATATGGTTCCAAAATGGGGCATCATTTGCCAGGTCTTTGACCGCAATGCCGAGATGTTCTATTCCGATTATTTTCATTATTTGTTAGCCACCAAGGTCGCGAAGGACCGTTAAATGAAAAAAATGTGTTTAAAAATTTTCCGAAGTAAAATAATAATTACTGAAGTGCTGGATCATTTGAATTTAAACTGATTCCTAATCCATTTCCATTGGGTAAAACCAATCCGCCATCTTCTACCAACACGCCATTATATGGATCATTATTGATCAGCAAATTCCCATCCAGGTCAACCTTATCTACTTCTCCAGCCAATTGGGCTGCTGCCGTGATGCCAACGGAAGATTCCACCATACATCCCAACATGATCTTCAATTCATGAAACCGAGCCAGATTGATCATTCGTTTGCCTTCTTCTAAGGATCCACATTTCATCAGTTTAATATTGATCCCATCAAATGCATGGGCGATCTCGGGAATATCAGCAGAATCCAGGCTGTTTTCGTCCGCATAGATATCCAACGGTGACTTTTTCTTTAAAGCGGCTGTTTGATCCAATTGATCCGCTGGAAAAGGCTGTTCCACGAATTCTACATTCTGGTCTGCAAGCCATTTTGTAAGATCCAATGCAGTCTCCGGTTCCCAGCCTTCATTGGCATCAATTCGTATAACTTTATCGGTGTGACGTCGAATTTCGCTCATAATGTCCTTATCCATTTTGGGTGTGCCCAATTTCACCTTGAGAATATGATAGGGAGCAGCTTCATCAATTTTTTGTCCTATCTCGTTCAATTCCCCGATGGCGATAGTAAAACTGGTGAGAGGCATTTTGTCTGTATTCATGTCCAACAATTCAGATACCGGTTGATCGCACTTTTGTCCCCACCAATCCCAGAGTGCCATGCTGAAGGCTGCTTCCAACGCTTTGATGCCTTTCAGTTGGGGTAAAACATAATTCCAAATCACATCCCTGCTTGAACAATCTTCCGGGAGTTTTACTTTTTGTTTCAGGACGGATAAAATGCGTTCCGTTGATTCATTATAGCGAAGCGATGGCGCTGCCTCTCCCCGACCGATGATGTTCCCATCCTTTAAAAAAATAAAGATTATGTCATACCAGTCATGGGCACTTCTGGCAATGCCAAAAGTGTGATTTAATTGGATTCGATATGTTGTAAATGTCAGCTCCATTCGTCCATGGCTTTTATGATGGTTTCAACCATTTCCTTCCCGCCAAAACGAATTAGATCTGTGACGGGCAGCCCATAGCGATCCCGGGCAGAATTACAGGTCTCCATCGCCAGTTCATCATGAAGTTTCACCGTGAGATAGTTTAACCCAAGAAATGACGATTCCTTGAAGGGTATCATGAGATCAATATGCATTTGCATCAGATCTTTAAGATCCAAAAATGGGTGACCAGAGACATCCACTTCTCGCCCTGGTTCGTGAGTAAAGATCATAAAATCGGGCATACATCCATGGAGTAATCCTAAGGTTACACCAGAATAAAGCATGTTATTTAATGCGCCCTGTCCTTCTACAACG